>Ga0213826_1000197_pt1 | contig 53663 bp, 41 predicted proteins | sample MC6MC0899MG_FD_180668 | JGI IMG/M metagenome (GOLD analysis project Ga0213826, IMG submission 180668) | Enriched soil aggregate microbial communities from Iowa State University, Ames, United States - MC6-MC0899-MG | ecosystem: Environmental > Terrestrial > Soil > Unclassified | place: USA: Iowa...
GCATGCGCCGGGCCAGTTCCGTGCGTTGACGGTGCGCAATCTGGATGCGTGGTATCCGGCCTTCGAGGTGAAGGAAGGCCAGAAGCTGTATCTGGCGCCGGAGAAGCGGGTCAAGGTGTGGTGAGGTTTTTCATCACGTTTTGCTGAGATGAAAGAACGGGCGCTTCGGCGCCCGTTTTTTTTGTCGTAGAGCTTCAGAGCTTCAGAGCTTCAGAGCTTCAGAGCTTCAGAGCTGCAGAGCTGCAGAGCTGAAGAGCTGAAGAGCTGAAGAGCTGGAGCAGAGCAACGGCTTGGGTTTGCGGCTGCTCTGGCTTGGGCGGGCATGGGCGGGGTGTCGGGACCCGCTGCAAGTACGTCCATGTAAGCTCGTATGCCGCCATCCATGGCGGCATACGGTCCCGCCACCCCACCCATGCCCACCCTTTGACAATGGGCTGGTGCGCAAGGGAAAAGCGGTCCCCGGCTCCGCGTCTGTGGCAGTGATTGGGTTTGTTTCGCTGGCCCGCTTCGATCTGTAGCTTTGCTACTCGGCTTCGTGGAGCAACACAGTGACGCTCTGCTGCTTTGCTCTGCTGCTTTGCTCTGCTGCTTTGCTCTGCTGCTTTGCTCTGCTGCTTTGCTCTGCTGCTGCGCTTTGCTCTGCTGCTGCGCTGTGCTCTGCTGCTGCGCTGTGCTCTGCTGCTGCGCTGTGCTCTGCCGCTCAGCTTTGCTGCTCCCGCTCTGCTGCTCGCGCTTTGTTGCACCGCACTTCTGCAGTTCTGTGCCGCTTTGCCGTTCAGCTGTTTAGCTGTTTAGCTGTTTAGCTGTTTAGCTGTTTAGCTGTTTAGTATGGCCACTCTGATCCACTGGTTGGCACTGCTACTGAGTCTGCCTCTTAGCGCTGCTGCTCCGCGATGCCGCTCAGCTCCGCTTACTGGCCTTTGATCTCAGCATGGCCACCGGCCAATTGTCAGGGGGCGGGCACGTGTAGGCTGGAGGGACCGTATGCCGCCATGGATGGCGGCATTCGAGCTTACAGGGACGTACTTGCAGCGGGTCCCGGAAGCCTATGCGTGCCCGACCCAACCATCGGACACAGGCACTCGCGATTCACCGCTTCAAGGCCAATCAGCAAGCACGCCGGCAGGAACGCCCATCCGCGTGCACGCCCGCGTCGCCAGGCCATCCTGCAGTGCACGCCGGAACAGTGGCGCCATACCCTTCAGCATCACCGCAGAGGCACGCGACTGCGCACGTTGCATGGGCGTGCGCGCCAGCATCGTCGTCGCCCAGTCCGGCAACAGCGCCGCGCCGGCACCCAGGAACAGCTCGCGCGACAGTCCCGCCATCGGCACCGGCAAGCGGATGCCGGACAACACCGCCAGCACCTCGCGCGAGCGCGCGTCGAACACCAGCGCCGATTGCTGTTGTGCGAAGTACGCGTCGACCTCCGCTTCCGACGCCGGCACATCGGTGGCGCCGAGTGCTTCGGCCACGCGCTTGTACTCGCGGTAATACTGATCGGCGATGGCGCCCGGGACGTCGCGGCAATAGCGCCGGCAGCCCTGCAGGAAACCATAGGCCTCGGTCACGTGTACCCAGGTCAGCAAGGCGGGATCGTCCGCGGAGTACGCGCGGCCGTCGGCCGTGTGCCCGCGCACCTGCGCGTGGATGCGGGTCACCTTGGCGATCAACGCCTCGACTTCCGCGGCCGGTGCGTACGTGGTGCCGGCGACAAACGCGGTGGTGCGGCGCAGGCGGCCGACCAGGTCATCGCGGAAATTGGAGTGGTCGTACACGCCGGCCAGCGCCAGCGGATGCAGGGTCTGCAGCATCAGCGCGCACAGGCCGCCGGCAAGCATCCCGGGAAATTCCGAGTGCACGCGCCAGGTGATGCTGTCCGGGCCGAACCAGCCGGGGTCGCCCAGGGGATGGTCGTAATCGATCCCACTCTGGCCGCGAGGGAAAGCACCCAGTACCCAGCGGCGGATCGGGGCAGTGGCGGGGCGGGCAAGCGAACGCAGCAGGGAAGACATCAACAGTACCGAGGGCGGAGCGGGCCGGCGTTTCGCGCGGATGCGTCAATTCTGCGTGATACCGCCGGGGCTGGCGAGGGCACCGTCGCGCTGGGGCCGCGCATTGTGCAACTGCAGCATGGGAACCGGCGTCCGCAGGCTATTTACCCGGTGATTTACGTGCCGCAGTGCGCAAATCCGCTGCGAGTTTGCCCATTCAGGCAGGAATGACGCCGGATCTTTGCGCTTTGCCCATTGCCAAGCGCCGTGAAAGTGCTAGAACTGGACGTGCCACAACGTCGTCCAATGCGCTGCCGCACGTTCCAGAAGGAGCTCGTCATGATCGCTTTGTTCAAAGGTTTGGGTTTGCTGTTGCAGGACAACGAGCTGTACAGCAGCCCGTTCGAAAAACAGGTCGCGCATTGGCGTAACAAGAGTGAACAGCAGATCCGCGAGGAAGTCGCGGTGCTCGCCAAGGCCAAGGGCCAATGGCTGATGGCCTCGATCGTCGGGTGGCAGGCATCCTCGCTGCTGATCCTCGGCCTGATCAGCAACTACCTGTGGAAGGATGACTTCCATATCACCTTCACCCGCGTGGTGATCGTGTTCGGCTCCTGGGTGTCGATCCTGTTCGTGATCTGGTTCATGGCCAACATGTTCGATCACACCGCCGGCTTCGAGCGCTGGATGAAGGCCTTCAACAGCCGCGCCCGGATCACCTCCGATGCCGATACGGTGGAGTGCGTGGCCGAAGCGCTGGATATGGCCCAGCACTATCCGGAAGTGCTGGACTACAAGCAGGCCGTGAGCGCCAAGCGCGAACTGCGCCATGAGGATATCCGCATCATGCGCGAGATCGGCCGGATGAAGCAGCACACCGAACTGGTCGGCCAGCTCAACCACGTGGGCGAGCAGCCCAACGGAACCAACCTGCATCTGCAACCGGCGTTCTGACCTTACTGAAACGCGGGGGGAGCCACGATGCCACCGTGATCACTCACGGTGGCATTGTTCTTTCTGGACCGCGCTGACGCAGTGCTGGAAGCCAGCCGGCAACCCCGCCATCTGCTCGGTCTTGCCGACTGCCACCGACAGCCGGTGCAGGGGCGGATAGGCGCAGTCCTTGTCCTTCCCGCAGCGCGCATCCAGCACCAGGTAGTGGCAGTGGCCACTGCTGCTGGCGATGCAGTCGAAGCTGGCCACCCCGTTGTCGACCGTGGTCTTGCTGTACAGCGCATCCACGCCATTGGCGCGGATACGGGTGACGGAGGTGTTGCTCGATTGCTGGCAGGCAGCCAGCACCAGCACGCAGAGACTGGCGACAACGGCGATACGCATGGCAGGCTCCCGACGAAAGAAAAGGCGTCTTACATCCCGCGGAACAGACTCATGAAGGGCTGGCTGACGTTGAGCACTTCGGCGCGGTGCTTCAAGCGCAGCTGGCCGCGGCCGGTGTCGTCGCGGGTGACCGCGGCGACCGCTTTCATGTTGACGATGGTGGAACGGTGGATCTGGCGGAACCGTTGCGGATCGAGCGCGTCGAGCAGTTCGCGCAGCGAGGTGCGCAGCAGGCTTTCACCCTGCTCCGTGACCACGGTGGTGTATTTGCTGTCGGCACGGAAGTAGATCACGTCTTCGAGCATGATCAGCTGGGTGTCGCGCCCGTTGCTGGCCGTGATCCAGGCCAACGGCGGCGCGCTTGAGGCGGCGGCGGGCTGCTGGCCCAGGCGCTGCAGCAGTTGTTCGAGCATGCCGCTGTCCGGCCGGCCCAGCTGCATGCGCGCCAGAATGCGCTCACGCGTGGCGAGCAGACGCTCATCGCTGACCGGCTTGAGCAGGTAGTCGATCGCGCCCTGTTCGAAGGCATCGATGGCGTACTGGTCGTAGGCGGTGACGAACACCACCTGGGTGCGCGGGCTGATCTCGGGCAGCGCGCGGGCCACCTCGATGCCGGTGATGCCCGGCATGCGGATGTCGAGCAGGGCCAGATCCGGCTTCAGCTCGGCCAGGCGCTCCAGCGCGCTGGCGCCATCCTCGCATTCGGCCACCAGCCGCAGCTCCGGCCATAGCCGCTGCAGCTGGGCGACCAATGACTGCCGCAGCAGGTCTTCGTCTTCGGCAATGAGTGCATCAAGCTGCATGGATCGCCTCCCGGGCATCGCGCGGCAGGGTGATCGTCGCCGCCACGCCGCTGGGGAAATTGGACACGATGGCCACCCCGGCGCGCTCACCGCAGGTCAGGCGCAGGCGCTCGCGCAGGTTCTTCAGGCCGATCCCGGTACCGCTGGTGCCCTGCCCGAAACCGAGGCCATCGTCGGCCACGGTGAGGGTGACATGGTCCTCGAAAGCGCGCGCGATGATCCATACCGTGCCACCGCCCGGCTTGGGTTCCAGCCCGTGTTTGATCGCATTCTCGACCAGGGTCTGCAGGGCCATCGAGGGCAGCGGCACGCTGGTCAGCGCCGGCGGCACATCCACCTGCAGGGCCAGGCGTGCGCCCATGCGGATCTTGAGGATTTCCAGGTAGGCCTGGGTGCGCTCCAGCTCCACCCCCAGGGTGGACATCGATTCATCCACGCTGGGCAGCGAGCTGCGCAGGTACTGGATCAGGTGCCCCAGCATCTGGTCCGCGCGCGGCGGATCAGTGCGGGTCAGCACCTGCGCGTTGGCCAGGGTGTTGTAGAGGAAGTGCGGCTCGACCTGGGCATGCAGCAGGTTGAGTCTGGCCACCGAGAGTTCCTTCTCGGTCGCGGTCTGTTCGGCGGCGGCCTGTTCGTCGCGGCGCTGCTCGGCCACCCGGCGGGTGATCGCACGGCTTACCGCTTCGGCGTTTTCATGGTTGCTGCCTTCGTCCACCGCCAGCAGGTCTGCCCAGACGCCGGCGTCGGGCTCGAACAGCAGCGTCACGCTGCTGGTGCCCTGCCCCGGCGTGACCGTGGCGAGCACGCTGTTGCGCTTGATCGCCAGCCGCGCAGGCAGGTTCCAGCGCGACGGTGGGCGGCCGTTGTAGGTGTCCACGCGGCGTACGTAGGCACGGACCTGCAGGCTGCCCGGAGCGCTTTCGATATCTTCCACCCGCGGCAGCTCGGCGATGGCCGCTTCGACCAAGGCGAAGGCGGGGCCCGCATCCATGGGGACCTCGATCTGGCGCCGCTGGCGGCTGGACAGGGTGGCCGCGTCCAGGCGCCCGGCCGCATGCTGGACCCGGCGGATATGGGCAATGCAGCTGCCCAGGGCGGTCACCATCACGAACAGGGCCAGCAAGCCGAACACCCAGCCGGGACCTTCGTCCATGCCGTGGAAGAAGCCACTCCAGACGAACCCCGCCACCACGATGGCGGCGGCCCAGGCCAACAGAATGCGGAGAATCAGGGAGAGGCTGGCGAACACGGCGGCGTCATCACATAGGGAGTGAGGCGAGCATAGCCCTGCCGGCAGCGGGAACAAGCGGCATGCGACGAAGGCGGGGAATGGTGGGACGAAGCGGTGTAGAGCCACCCCATGGGTGGCTGGCTTTCTTCCGGGACCGCGAAGCCACGCATGGCGTGGCTCTACGTCTGGGTTCGGGACCGCGAAGCCACGCATGGCGTGGCTCTACGTCTGGGTTCGGGACCGCGAAGCCACGCATGGCGTGGCTCTACGTCTGGGTTCGAGAGCGCGAAGCCACGCATGGCGTGGCTCTACGTCTGGGTTCGGGACCGCGAAGCCACGCATGGCGTGGCTCTACAGCGGGGTCCGGCCGGCGTGCCGGCCGGACGCGGTCTTATTTTCGCTCGGCGGCGCTGGCATCACGCGGGGCGCGGAACTGGGAATTTTCACTCCAGTTCGGCCAGGCGCGCGAATTGGCCAGCTGGTTGCCCAGCGTGTACAGCACTTCCAGATCGCGCGAGGCACCGGCGAAGGTCCAGTCCGGCTGCCATTCGTCCCCCTGCTGGTGATAGCGCTTGGCGGTGTAGTCATCCGACGCCGCCTTGCCAGCGGCGACGCCGCCTTCCACCCAATCCTGGCCCGCCGAGTACGACACCGCCGGCACGCCACGCTTGGCGAACGGGAAGTGATCGGAGCGGAAGAACAGGCCGGCTTCCGGCTTGGGATCCGGCGTATAGCGGATGTCCCAGCCCTTGGCGACGTCCTTGAGCTGGTCCAGCAGTTCCAGCTTGGCCGAGCCGTAGATGCCGAAGTCACGCGAGGGACTGAAGGGCGCCATGCCATCCATGTTGATCAGCGCCACGGTCTTGCCCAGCGGATACAGCGGGTGGGTGGCGTAGTACTCCGAGCCGAGCAGGCCCTTTTCCTCGGCGGTGACGGCCAGGAACAGCACCGAACGCTCCGGGCGCTTGGCCTTGGCGAAGCCGCGGGCCAGTTCGACCAGCGAGGCGGTGCCGCTGGCGTTGTCCAGCGCACCGTTGAAGATGGTGTCACCGTTCGCGTCCGGCTTGCCCACCCCGATGTGATCCCAGTGCGCGCTGTAGATCACGGTCTCATCCGGATGCGTGCTGCCTTCCAGGCGCGCGGCCACGTTGTGCGAGGTGATCACCTCGGTCTTGACCGCGTACTTGGCCGAGAAGGTCTCGCCCTTCAGCTCGACCGGCTTGAAGTCACGGGTTTGCGCCTGCTTCTTGAGCGCCTCGAAATCCAGGCCCGAGCGCTTGAACAGTTCCACCGCCAGATCGCGCTGGATCCAGCCTTCCAGCAGCGGATGCGCGTCGGCCGGATTGTCGCGGACCACGTCGAACATGGTGTTGGTGTTGGAACCGGCCACGGTGGCCCAGCCATACGAGGCCGGTGCGGTCTCGTGCACGATCAGCACGCCGAGGGCGCCCTGGCGCGCGCCTTCTTCGTACTTGTAGGTCCAACGGCCGTAGTAGGTCATGCCCTTGCCGTCGAAATCGCCCTGGCCGGTTTCGAAGTCCGGATCGTTGATCAGCACGACCGCGATCTTGCCCCTCAGGTCCACGCCCTTGAAATCGTCCCAGTTGCGCTCGCCGGCCTTGACGCCGTAGCCGAGGAAGACCAGCGGCGCGTTCTTGATATCCACTTCGCTGGCACCGTTCATGGCGGCACGCACGGCGATTTCCTTGCCCTGGCTCAGCGTCTGCGGCGTGCCTTTGCTGCTCAGCGAGAGGCTCGGGGTGCCGACGATATCGCCCTTGAGCAGCGGCACGGCCTGGGTCCACAGGCGCTTGCCATCCTTGAGGTCGCCGCCCGGCTGCAGGCCCGCCGCTGCGAACTGCTTGCTCAGGAACGCAATGGTCTTCTCTTCACCGGCCGTGGCCGGCGAGCGGCCTTCATAGGCATCCGACGCCAGTTCCTTGACGTCAGCGGAGATCCGCGCGCCATCGAATTTGGGGGTGGCGGCCATCAAGGCCGACGACACCGACAACGCCAACAGGCTGATTACCACACGCTTCACGCTGCACCTCATGACTGACCGACAATCGCCCGAGTGTAGGCCAGAGCTGCCGTGCGGTGCAGTGCCGGTCTACACAGCGGCCGCGCGAGCCAGCAGCAGCGCCTTCTCACGTGCGTTGGCGGTCAGTGCGGCTGCACGCGCGAAGGCCGCGCGCGCTTCGTCGTGCCGGCCCAGCTGGGCCAACAGATCACCCTGCACCGCGGCCAGCGGCGCGTAGTCGCGCAACCGCGCATCGTCCCCGAGCGCATCGACCAGGGGCCATGCGGCGGCCGCACCCTGTGCCCGCGACAAGGCGACCGCGTGGTTCAGCGCGATCACCGGCGAGGGCTGGCGCTGGGCCAGCCGCGCGTACAACACGGTCATCCGCGCCCAGTCGGTGTCTTCGGCGCGGCGTGCGCGCGCATGGCACTCGGCGATGGCCGCCTGCAGTGCATAGGCGTCGTCGCCACCGCCCAGCGCAATCGCTTGCTGCAGGGCCGCCTGGCCACGGGCGATCTGCAGCCAGTCCCAGCGCGTGCGGTCCTGGTCGGGCAGCAGGATCGGTGTGCCGGTCGCATCCGTACGCGCGGCGGTGCGCGATGCCTGCAGTTCCATCAACGCGAGCAGACCCTGCACCTGCGGCCAGGTCGGCAGCCGGCCGGCCAGCACGCGGCCCAGCCGCAGCGCTTCATCGCACAATGCCGGGCGCATCCAGTCATCGCCCGCACTGGCGGCATAGCCTTCGTTGAAGATCAGGTAGACCACCTCCAGCACCGAGGCCAACCGCTCGGGCAGCGCCGCCTGGCGTGGCACTTCGAACGGCACCTGCTTCTGCGCCAGCGTGCGTTTGGCGCGCACGATGCGCTGGGCGATGGTCGGCTCCGGGGCGAGGAAGGCGCGCGCGATTTCCTCGGTGGTCAGCCCGCCAAGCAGCCGCAGCGTCAATGCCACGCGCGCATCGGCCGCCAGCACTGGGTGGCAGGCGACGAACATCAACCGCAGCAGGTCATCGCCGATGTCGTCTTCCAGCGCATCGCTGTCATCGGGCGCCGGCAACGGCAGTGGCTCCAGCTCACTGCCGTACTGCGCATGCTGGCCGGCGACGCGGCGGTGCTGGCGCAGCACATCGATGGCACGGTTGCGCGCGGTGGTCATCAGCCACGCTCCGGGATTGTCCGGTACCCCCTGGCGGGGCCAGCGCTCCAGCGCGGCCAGCCAGGTGTCCTGGACCAGCTCTTCGGCACGGCCGACATCGCCGCCAAGCAGGCGGGTCAGGCGGGCGGTCAACACTGGCGACTCCATGCGCCAGATCGTCTCCAGTCGTTGCGTCAGTGCCGTGTCCATGCGGCCGATCAGAGCACCAGCGCGGCCGGGGCACAAGCCGCACCGCGGCGTGCCATCGCGCCGGTCCGGGCTCAGGGCTGCTTCATGCAGTTGACCATCCATGGCTTGCCGTAGCGGTCGATCAGAAAGCCCCAGCGATGGGCCCAGAAGGTCTCGGTGATCGGCATCTTGATCTCACCCCCGTCGGCCAGCGCCTTGAACACACGCTCGGCTTCCTCGACCGAGTCGACCTCGATGTTGATCGTGGTGCTGCCCTGCCCGTCCGACGACGGGCCATCGGCGGCCATCAGGACCGCCGAGCCAACCTCCAGCTGGCTGTGGGCAACGTGGTCCAGTGTCTCCGGCGGCATCTCGCCACAGCCCTCCTGGCTTTCCATGGGAGGCATGTCGCGGTACTTCATTTCAGAGGTGACCTTACCGCCGAGCACCTGCGCGTAGAAGGCCATGGCGTCATGGGTCTTGCCGTTGAAGCCGAGGAACGGAATCAGTTTCATGGGAATGCTCCAGGGATGCGGGGGGATCAATCGGCGGTGCCGATCTGGTCGCGCAGACGCTGTTCCTGCGCCTGTAATTCAGGAGTGAAGGCCGCGCCGAAATCCTCGGCACTGAGGATCGGCCGCAGCTCGACCACATCCCCGGCAGCGAACGGGGCGCGCTTGAGCCATTCGGTGGCCTCGTCCAGCGAGCGCACCTGCCAGAGCCAGAACCCGCAGACCAGCTCGCGGGTTTCAGCGAAGGGCCCATCGATGACACGCGGCGGTTCACTGCCGAACGCCACCCGGCGGGCGCGCGCGGTCGGGTGCAGGCCCTCGCCGGCCAGCATGATCCCGGCCTGGACCAGCTGTTCGTTGTAAGCGCCCATGGCGCGTATTTCCTGCTCGGTGGGCAGTTGACCGGCCTCGGTGGCCGCCGTTGCCTTGACCAGTACCATGACTTTCACGGGATGCTCCTGTGTGCCAGCCCGTCACCCGGGCCGTTCACTGGATACAACGTGCCCGCAGGGCGGAAATCGACACGCCGCACGGGTTTATTTTTCCGCCCCTGAATGGGGCACCGCTGCGGCGCTGCAACACGTCCCGGGCGCGGGCTGGGGCATCATGCCGTTTCCCCCGCTCACCCCGGTCCGGCCATGCAATTCCTGTTGCTGATCTACATCGACGAAGGCCTGTTGCAGGCCCTGCCCGGCGACGAGTACGACCGCCTGATGCACGACTGCCTGCAGCATGCCGACCGCCTGCAGGCCGAGGGCACGCTGGTGCTTGCGCAGAAGCTGGAACCGGTCGACAGCGCGCGTACGCTGCGCGTGCGCCAGGGCCAGACCCGCATCACCGATGGCCCGTTCGCCGAAACCCACGAATTGTTGGCCGGCTTCAATCTGATCAACGCGCCGGACCACGCTGAGGCGATGCGCATCGCCCAGCAGTTCCCGTGGTCACGTTTCGGCAGCATCGAGGTGCGCCCGCTGGCCGACATGGACGCCGAACGCGTGCGCGTCGGCGCCTGACATGGCTCAGGGCAACAGCGTGATCTTCAGATCGCGCGGGCCGATGGCCTCATTGCCGCTGTAGTCACGCGCACTGCCACGCAGGATGTAGTCGCCGGCGGGCAACGCGTCGGGCTGCCAGCGCCCGGTCTCGACCAGCCCATCGCGCACGGTGTTGGTGACCAGGTAGCGGAACCGGGTGACCGCGCTGCCATGCACGGTGATGCCACTGTCCGGCGCGTAGGCCACGCGGGTGGCGCTGTCTTCGCGCGGCATCCGGTTGAAGACGATGTTGAAACGCGGCTGCTCGTAGCCGGCCAACGGCTGGCCCTGCGCATCCAGCACCTGGTAGCCGACCTGGTACAGCCCCAGCCGCCGCCGCGGCAGGTTGCGGTCCACCTGGTCCCACGCCTCCACCACGATCTGCACGCCCGGGCCTTGCCTCGGAACTGCAATGCGGCCATCGGCGCCGGCCTGGATCGGCTGATCCAGATCGTCCAGCACCGCCACCTCGGTGATGCGCGGCGCGAAGGTGTCGGCATAATCGATGAAGCCCAGCGCCACCGCATTGCGCTCGAAGCCGCTGGCACCCACGCTCAGGTGTACATGCGCCATGCGGTTGATGCTGCCCAGCGCCTCACCCGCAGCGAAGCGCGTGCCACGGCGCACGCGGATGCGCGCCAACGTGCCATCCTCACCGAACAGTGGCTGCCAGCGCGCATCGAACGGACGATCGCGCGGGTCGCGGCCGACCTTCATGTGGATGTACTTGAGCCGGCCCAGTGACAGGCCCTCGGCCTGGCCACCCACTGACCACGCCGCGAACGGCGTATCCACCTTGCCGTCGGCAATCGCCAGCACCGGCTGGCCGACATCGCCGCGGATGTCGAAGCCACCGTGCAGGTGGTGGCGACTTTCGCCCTTGAAGTCGCCGCGCACTTCACCCAGCGTGCCGACCACTTCATGCCACCCGTCCTGCGGAGCCAGCGGCCACCGGCCGGCGGTCTGCGGCAGCGGCGCGTCCGGCGCCGGGCCGATCAGCGCCGGCGGGGCGGCTTCTCCTGCCGCCAGCGCACGCAGCCGGTGCACACGGTAGGACGCGGCATCGGCCAGGTACAGACCACCCTCGGCATCGAGCGCGAGCGCGGTGGGACGGGCGAAGCGCGGTTGCGGCGGCACCCCCGCCAAGGCCAGCTGATGCCCCTGCGCCGAGATCTGCACCACCTTGCCGTTGATGTCGCTGGCATAGATCACCCCGTCGTGGGTCACCGCCAACGACAGCGGACCACTGAGCAGGCCCCCATCGGCGACGCGGGTGCTCAGCGTGCCATCCGGTGCAAGCTGGCGGATCGCGTTGTTGAACAGGTCGGCGATCAGCAGATTGCCGTGCGGATCCAGTGCCAGCGCCACCGGCGTATCCAGGCGGGTGACCGTGCCCAAGCCATCGAGCATGCCCGGGCGTTCGCCGCCCGCGACGGTATGCACCCGTCCATCGGGTTCGATGATGCGGATGCGGTCGTTGTAGGTATCGGCCACGTACACGCGGCCGCCGGCGTCCACCGCCACGCCCATCGGCCCATCGAAACGCGCCTGCGCGGCCGGCCCATCGACGAAGCCCCGCTGGCCATCACCGGCCAGCGTGCTCACGGTGCCGTCCACCGCGATGCGGCGGATCACGTGGTTGCCGGTATCGGCGACGAAGACGTTGCCGCTGGCATCCAGCGCGATCCCGGAGGGCGTGTTGAACTGCGCCTGCAAGGCAGCGCCATCGCGCCAGCCCTCGCCCTGCCCGGCCAGGGTGTCCACGCGGCCGTCGGGATGGACGCGGCGGATGCGGTTGTTGTCGCCGGCATCGGCGATGTACACGATGCCGTGTGCATCCACGGCCACGCCGTACGGATCGGCAAAGCGCGCCTGGGCGGCGGGGCCTTCCGTGCTGCCGCCGACGCCGTCGCCGGCCAGCACGCTGATCTGCGGCGTCCAACCCAGGACCGTCGCCACCGGGCCCGGTGGCGGTGCCGGCGCCGCCGGTTCGCGCAGGAAGGTCCAGACCAGCGCTGCCGCCATCAGGGTGGCGATCAGCACCACCATCGTCCATCGTCCGCGCGTCATCGCCATCCTTGCCTGCTGCTGTTCGGGACACGACCTTAGCCGCTCGCAGCGCGCCTGCAAACCCTGCACGACGAACGCGACTTGTGCGGACGCCACGTTCCGGTTTCAATCGGGGTTCATTCCATGGAAGGACACCGTCATGCGGCGCCTGCAACGTCATCGTAGTGCCCTGGTGCTTGCGCTGGCGATCGCAGGCAGCAGTCCCGTCCACGCCCGTGTCGACACCGGCGATGGCACGACGGCGCCACAGGCGCAGGTCCTGCGCGACGCCGTCGCCGATGCGGCCGGTCAAGCCGCACAGGGCGACACGTTGGGTGCACTGATTGCCTTTGAACGCCTGCTGGCGAGCCCTGCCCTGCCCACGCTGTCGCAGGCCGACCGTCTCGAGGCCTACAGCCAGGCGGCGTGGACCGCGCTGCAGACCGGTCAGACGGGGCTCGCACGAACATACCTGCAGAGCGCACGCCAGCTGTCGCCGGATGAACCGCGTGTGCTGTATCTGCTCGGGGCACTGGATACCCAGGAGGGCAATCCGCTTGACGGCATCCGGAACATCACCCGTGCAGTTCAGCTGGCGCCTTCGTTCGCGGGCGATGTCAGCATCAACATGGCCGCGCAGTTCATCCAGCGGTTGCAGGGCGAGGAGGATGTGTTGCGCGCGTTCCTCGAGGTGCTGTTCCAGCGCCAGTGGAAGCCCGATGGCGTGGAGCCGACTGATTTCTGGCGTACGCTCGCGCTGCTTCAGATCAATGCCGAGCAGTCCGAACGGGTCGCGGCCACCCTTGCGCGCATTGATACCCCGATGGAAGTCATCGCCCTGCGCGCGGACAAGCGCTTTGATCGCTTCATTGATCGCGACAGCCCTCGTTTCGATCCACAACAGTCTGCCCAGCGCCATCTGGACACGCTGCGGCTGGACACGCTGCTGGCGCCGGAGAACGTGACCGCGCTCTCTGCGATGAGCGAGGCGATGCTGCTGATGGGAAAGAACGAGGACGTCCTCGCGATGACGGACCGGGCGGCCGAGGTGGCTGCCGGCCCGGGCATTCCGGACACCTTCGAGGGGTCCGGCGACCTCGCGTGGCTGCTCAACAGTCGTGCCATCGCCCAGCGACGGCTGGGCGACATCGAGACGGCGATGGCCACCATGACGCTCGCGGGCCGCTTCTCGGAGGGCGGCGGCAGCAATGTCAGCCAGCGCCTGAATCTGGCCGTGTGGCAGACCGGCATCCTGCAGCCCCGCCAGGCACTGGAGACCGCCAACGGCATCGGCGACAACCTCAACCCGTACGGTGAAGCGGTGCAGCAGTGGGTGCGCTTTGCGGCCTACCGCCAGCTTGGCGATCTGGCCCGTGCCGAACAGGCAAAGGCATGGCTCCAGGCGCATGACGATGTTGCCGCAGGCTATTTCATGGAGGCCCTGCTGGAGGACAACGCCTTGGACGCCGCGGCCGCGCATCTGATCGGCAGACTGCAATCCACCCAGCACCGCAGCGATACCCTGCTGTCGGTCCAGCGCTTTGTCACAGTGCCCTCGCTGCCCGGCGATGCGGAGCGCGATCGCCGCTGGTGGCAGGTGGTGGCGCGCCGCGATGTCCAAGCGGCGTTGAACGCCGTCGGCCGCAGTGACGCGTACGCGATCGTCGCACGCGGCTCCTCGCGCTGAGCCCGGCCCCTACTTCGCCGGCGTCTCCACCTTGAACCCCATCGCCTCGCGGTAGCGCACGTACAACGCGCTGACCTTCTCCACATAGGCCAGCGTCTCGGCATACGGCGGCACCCCCTTGTAGCGCGTCACCGCACCGATCCCGGCGTTGTACGCTGCTGCAGCCAGTACGCGGTCGCCTTTGTAACGCCGCAGCAACGCCTTCATGTAACGCGCACCACCGCTGATCGACTGCTCGGCCGAGAGGGGATCGGCCACGCCGTATTCGGTGGCCGTATCGGGCATCAGCTGCATCACGCCCTGCGCGCCCTTGGGTGAGATCGCGCCGGCATCGAAGCCACTCTCGGCATGCGCGATCGCGCGCAGCCAGGCATCGTCCACGCCGGTGGCCTTGGCTGCCGCCTTGAACTGCTTGGCATGCCGGTTCAACTGCGGCGTACCGACCTTGCCCAGCCCTTCGTGCGCCGGCTCGCCCGGGGGCGTGGCCACGGTGAACTTCAGGAACACGCGTGAGCCGGGCAGGTTGCGGGTGGAGTAGACCAGCGCACCGTCCTGCTCACGCTCATACAGGGTGCCGCTGAAGACGCCCATGTTGCCCCACAGGTTGGGGGTCTGCACGGCGTTGTCGTCGATCTGCTGCGCGGTGCATCTGGAGCCCGGCTCCGGCGCGGTGGACAGGCTGACCGTGTTGCTCTGCACGCAGCGATAGACCGTGCGCGCCGACGCCAGGCCAGGCAGCAGCAACGACAACAGGGCCAACGCGGCAGGCAGGGTCGGATTCATCGGGCTCGGATCGGGGCACGGAAGGGTGCGGCGCGATGATCCGGCCGGGGGCGCGAACCGAAGGTGAATACCGGGCTGCCGCTGGGCACGCGCTGGCGCCCTGCCCAGGGCTGACGGATTCAACCCCTCATGGAGCGTCCCGCCTCCGCTCCCGCCCGTCCCGGCGCGCGGCAGTGTTTCAATCCCCGCGGACTGATGGTCATATAGCGGCTCGGGGCAGTGAATGCCCTGGCCCGTCGGGCTGCCATGGAACCCCTTTTCGACTAGGCATCGAGGTCTGTTTGAACCGCGCCAGGATCATTGCCGTCACTGTAGTGCTCGCCCTGCTTGGCGCCCTGGTGCCGATCGCCACGGTGTTCTATTTCACCTGGAGCCGCGCCAGCGAGTCCGAGCAGGTGCGGCTGCAGACCACGGCCGAGCGCACCCTGCAGCGCGCGCATCGTGCCTACGAGATGGCACTGACCACCCTGCACGAGCTCAACCAGAGCACACTGGTGCCCTGCTCACCCGAGCACCTGCAGCTGATGCGCAGCCTGGCCATGCGTACCCATTCGGCCGAGCAGGTGGGCTACTTCGAACAGGGCCGGCTGGTCTGCAATTCGTGGGGGCCGGTGACGGCCGAGATCCCGCAGCCCACGCCCGGGTACGTGACCGCCGAAGGCGCCGGCATCACCCTCGGCGTCCGGCCGCTGGCCGGCAATCTGGAGCAGCCGTTGATGGCGCTCAGCTACGGGCAGTACGACATCCTGATGGACCCGGCGCGGCTGGTCGATGTGATCGCCGACCCCAACGTGCGGCTGGCAGTAGCCAGCCCGGACGGGCGCCTGATCGCGCAGCAGGACATCCAGGACCAGGAGCTGCTGCAGCGGTTGCTGCGCGAGCCGGCCAGCGGCATGGAAGGCCAGACGCTCTACGCCACCGCGCAGGACCAGGAGTGGTTGGCCGTTGCGACCGCCCCGCGCACCGATCTGGTCGCCGCGTTCCGCCACCAGATCGGGCAGTTCATTCCGCTGGGCGTGCTCGGCGCGCTGGCGGCGATCGGGGGTGTGGTGTGGCTGTCGCGGCGGCGGCTGTCGCTGCGGGGCGAACTGGCCACGGCGGTGCGCAGGCGCGAGTTCTTCATGCACTACCAGCCGATCATCGAGCTGGACACCGGCATCTGCGTGGGCGCCGAATCGCTGGTGCGCTGGCGTCGGCCCGATGGCACGCTGGTGCGGCCGGATCTGTTCATTCCGCTGGCCGAGGAAGCCGGGCTGATCGAGGCGCTGACCGATCAGGTCATCGACCATGTGATCGCCGACATGCGCACGCTGCTGATACAGGACCGCACCGCGCACATCGCGATCAACCTGGCCGCCGAGGATGTCAGCAGTGGCCGGGCGTTGAAGGTGCTGTCGAGCAAGCTGCACGGCACCGGCATCCACCCCCAGCAGATCTGGCTGGAGGCGACCGAGCGCGGCTTCATCGATTTCCGCCGCGCGCGCACCAGCCTGGCCAATGCGCGGCGCATGGGTCACTGCGTGGCGATCGATGACTTCGGTGTCGGCTATTCCAGCCTGCAGTACCTCCAGCAGCTGCCGCTGGATGCACTGAAGATCGACAAGTCGTTCATCGATGCGATCGGCACCGACAGCGCCACCAGCCCGGTGACCTCGCACATCATCGACATGGCCAAGACGCTCGGGCTGTTCACCGTGGCGGAGGGCGTGGAAACCCCGGCCCAGCTCGCCTATCTCCAGGCGCGCCAGGTGGAGTTCGGGCAGGGGTGGCTGTTCTCGAAGGCACTGCCGCCGGCCGAATTCATGGCGTTCCACCAGCAGCGCCAGCAGCAGTACGGGCCGGCACCGGAGGACATGCAGAACCCCAACGGCGACACGCCGGCCTGAGCCGTTGCGTCATTCCGCCTCGAGGCCGGCCAGCGTCATCACCCACGCCGGGACCTGCGGCTCGCCAGCATAGAACGCCTTCGGTCTGCCCTCGGCCATCGCCCAGCGCTGGATCCAGCTGATGCCCCCGGCGCCGTTGTAGCCATCGGCATGCTGGTAGGCCGGATCCTGCAGTGCCGCCTCCAGCGAGATGAAGCGATAGCCGCGCCGGCGCGTGGCGGCGACCAGTTCTTCCACACAGTCCGCGCTGAGCGCATTGGCGTGGATCAACCACACCTGTGCAGGCAACCGGCCCAGCAGCTGCTGCCCCTGCTGCTCGTAGTAGTCCAGCTTGTTGAGCATGTAGGGCACATAGCCGCGACGCAACTGGCGCAGGCGAGCCTCCCGCGCGACCGGATCGGGCTCGGTATCGCGCACGTGATCGTAGGCGAAGGCCCAGATCCATTCGCTGTTGTCGACCGTGACCGGCGCGACCTGATAACCATGTTGCTGCAGGAACGCGCCGAGCGCAGCGCGTTCCTGCGGTGACTGCCCGGCACGCAGATACGGATGCCGGAACCAGCGCGGTGCCTGCCCGGTTTCGGCCAGCAGTGGGCGCAAGATGGCTTCACCGCGCAGGATGTCCTGCTCATACGCGGCCAGGCCGATCGCGTGCAGATCGACATGGCCGTAGGTGTGGTTGCCCAGCTCGACACCGGCATCGCGCCAGTCGCGCAGCATCTGTACCCGCGTCGGCTGCACCTGTCCGTCCACCGCCAGCTTGACCTCGTTGACGAACCCCACCACCGGCACGTCGGCCCGCTTCAGGGCTGCGATCAACTGTGCATGACGGGCGGCAAGCTCGGGCTCGGCGCGTTCGTCCAGGCGCTGCCAGGGCAGATCATCGATCGTCAGCGCGATGCGCCGATCCGGCTCGGCCGCCTGTGCGACCCCGGCCAGGCACAGCAGTGCCAGCAGGCCAGTTCGAAGGACTCCGTTACGCACCTGCCACTCCCATCGCGATACCCGGCCCCAGCATAGCGCCGGGTATCGCGGCTCACCTTGCCGTGTGCGGCGGCTCGGCTCAGTGCGCGATCGGGGCCCACGCACACGGCTGGCGCAGCACCACCACCAACGTGGCCAACAGCAGCACCAGCAGGACCGCCGGCAGCCAGCGCTCGCCCACGGTTTCCAGCATCACCCCGCCGACGATGCCGGCCAGCGCGATCGCCAGGTTCCAGCCGGTCACCACGAACGACTGCGCGATGTCACCGGCCTCATCGGCGCGACGTGCCACCGCGGTCTGGAACTGGGTGGCAACGCCCCCGAACGACACCCCCCACACCACCGTGCCGATCAGCAGCACCCACGGTGTGCCGGGCCACAGCCCGAACGCCACGGCCGACAACGCAAACGCCAGCGTGCTGGCGATGACCAGTTCGCGCAGCCAGCGGTCCACCAGCAGCCCGGTGATCCAGATGCCGACCAGCGCGGCCACGCCGAACACCAGCAGCAGCCGATCCAGCCAGGCCGCCGCGCCGGACAGCGCCGCGAACGGTTCGATGTAGGTGTAGAGCACGTTGTGCGCCAGCACGTACAGGAACATCGTCAGCAACGCAGTGCGCATGCCGCGCAGCCGCAGTACGTTGCCCAGCGGCTGCTGGGCCGCCGCGCCCGGGGCCGGCAAGGGCGGCAGCACCAGCCGCGCCCACACCAGCAGGCCGACGCTGAGCAGCGACATCAACCCGAACGCCCAGCGCCATCCAATGGTCTGGCCGAGCAGGGTGCCGGCCGGAATGCCGAGCGACAGTGCCAGCGGCGTGCCGACCATCGCCACCGCGATCGCGCGGCCCTGCAGCTGCGGCACCACCATGCGGCTGGCATAGCCGGCCACCAGCGACCACAGCAGGCCCGCGCTGATGCCCGCGCAGAAGCGCGCGACCAGCATCAGGCCGTAGTGGTGCGTCATCGCGGTGATGGTGTTGACCACCACGAAGCCGGCGATCGCAGTGAGCAGCAGCGGGCGGCGCGGCCAGCGGCGGGTCAGCGCGGTCATCGGCAATGCGGCGACGAGCGAGCCCAGGGCGTAGATCGTGACCAGCTGCCCGACCAGCGCGCGGCTGACGCCGAGATCGGCGCTCATCGGGGAGAGCAGGCCGGCCGGAAGCGCCTCGGTGAGGATGGTGATGAAGCCCGCGCAGGCCAGCGCCAGCAGCCCGCCGAACGGCAACCGGCTGGCGGCGCTGGGCAGGGGGAGGGCGGTGGAATCGACCGCGTGCCCGCTCATGGGCGCGCCTGGGTGGGTGCCGCATCGAAGGACGTGGGCTCGCGAAGGTCCGGGAGGGAAGACATGGGGGCACCAGCAGAAGGGGGAGCGCCACGGTAGGCGGTGAGCCGCCAGGGAAACAGCCGGGTGGCGCTCCGCACATTCCGGACCGGCGAGGCCGCAATCGATGAAGCGCCCTCCCCGCAAGGTCTTCGGCCGGCACCAGGCACCCGCGCACCGCAGTGTTGCGGGCCAATGCCGCCGGCGTCCGCCCCGCAGGCCCTGCCGGCCGTTACAGTGCCTCTTTCACCCCGTGCAACCGCCCATGTCAGCCTTGGACAACCTCGGCAACCTGCAGACCTTCGTGCAGGTCGCCGACACCCGCAGCTTCGTCGAGACCGGCCGCATGCTCGGCATCTCCGCCTCGGCGGCCGGCAAGACGGTATCGCGGCTGGAGCAGGCACTCGGCGTGCGGCTGTTCCATCGCAGCACCCGCAGCGTCACTCTCACCGCCGAGGGCGAGCGCTTCCTGGTCCGGTGCCGGCGCATCCTCGATGAGCGTGACGCCGCCCGCGATGAGCTGGTCCAGCAGACCGAGGCGCCCACGGGGGTGCTGCGGGTCAGCCTGCCGCTGGTCGGCGACATCTCGCTGCCGCTGCTCACCGAGTTCATGGCCGCTTATCCCGGCATCCGCCTGGAGCTGGATTTCGATGACCGCCTGGTGGATGTGATCGAGGAAGGCTTCGACGCCGTGCTGCGGGTCAGCGCGCCGACCGACTCGCGCCTGAGCGCGCGACAGCTCGGCGTGTTCCCGCGCTATCTGGTCGCCTCCCCTGATTACCTGGCGCGGCGCGGCACGCCACGTGTGCCCGAGGACCTGCTGCACCACGACTGCCTGCACTACCGCTTCCCCAGCAGCGGCAAGCTGGAACCGTGGCCGCTGCCGCAGACGCCGGGCGCCGCGCCGCTGGCACTGCCGGTCTCGATGGTCAGCAATACGATCGAAGCGCGGCTGGCCTTCGCGCTGGCCGGGCGCGGCATCGCCTATATCCCCGAGCACTCGGTGCGCGAGGCCCTGGCCGACGGCCGCCTGCAACGGGTCATGGCCGACCGCATCCATGCCTGCGGCACCTTCTACCTGCTGTGGCCCTCCGGCCGCCATGTGCTGCCCAAGCTGCGGGTCTTCATCGATTTCATCAGCGCCCGGCTGACCGGGGTCAGCTGCTGAGCAGGCGGCGTTCATCGCCCTGCCGCCGGGCGGTTTTATACTGGCCACGCGGCAGCCAGCCGCCTTTGTTGCCGAGGTAGGCCTACATGCGCCATTGATGCCGCCGTCGTCTGACGGCCCGTCTCCACCCACCTGTTCCGCAGGAGGGGAGTCCTTGGCATCCAATGGAGGTCGCATGACCGCATTCGCTCTCACGCTCGATCGCGTGACGCATACCCTGCCCGACGGCCGGGTCCTGTTTTCCGAACTGTCCGCCGCCTTCGACGGCACCCCGACCGGCCTGGTCGGGCGCAACGGCGTGGGCAAAAGCCTGCTCACGCACCTGCTCAGCGGCGATCTGACGCCCACCGCCGGCCGCATCCTGCGCAGCGGGCCGGTACACCTGCTCACGCAGCACAGCGGCGTGCCTGAAGGCCGCATCGCCGATCTGGCCGGCGTCGGCGCGGTGCTCGACGCCCTGCACCGTATCGAAGCCGGCAGCGTGGATCCGGACGACTTCACCCGCGTGGGTGAGCGCTGGGACCTCCGCGAGCAGTTGCAGGCGCAGTGGCAGCTGCTCGGGCTGCCCGCGCTGGATCCCCTACGCCCGGCGGCCACGCTCAGTGGTGGCCAGGCGATGCAGGTCGCGCTGGCCGGTGCGTTCCTGTCCGGTGCCGAGGGGCTGATCCTGGATGAACCCAGCAACCACCTCGACGCCGCCCATCGTGCGCGCCTGATCGAGGCGCTGCAGCGCTGGCACGGCGGCCTGATCGTGATCAGCCACGACCGCATGCTGCTGCGGCACATGGCGCGCATCGTCGAACTGTCACCCGGCGGGCTGCGCCAGTATGGCGGCAACTACGATCTCTACGCCGAACAGAAGCAGGACGAGCGGCGCAGCGCGGATGCCCAGCTGGCCCTGCGCAAGCGCGAGCGCCGCCAGCAGCAGACCGAGCTGCGCGATCAGCGCGAGAAGATGGCGCATCGGCAAGCGCGCGCTACACGCGAGGCGCGCACCGCCAACCAGGCGCCGATCCTGCTCGGTGGCATGAAGAACCGCAGCGAGCACAGTGCCGGCCGCTGGCAAACACAGCAGAGCGAGCGCCGTACCGAACTGGACGCGCGCGTGCGCGAGGCCGCCGGCGAGGTGGAGCAGGACATCGAGATCGCCCTGCTTGCCCCGGTGATCAGCCAGCCGGGCCCCCAGCGCGTGGCCGAGCTCGTCGCCGCCGAACTGCCGTGGGTGCAGGCGCCCTGGAAGACGCTGGATCTCACGATTCAGCGCGGCCAGCGGATCGGCGTGCAGGGCCGCAACGGCAGCGGCAAATCCACGCTGCTGCGGTTGCTGGCCGGCACGTTGGCGCCGGTGTCGGGGCACGTCGAGGCGGCGGCCAGCGTCGCCCTGCTCGATCAGTCGCTCACGATGCTGCCCGATGACGCCTCGGCCCTGTCACTGCTGCAACGCGCGCATCCGGTCGCCGACGAAGGCACGTTGCGCACGCAGTTGGCGCTGCTCGGGCTCGATGCCGAGCGCAGCCTGCGGCCGTTGGCCACGCTCAGCGGTGGCGAACGCTTGAAGGCGGCGTTGGCGTCCATGCTGTACGCACAGACGCCGCCGCAGCTGCTGCTGCTCGACGAACCCGGCAATCACCTCGACCTGCCCTCGCTGACCGCGCTGGAGCAGATGCTCAGCCAGTACAGCGGCACGCTGGTGATCGTCTCGCACGATGACGCGCTGCTGGAGGCGGTCGGCTTGAGCCATACCCTGCGCGCATCTGATCAGGGCTGGCAGCTGACGCCGGTGTAGCGCCGGCGGCTACGCGCGCGCCCACGCCGGGAAAGCGTCCGGCAGCAACTGCCACAACAGCGGCCCAGCGCGCAGTTCCTCATCGTTGAGCAGGCAGGCATCCAGCTCGGCCCGCACCGCGTGCTCGTCCATCGCCACCCCGATCACCGCCAGCTCCTGGCGGCGGTCGCCCCACCAGGGATGCCACAGCCTGCGCATCGCCTGGTACTCACCGGCATCGCCGACCTGCTCCACGCTGGGCAGCGGCGCGGTCCAGCACGCCGTCTGTTGGCGGGCCCAGCCGATATCCGTGTAGGGCACGCGCGTGGGTGACAGCTCGGGCACGGTGTTCTCCAAGCCCGCCTCCATGCGCTCGCGCGAGGCGTACCAGACCCCCGCGACCGAGGTCTGCGTGGCCGCACCGACACTGGAGAGCTCGCCCACCGAGTCCATGCGGTTGGCCAGCCAGAAGAAGCCCTTGCTGCGGATCACGCTGCCCAGCCCGGTTTCCAGCAAGCGTGCAAAGCGCTGCGGATGGAACGGTCGGCGCGAGCGGTAGACGAAACTGGTGATGCCGTATTCCTCGGTCTCCGGCGCGTGCTGACCACGCAGCGCCTGCATCCAGCCCGGTGCCAACTGCGCTTTGACGAAATCGTAGCGGCCGGTATCGAGCACCTCGTGCAGCGGCACGTTGCCGTGTTCGGACAACACCAGCCGCGCGTCCCGGTTCATTGCACGCAGCACGGCCAGCGTGGACTGCAGCGTGTCGTCATCGATCAGATCGCACTTGCTCACCACGATCACATCGGCGAACTCGATCTGCTCGGCGAGCAGGTTGACCACACCGCGGTCGTCGTCCTCACCCGCCTGCTGCCCGCGGTCGATCAGCCGATCGCTGGAGCCGAAGTCGTGCAGGAACTGCGCGCCATCGACCACCGTCACCAGCGTATCCAGCCGCGCGATGTCGCTGAGGCTGAAGCCGGCCTCATCGCGCACCGAGAAGGTCGCCGCGACCGGCATCGGCTCGGCGATCCCGGTCGATTCGATCAACAGATAGTCATAGCGTCCCTCCGCCGCAAGCCGCCGCACCTCGAGCAGCAGGTCATCGCGCAGCGTGCAGCAGATGCAGCCGTTGCTGAACTCCACCAGCGTCTCCTCGGTGCGGCTGAGTGCGGCGCCACCCTCGCGGACCAGCTGCGCATCGACGTTGATCTCACTCATGTCATTGACGATCACCGCCACCCGGCGACCCTCGCGATTGCGCAGCAGCTGATTGAGCACGGTGGTCTTGCCGGCACCGAGGAAGCCGGACAGCACCGTCACCGGCAGACGGGAATCACGAAGGGCAGCAGAGGCAGTCATGGCGGAGCAGGTCAGAAGTGGAATTGAAATGTTACTATATAACATTCACAGACCAAGACCCCCACGCCCCATGAAGCGATCCTCTGCCCTGTTGGATGCCGGCGCCATCGCGCTGTCCGGCCTATGCCTGCTGCACTGCCTGGCCCTGCCGCTGCTCGCGGCGATGCTCCCGCTGCTGGGCGTGTGGGCCGAGGCCGAGTGGGTGCATGCCCTGTTCGTGGCGATTGCCGCGCCGGTGACCGGCTTCGCGCTGTGGCGCGCGCACCGCCAGCATCGCCTGCCCGTGCTGGCGATGGCCGCCGCGCTGGTCGGGCTGCTGTTGCTGCTGGCCGGCGCCATGGGCTGGCCGAGCCACGAGGCCGAAACCCCGATGACGGTGGTCGGCAGCCTGCTGTTGGCCAGCACGCACGTGTGGAATGCCTGGCGGCGGCACCGGCACTGAGCGACCGGCTCGGCTCAGTGCTTGAACATCATCCCGACCAGGAACAGCACCAGCGGCGCGGCGCTGAGTACCGCGCCGATGATGCCCAGCCACGGCCAGCGTTCCTGGCGCACGCGCGAGCCCACCGTGGCAATCAGGCCCACGGCCGCTGAAGCGAGGACGCCGATGGAGACGCCTGTGGTGCTGGCGCCGGCGGTGACACCGTGGTTGGCGGCGGTGGCGATGTGGGCGGCGGCGGCCCCGACGGGGAGGCCCAGGAAGCTGACCAGGCCGAGCAGCGGCAGTCGCTGAGCCGAGATCGGCGTCGTCGACGGCGAGCGCGGCGCTTGCGGAGAATCGGGCGGCACGGGGTGTCTCCTGAGAATCGCATCACCGTACACCATCGCCCGCGACGCACACAGACGGCATCTTTTCATGCGGTGTTGGACAATGCTGAAACACCCGTCGCCAGGATCTGCCATGCGCGTACTGACCAGCCTGCTCCTCCTCTCCCCGCTCCTGCTGACCGGCTGCAGCAAGGACAACAGCGCCGGCGTGTTCTCCTCCGATCCGATGCTCGGCTGCTTCTCCACCCACGCACGCAAGCCCGCCGAGTTCCGTATCGAGCAGCAGCAGGGGCAGTACTACGTGTCCTTCAACCGCGATGAGCAATGGCAACGCGACGCCACGCCGCTGCAGGAATCCAGCCGCGCCGAGATCGCCCAGTTCTTCCGCGACGATGCGGATCAGATCAACAAGGCCCTGGTGCGCCCCGGTGGCGGCTTCGGCATCTTCAAGTTCAACCCGGGGGCCACGCTCAAGGGCAAAGCCAAGGACAGCGACTACATGGCGCTGGTCCTGATCGGCGCCGGGCCGGTGTTCGCGGTGAAGTGCCCCTGATCGCCAACGTGCGTCGCGCCCGCCTACCGGGCCACTGATGTTGGCTGCGGCCCAACGCATGCCCGCACCAGTAGCCCGGTCCGCCACCCTCATCCCCCGATACCGCCTGCCGCACACTTTCGCGGGCAAACCCCCATTCCCATCCGTCAGCCGCCCTCTTCCGGCTCGCGGCGGCCACGATGGATCGAGCTGTATGGCCATTGCGTCGCGTCACGCACATGCCCGTGCTTGACCGGGTTGTGGTGCACGTACGCCACATGCCGCTGCAGATCCTCGGCATCGACGATCCGATGTTCGCGAAACCCGTTGTGCCAAAGCGGCCGCAGGCTGCGGTCCCGTCGCAGCTGCAGCCGCGGCTCGGCCATCGGCAACTGGCGGTCAAAGATCGCCTGGATCTGCGCCCAGCGCCGATGGCCTTCCTCATCGCCCTCCGGCAGCGTCCACACCCCGTGCAGATGGTCCGGCAGCACCACGATCGCGTTGATCCGGAACGGCCGCGCCTGCTGCGCCACCCGGAACGCCAATCGCAGGGTCTGCGCCTGTTCCACCAGCAGGCTGCTGCTGCGATCGCGCAGGTGCGCGCTGAAGAAGTAGGCGGTGCCGGTCGGCCAGAGGATGTGGTCGTAGGACATGGCCCAAGTATCCAAAGCGCCAGGCCGAGCCACGATCAGTGCACTCCCTGTGAGCACCTCGGAGCGCGGCGCATCCAAGGGTCGGGCTCCCGTCATGAACGGGCCGCATGACGGCCGGCCAGTGGCTTCTCAGGTACGATGCCCACCCCTGACTGCCATACCGTCTGGCGCTCGCGCCGCGGCCTGAGATCCCGTGCCCCACTACACCGGCCCCCTGCTGACCCGCCCGCTCGCCGAGAGCCTGACCCGCGCCCGCGATGCCGGCACCGGGGAATGGACCGGCTCGCTCGACCTCGGCCGCTCCACCGGCACCGCCACGCTGGCGGCCGACCACTGGCAGTGGAAGGGTGAGACCTACGCCTATCCCGGCAAGACCAAGGACCGCACCCTGTACTACTGGGACGGCGAAGAATTCCTGGCGATCTCGCGCTTCGGCTCGGCGCTGATCAAGCTGGTGCCGACCGACTGGGACGCGCCGACCTTCGAGATCGACGGCATCAAGATGCTGCCCAGCGCGCAGGTCTCCCCGTTCGAGGATGCCCGCCGCAAGGTCGCGCTGATCGCGCCGGCTGGCAAGACGGTGCTGGATACCTGCGGCGGCCTGGGCTACTTCGCGGCGTGCTGCCTGGAAGGTGGGGTCACCCGTATCCGCTCGTTCGAGAAGAATCCGGATGTGCTGTGGCTGCGCACGCTCAATCCGTGGTCGCCCGATCCGGACGCGGAAAGCAGCGGCGGTCGTCTGGCGCTGAGCCAGGGTGATGTGTCGCAGGAGATCGAAGCGCTGGAGACCGCCTCGGTCGACGCGATCCTGCACGATCCGCCGCGCTTCGGCATCGCCGGCGAACTGTATTCACAGGTGTTCTATGACCAGCTCGCGCGCGTCATCCGCAAGGGCGGCCGGATGTTCCACTACACCGGCGCGCCGAACAAACTGACCAGCGGCCGCGACGTGCCGCGCGAGGTCGCCAAGCGTCTGGAAAAGGCAGGCTTCAAGGCCGAACTGGCGATGGATGGGGTGCTCGCGGTCAAGCGCTGAGCAAGCGGCCGGTCAACTGCCGCGTGGCAGTTTGGCCGCCCACATGTTGTCGACCAGATTGGGATAGCGCCGCCCGTTCTCCTCGGCGCGCTGACGTGCTGCATCCTTCTGCGCCTCGGAGAGCGGCTGCGACTTCTTCTTCCCATTGGGACTGGGCTTCTTCCAGGGCGGTGTCTGGGACTGGCGCATGGGTGGTCTCGTGTGGCGTAGCGCTGCACTTTCGCTTGGTCTGTGGAGCGTACAAGAACGCCCGACACGTCATCGCAACGTGCCGGGCGCGATCTGCGAACGAGCTGCGACTTACTTCTTCAGGAAGTCCAACAGTGCGTTGTTGAACGCATCGGCATGGCTGGCATTGCAGCCATGCGGCGCGTCCTTCAGCACCACCACCTCACTGCCCGCGATGGCCGCATGGGTGCGCTTGCCCGAGCCCTCGAACGGCACCGTGCCATCGCTGTCACCGTGCAACACCAGGGTCGGCACCGTCACCTTCTTCAGGTCGTCGCGGAAGTCGGTCGTGCCGAAGGCTTTCATGCAGCCCAGCGCGGCGGTCTGGTCGGACTGCTGACAGAGCTTGATCGCGGCCTGGCGCTCTTCCTCGCTGACCTTGAGTTCGCCGTTGGCGCTGAAGAAATCCTTGGTGAAGCCATCGAAGAACGTGTCACGGTCCTTCTCCAGGCCTTCGCGCATTTCATCGGCCTTTTCCTGCGTCAGCGGGCCCTCGGGGTTGTCGCTGGTCTTGAGCATATAGGGCGGCACCGCCGAGGCGAACACCACGCTGTGCAGGCGCGACTCGCCGTGCTTGGCGACATAGCGCGCCACTTCACCACCGCCCATGGAGAAGCCGACCAGGGTGGCGTCCTTCAGATCCAGATCCTCGAGCACACCGGCCAGATCATCGGCGAGCGTGTCGTACTCGTAGCCGTCGGCCGGCTTGTCCGAACGCCCGAAGCCACGGCGGTCGTAGGCCACCACGCGGTAGCCCGCCTCGCGCAGCGCGGGGACCTGCGCCTTCCACGATTCGGCCGACAGCGGCCAGCCATGGATCAGCACCACCGGGCGGCCCGTACCACCGGAATCTTCAACGTGCAGGCGAACGCGGGAAGCAGCCATTGGAACTCCTTGGAGCGATGGGGAATGAAGTTCGATCCTAGGGAGAGGGCATTGGGTGAGCCGTGAAAAAAAGCGCGATGTCGCTGACGTGACGTGCACAGGGCTGACTGATACCGGCCGGTGCGTTCAGCGGTGAGAGGGAGGAATCAGAGGCCACGATCTCAGGATCTGCGACACCCCAGGACGATAGTTGCGATGGGGCATCGTCGAGGGTGGGAGCCGGTACATGGATTGTCATGAGATCACACCGGAGGCTGCGCATCGTGTCGAACCCAGCGCGTCCGGAAACGCCTGCTGTGGGCTGGCACTTACGTTGTTGTTGCATGGCCTTGGTGCGCATCCTGCAGCCCATGCGGCATTGCGTGCTGCTCTGCGGCAGAGGCCGGAGAGCGAGTGCTGTGCCAGCTGCGCGCTGTTGCGTGGCCATGACACCCCATAGATGCGTGCCGGCGACGTGGCCGCGGCGGAGCCATGGTTCGCCGCGCAGGCCGGGCATTACTAATTACATAGTTGACATGCCCGATCCGTCGGGCGCACGATGCGGGCATCAACTAACGAACCAGTAGATAGCCATGGCCCGCCCCGTATCGCCTGCCCTGACCGACGCCGAACGCCGCATTCTGGAGGTGCTCTGGAAGAAGAAGGAGGCGTCCGTGCGTGAGGTCACCGATGAGCTGTCCAGGAAGAAGCCGGTCGCGTATACGACCGTGCTGACCATGTTCAAGGTGCTGGACAAGAAGGGACTGGTCCACCATCGCAGCGAGGGTCGCGCCTTCATCTACAGCGCCGCGATCACCCGCAGCGACGCGCGCAAGCAGGCGCTGGAGAATCTGCTCAAGTCCTTCTTCAACGATTCGCCCAGCGTGCTGGCCCAGCACCTGATCGATGAGCACGACATGGACGCTGACGAGCTCAAAGCGCTGCAGCAGCGCGTAGACGACGCATCTCCTTCGAGGACGCCCAAATGACCGTGCATTGGACCCAAGCCGTGGCGACGATGGCCGTGCAACACCTCTGGCAGAGCGCCTTGTTGTTCGCGCTGGCTGCCCTTGTAGTGGGGCGCAGCCGGATCAATGCAGAAGCGCGCTCCTGGGCGCTCTGCGTGGCCTTTGTGCTGGCTGCGGCATCACCGCTGTTGGTCCTGCTGCCTCGCACCGCCCCGACGGCTGTTGAGGTCGCGCAGCAGGCCGTACTGCCCTTAGCGACTGAGGCTCCAGTGCCGGTTGTCGCGCAGAAAGTGGACGGCATCACCGACACGATCCCCGCCTCCACCACGCCGACCCTGCTCCACGGCGCCGTACTGATCTGGTTGCTCGGCACGCTCTGGGGCCTGACCCGCTTGGGCCAAGGCGCATGGCAAGCGCGTCGCCTGCATCGCAGCGCGCGGCATTCGCCCCAGCACGAAGCGCTGCTGGGTGGAGAACTGCCTGCGGGTGCCAGCGTTGCACTATCCGATATCGCCCCGGGGCCGATGGTGGTTGGCCTGTGGTCGCCGCGCATTCTGGTGCCGACCACGATGGCATCCACCCTGCCCCCGGCCGCGCTGCGTGATCTGCTGCTGCATGAAGCCGCGCATATCCGTCGGCATGATCTGTGGATCACCGCTGCCCAGCGTGCACTGCTCGCCGTGTACTGGTGGAGCCCGTTCCTGCACCTGCTGGGCCGTCGGCTGGATCTCGCCCGCGAGATGGCTTGCGATGAGCAGGCGGCCCTGCGCACCGGCAGTGGCCGCGGCTATGCCGATTCCCTGCTGGCCGGTATCGCCGGACTGATGACTCAGCGCGGGCACAGCGCGCCACTGGCCGTCGGCATGTCCGCCACCCGCAGTGGCTTGAGCCAGCGCATCGATGGGCTGCTGCGCCTGGACACGCGCTCAACCCGCTGGACAACGCGCTTCGGCTGGGGCGCACTGTGTGCGGTTGCGCTGGTCGCGCATGTTGGTGTCACCGTGGCCGCTACGCCGCGGTTGGGCAACGCGATCATCGTTGCAGAGAACGAAACCGCCACTACGTCGCGTACCGTCTCGCCGCACGCCGAGCAGCTGCTCAGCGCGGCCAGCAACGGCGACATCTCCCGCGTGCAGCAGCTGGTCAAGACGGGGGTTGCCGTGGACACGCAGGTCAGTGGCGACGGCACCGCGCTGATCATCGCCGCCAAGCAAGGCGAACTGGCGATGGTCGACGCCCTGCTCGTGCTCGGCGCGCAGCCCGACCTGGCCTCGCGCGGCGATGGCAATCCACTGATCGCGGCGGCACGTCGCGGTCATCTGCCGGTAGTGGAGCGTCTGGTCGGCGCCGGGGCCGACGTCAACCGCATCGTCGCCTACGACGAAACCCCGCTGATCAATGCCGCCCGCTCCGGTGACGTCGACACCGTGGCCTATCTGGTCGAGCACGGTGCCGACGTCAACCTCGGCGTGGTGGCCGATTTCGGGCAGTGGCGCTCGCCGCTGAACCAGGCACGCAACGATCGCGTCCGTGACTACCTCACCCAGCGTGGTGCGGTCGCCGGCAGACGCTGACCGGCCGCACTCCCCACGGGTGACGCTGATCGGTGCGATGGCCTCCGCCGCCATCGCCTGCCACGCAATACCTCTTTCGCTGCACCGTATCGCCCCTCACTGCGGCGTGCACGCGCACGCCTGTCTTTCGCCCATCGCCCCCCTCATGAGGTATCGCATGGCTTACGCATCCACTCCGCAGGCATCCACACCATTGCGATTCCACCGCGCTCAGTACGGCCTGCTGCGCGCGTCACTGTGTGCCGCGCTGCTACTGCTGCTTGCCGGCCCCGGCGCGGCGGCGGACCGCGAAAGCGCGACGATTCGCACGGCGCTCGCCTCCGGCCTGCGCCCCACCGTGGTGCCCGCCGATACCGGGCTGCCGCACTGGTCGCTGCAGGAACGCATGACCCAGCACCATGTCCCGGGCGTTGCGATCGCCGTTCTGCGCGACGGCAAGCTCGTTCACAGCGCCGGCTACGGTACGCGCGAGGCGGGCACGCAGGCTGCCGTGAATGCCGACACGTTGTTCTCGGTCGGCTCGGTCAGCAAGGTGGTTACGGCCGCCACCTCACTGCGATTGGTCGCCGACGGCACCCTCGCGCTGGACCGGGACATCGCCACCTACCTGCGCAGCTGGAAAGTCCCGGCTACCCCGTCGGTGCCGGCACCGCAGCTGACCCTGCGCATGGTGATGTCGCACACCGCCGGGCTCGGCGTGCATGGATTCGCCGACTACCTGCCCGGCGAGCCGCTGCCCACCTTGCTGCAGACACTGGACGGCATCGCCCCGGCCAAGAACAAACCCGTACGTCTGAACCATACACCCGGCGAACGGGGCGATTACTCTGGTGGCGGCGTGATGGTCGAACAGCTTGTGCTCGAAGACGTGACCGGCCAGCCGCTGGATACGCTCGCACGCAGGCAGGTCTTCGAGCCACTGCATATGCAGCGCACTCGTTTCACCGATCCGCCCACCAACACCGACAACATCGCCAAAGCGCATGACGGCGACGGCAAGCCCACCGCCCTGCCGCGCGGCTGGCAGTCCTTCCCCGAACAGGGCGCCTCGGGCGTGTGGACCAGCGCCAACGACCTGGCCGCGTTCGTCGCCGCCCTGACCGCCAGCTACCGCGGCCAAGGCGACTTCCTGCCGCGGCCCATTGCGACCGACATGATGACCGAGGTGTCGCCAAGCTGGCACGGCCTTGGCCCGCGTCTGGACGGTGCCGGGCAGACCCGGATCTTCCACCATGGCGGCTCCAACGACAGTTACCGGGCGTGGATCGAGGGGTATCTGGAGACGGGCGATGGCTTTGTGATTCTTACCAATGGCGAGAATGGCGCCGCGCTGGCGACGGAGATCCGCAATGCACTGTCGGATGCGATCGGGCGTGGGGTGAATCCTGCCGTGCGCACGGTTGCGCTGGACCTGCGCGAGCCGCGGTATGCGGACTATGCCGGGGTGTTCAAGCAGGACGAGAGCGTGCCGATGGCGCAACGCCGTGCGTTGGCCGACATCTTCGACATCCCGGGGTTGGAGGTGAAGGTGGCTGGTGGGGAGGTGCGCGTGGGTGTGGCCGGGACAAAGCGCGATGGGCGCGTGCTGCCCGTGTCACCGAATCGGTTTGTGTCACCGGATATCGATGGGCTGGAGATCGAGTTCCATCGGGATGCGTTCGGGAAGGTGGAAGCGTTGAGTGTGGTGTTTGGGGAGGGGCGGGGGTATTACGTGCGGCGGGAGCGGGATATTTGATGACGATTGGGGCCGACGCCGAGGGCTTTGCGCCAGTCTCGCATCACGGCGCGCGGGAATAGAGCTTCCGACGCAGCGAATACAGGACCGGCCGCGAGAGGCGGCCGGCCCTTGGTCCAGCTGCAACACGTTACAGCGCAATCCGCGCAACAGACTCTTCGCTGCCCTTCGGCTCGCTGTCACCGTTCTTGACGGTCACGTACAGCACGTTCTTCTTTGCATCCAGCGCCAGGCTGTTCGGGTGCGTCGGCACCGCGTACGTCGCCACCTGCTTGTAGGTATCGCTGTTATATGCGGTGACGGTGCCGCCATCGCGGTTGGTCACGTACAGGCGCTTGCGCGGTGCATCGAGCAGGATGCCCAGCGGGCCGGCATCGGTCGGGATGCTGGCCAGTTCCTTGCCGGTGGTACGGTCCAGCACCAGCACACGCTGGCCCGGATGCTTCGATTCGAAACCCGAGCTGCTGGCCTGGTACTTGCGGATCATCTCCGAGCCCTGGTCGGTCACGAACAGGCGCTTGCCGGCCGGATCGAGCGCAATGTTCATCGGCTGCTCGGCACTGACCTTGAAGCGCTGCTCAACCTTGCCGGTGTCGGTACCGACGGTGACGACTTCGGCCAGCAGGTTGGAGGTGTACACACGCTTGGCCTTGGCATCCAGTGCCAAGCCCGGTGCCTTGGCATTGCCCAGGCCCGGAATGGTGTTGATGACCTTCAGCGACTGCGTATCCACCACGAACAGCACGCTGCCCTCGCCCGAGTGACCGGTGACGTACAGGCGGTTGTTGGCGCCATCGACGACCAGCTCGCGCAGATCGTGGGTGTAGGCGGCCTTGCCATCCTTGCCGACCTTCTTTTCCATCAGCTGCACGATGCCGACCGATTTGTTGGTGGCGGTGTCGACGACGGTGACCGAGGTATCGACCGTGTTACCGACGTACAGGCGGTTGTTGGCGTCATCCAGCACCACGCCGAACGCCTTGCGCTCCAGCGGGATGGCGGTTTCGACGGTCAGGGTTTCCGGGTTCAGGCGCAGTACCTGGGACGGACCGGCGGCATCGCCGAAGCCGCCCGAGGAGGCGACGAACACGGCGTTCTGCTTGGGGCTGAAGGCCAGCTCATAAAGGCCCTGAGCGACGGCTTTTCGCTGGACGGCGGTGGCGCTGGCGGACGCGGTGGCCTGGTCAGCGGCGAACGCGGACGGCGCGCCAAGGCTCAGTGAGATGGCGAAGGCCAGAGCGGCCGAGCGGATTACGGAATTGCGGTACATGCGAGCTTCCTTGAAGGGGCACGGGAGGGTGTCCTGGCTCGCTGGGCCGTACGTGTGACGGCCGGCCCCGCATCTGTCTGCGCTGGGTGGGCTGGCTGGGTTTGCGGGGGAATGGTAGCAGGATGGGCTGCGGGTATGGCGTGCACCGTTACCAGCAACACCTCCCGGCCCCAGGTACGTGTCTACCAACCCTCTGGCACCACTAGTTTCCCCTGCTCCAGATCAAACGGCAGCACCCACAATCTCAGCCGAGCATCAAACGCGAACACCGGCAGAGCCTGGTCGAAACCCGCATGCAGCGGATATACGAGCGCCATCTCGCCCGCGCCCTCGAGGTACCGCTGCCCGTAAGCGAACATCTGGTAGAAGTCTGCCTGCTTCAACCCGTACTTCTCCCGCGAGTCCGAAGCGCGCCCGTCGAGCACCTTCCACTTGGTATCCAGCACGCGCAGCTCTTCACCCCGGCGCAGCAGGAAGTCGGGGATCAGGTTGAACCATCCCTTGCCTTGGTGGCTGCACAGGTGTTCAGACGCCGCACCACCCACCTGCCATGCCGGCGCAAACTGGTGGGCCAAGCATACGCCGACATAGCGTTCGAAGAGGCGTTCCATTGGAAACATCATGCTGGGGCTGCGCCAATTCCCCCGCAGCGCGAGCGGGCTTTGCCCCGACAGGATCAGCTCACACAACGGGCGCACCGACCGATAGTGCGCCATCAGTCGGTCAGTGCCCCAAGCAGGCAGGTCCGTGGCGACGTGGGTGCTGCGCGGCACGCCCGCCATACGCGTGGACAGCTCATGTGCCAGCCGCCAGCTACTGGGGTTTCGCGTACGAGCGCACACGCAATCCAACGCAGACCGCAGCAGGCGGTTCTCCGGGCGATCTTCGCTGAAGACGTCATGCTCCAAGTGGAACAGGTGGGCGCGGGTGACCGGCTGCCGTAGCTGCCGCGTGGTATCCAGTCGCCCGCGAAGGAACACCTGCTCCTCGCGCACGCGGGTGTAATCGAAACGCAGCCCGCGCTTGACCAGCTCATCCAGCGCAGCCAGGAAGCGCGCCATCACCCATTCGTTCAACGGCAGGTCGAACAGCGCCACCCCGGTCACGCTGCCTTCGCGCGGTGGGATGTCCAGCACCGTGCACAGCATGCGCCGCAGCAGCCGACGGGCAGAAGCGTGGTCGCCGTCGACGGTGACATGCTTGGGCAGCACCTCCAACGTTGTGCCGTCCGGGCATTCCATTACCCCTACGTACTGGTCCAGCCGTAGCCAGCGGGCACCGTCGCGTTGCACCAGGGCCGCGCCGCCGCCACGCAGGCGCTCGAACTCCGCGCACAACCAGTCGAAGGACGCTTGCGGCAGCCAAGCCGCATCCATTCCTTCCTGACGTGGCGCATCTGCGCAGACGCCAATCCGCGCGTATTCACGGACCGTGAGCACCGCCACGGCTCAGCCAGCCGGACCAGCAAGAATTGCCCGGTAGCTGGCCGCCTGTTCAAACGCCGCCTCATGGATGTACCACCGTGCGCTATCTGGCGCGAGCTGCACATCCGGTGCGAACAATCTGCCCAGCTGAAGGTCGCGCTGGCGCAGGAAGCGCTCGCCCTCCGGTTTGACGCCATCGTTGAGCACCCAGGCAATGCGCTGCCAATCCTCGAAGAAGTACTCCTGCAGCAGCGGCAGGATGCGCAGGCGGAAGGCATCGGCCAGCGATGGCAGGTCGGTTACACCCATCAGGTAGGCATGGCCGATAAGGTGGTCGCGCCCCAGCAGCACCTCTATGCGGTCATTGATCGTGCCCAGCAGCTCGCCCAAAGGGACATCGTCGATGACAGCGTCCAGCAAATATGGCTGTGGCGGCATCTCGATGAACCGAAAGCGCCGGCGCAGGGCCACGTCCATGGCCGCCAACGAACGGTCAGCTGTGTTCATGGTGCCGATCAGGTGCAGGTTGGCCGGCACCGCGAATACCTGCTTGGAGTACGGCAGGCGCACCGACAGCGCCTCGTCCATGCCCTGCCGCTTGCTGGGCTCGATAAGAGTGATGAGCTCGCCGAAGATGCGTGCGATGTTGCCCCGGTTGATTTCATCGATGATGAGCACATAGGGCAGATCGCTGTGCTGGGCCTCGATGCAGAGCTCCAGGAACACGCCGGGCTCCACTACATACTCCAGCGCACCGCCCTCGCCCGCGCGCGCCTTCAGGCCCTCCACGAAGTCTTCGTAGGCGAAGCTCTGGTGGAAGGTGACAAAACGGATGCGACCTTCATCCAGCAGCGCATCGAAGCGCTGCTTCAGCAGTGCCCGGCCGCCGGCGCCGTGACGGGGTGCCGTAGCCAGCAGTTGCGGGTCGAGGATTTCCAGTGCTTTCTCCACCACGCCGTAGGTTTTGCCGGTGCCAGGCGGGCCGTACAGAATGGTGTTGGTGGGGCGGTGCATGGGGGTCATTTCAGCCTTGTAGTCGACGGCCTCGTCCTCGACTTCTTCGGCCTCGTCTTCGGGCTCGGCGCCGTCGCCTTGCTCGTAGGCGATGGCCACCCACAGGAAGGACTGAATATCGATCATGTCTTCCGGGGGCCAACCGTCTTCGGTGAGGCGTTCAGCGAGGCGCTCGGCCAAGGCTCGGATGCGCTCCCATTCTTCGGACACCATGCCGCCCTTGCCGAAATCGAAGGTCGGATCCAGCAGGCTCAGGGCCCGACGCATCTGTCCGGTCTTGATGAAGAAATAGCCGGTGGGATCATCCAAAGTAAGCAGCAGGCTCGACAGCGAGCGTTGGGCTGCCGGCTGCAGGGGCGTGCTGAGCCCGGACAGGCAATCATTGAAATCACCCAGCCGGTCACCCGGTCCCTGCAGGTGAAGCAGCTCCATCACCCCGGCTCCCAGCTGTATCTGGTCGTGCTCAGGAAGGTCAGCCAATTGGGCAACGATGCGCCAGCCGACCACGTTCTGGGGCTGAGGGTTATCGCTGCCCACTCGCACGCGCAGCAGCTTGATCAGCGCCGTCCAGACGTCCTGCGCCGGGCCGTCCCGAAGCGCCGGGAGCATGATGTTTTCGTAGTGGTCGACCAACTGGCGCTTGTAGCTGGATTCGCGCAGCAGCCGCGGGTCACCAAAGCCTGTGAAGTCCGGGAACCGTGCCAGGAATCGCTCGCGCAGCCGCATGTAGCCCAGCTCGAAGGTGTCCCGCAACTGACCGGTACGCGGTTCTACCCGGTACTGCCCCTCACGCTCACGCACCAGCAGCAGCGAATTGCCTGCCACCAGGCCCAGCCGCCTGAACGCGGGCGCCACACGGGAGCGGATGCGTGCGGAACCCGAGCCGCTTGCACGCAGGTCGGAGGTAACCTTGTAGCCGTCCGGGAAGGTGAACACCGCGGCCTTGCCCGAAGGGACGTCTGGCCGCCCTAGCATGGCGCCTGGAAAGCCTTCCCAACCGGGATCCACCGTGATGTAGCCATTGCGAATGGCGCCATCAGTGAGTACCACCTCATAGGTGAGGGACGAAGCGACTTCGTCCGACTGATCCGCACTATGCATGGGGCGCGCCCTGCGCTTCGTTGAACGTGCCAATCCCTGTGCTGAGCATGCATTTCCCCTGTTTACGATTGAGGAATGCTACGGCGGCAAGCTCGGAGGCGACAAGGGGCGGACAGAGCTGCGTGCCATTCCCTACATGGAGCAGGCGCCCGATGGAAGCAGTGCCCGCAACATCGCAGTGCAGATACAGTCGTGGCGGCGGCCGGTTGGCTTACAACCCGGGACGCAGTGGTCAGGCTCACCTTCGCTCGCCCCCTCAACCCGTCCCAAACGGCGAACACCGCCACCCAAACTGCCGGACCACCATTGCCTTCAGGTCCCGGCGGCCTCGTTCAAGGCACGGCCCCGCCTCCGGCTCACACATGGCCGCCCTCACCCCCTTCACGACCGCCGTGCCTGCCGCCCTTTCGACCGGGTCAAAAAGCCCCGGCCGCGGCCTCTGCGTCGGCGTCCACACACGAATGCCGCACCACATACTCGCGCTTCAATCGCTGGAGCAATTGGGCGGCGAGGCGGTGTTCGCGGGCCGCGGCGTGCTGAAAGCTGGTCGGCAGGCACATTTCCAGCTGCGTGAAGGCGCTCTTGCTCATGCGGTCCTCCCACTGCTGGGTTATGAAAGAGGCTGTACATCCACACTGCACCCGGCGTGCAGTGACGCGATGGCGGTTGCGCTTGGTACAGCGATGCGCTGCCGAATCAGGGCTTGCCCTCGCCGGGTAGCATGTGGGGGCGGGTGCCAGAGGAGCTTCTACGCTCAGGGAAGATCACTGGGGTGGGTGAAGAGCTTTGGAAATCGCTCGTTTCTCCTGATCGGCAAAGCTCCATGGACTATGCAAGTTGGTCGCAGCCTCTGAGACGGCCCAGTGTCAACGTCTGACCCGGGCTTCACTGACACCTCAGTGCTCGCTCCAGCGATATCCCCTCTTCACCCACGGGACGAAATTGGACATACTGTCCATTGAATTCCCGGAGCATCCATGAATACGTACGAGCTGATCGACCTTTCCCTCCAGCGCTTTTCAACGAAGGAGGTCGCCCAAGCCCTTGGAGTCGATCCGAAGACCGTCAGACGCTGGCAAGTGCGCGAGACCGAACCAAAGCCTTACGTTGCGGAAGCCATCCGCCAGCGACTGCTGCCTTTCGGCGACCCGCCGACCGGCGAAGGAAAGTTCCGCTTCATCGATCTGTTTGCCGGCATCGGCGGCATCCGTACGGCCTTCGAGAAGCAGGGCGGACGCTGCGTGTTCACCAGCGAGTGGGACCCCTATGCAGTAAAGACTTACAAGGCCAACTTCCATGATGGCCCCGGGCATACCTTTGCCGAGGACATCACCAAGGTCCATGAAGCCGATGTGCCGGACCATGATGTGCTGTTGGCGGGCTTCCCTTGCCAGCCCTTCTCCATTGCAGGCGTTTCCAAGAAGAACGCGCTTGGCCGCCCGCACGGCTTCTCCGACAAGACCCAAGGAACCCTGTTCTTTGACGTGGCTCGCATCATCGCCGAGAAGAAGCCGCGTGCGTTCCTGCTTGAGAACGTGAAGAACCTGATGAGCCACGACAAAGGCCGCACGTTCTCCACCATCATTGACGTGCTGCAGAATGAGCTGGGGTACCAAGTAAAGCACAAGGTCATCAACGGCAAGCATTTCGGACCGCAGCACCGCGAACGCATCATCATTGTGGGCTTCCGTGAGCCGAACGACTTCGACATCCACAAGGTCGAGCTACCGAGCTTTGAGGATGCTCCCAGGATGGGCTCCGTTCTTCACAGCCAAGATGGAACGGAAGCCACTGACTGCCCCTATGTTGATGGTGCGAACGGCAAGGTGCTTGAGAAGTACACACTGTCGGACAAGCTCTGGGAGTACCTGCAGAACTACGCTACTAAGCATCGAGACAAAGGCAACGGCTTCGGCTTCGGCCTCGTGAACAGCGAAAGCACCTGCCGCACTCTTTCTGCCCGCTACTACAAGGATGGTTCAGAGATCCTTATCTCGCAGGGCGCCAAGAAGAACCCCCGCCGCCTCACCCCGCGCGAGTGTGCGCGCCTGATGGGGTTCGATGACAACTTCCGGATTCCTGTCTCCGATACCCGCGCCTATAAGCAGTTCGGCAACTCGGTGGTCGTTCCCGTCATCAGTGAGGTGGCCCGCATCATGGTGCCTTACCTGCTTGACAGCGCGGCGGCTGAGCCGGCGAAGCCAGCAAAGAAGAAGGCGAAGGTCTGACATTGGTCGACAGCCTCACTCCACAGCAACGATCCGCGCAGATGTCCCGCATTCGCGGGACGAACACCAAACTGGAGATCCTTGTCCGCAAGGCCCTTCATGCGAGGGGATTCCGCTATCGGTTAGGTGGGACTGGGCTGCTTGGGCGACCAGATATTGTTCTGCCCAAGTACCGTACAGTCGTCTTTGTCCATGGCTGCTTCTGGCATGGACATAGCTGCCCTCTTTATCGGCTGCCTAAGACAAGACCGGAGTTCTGGAAGGCCAAGGTTGACTCCAATAAAGTCCGCGATAATCTGGTATCCGCTCGGCTGGCGTCAATGAACTGGCGCGTTCTGGAGGTGTGGGAATGCTCAATCAGGGGCAAACCCCGAGCTGCACAGGAATCGGTGTTCGACCAACTCACAAGTGATATTCTCAGCGCTCATAAGTGAATTGACGCCGACAGGGGGCGACATGAAACAAGGACGTTTATCGGAGTATTTTCAAGGCGTTGCAGCCAAGAGACTGACCGAAGTTGAGGCCAATGTTCTCCGCTCCAATCAGCACGAGTTCAATGGAGTAAAAGCACTCCGCGCGATGCTCGGAGAGCCGAGCGCTCGAGTTCCATACTCATCAAAGATGATGTATCTCGACGACGTGCAGGTTGAGCCGATCGTGGAAGACGCTATCCTCACTTGGTACGATGCTCGACAGAAGGCTAGGGAAGAACGTGGCGTCATGCGCGATGAGTACCGCCTCTATTTCCCAAGCACCACCGTCTCTGCGAACTACGCGGCAGGCGATCTTCTGGTGATAGCCCTTTGTCAGGACGGGTCACTGCTGGTCATCGTTGCAAAGTGCGGGTCAAGCATTGACGAGCAGATTCAATGGCTCTTTGGTGTTCGCACCGGCACAGGGAAGTATGACATCAAGTCTGAGCAGGACTTCGATAACCAGCAGCTCGGATTCGCATCCCGATTCATTCTTGAGAGTCTTGGCATCGACATCGGGTGGCTGGACGACAGTCACCTTGACGAGATCCTCGCCAAGTTCGAGGGCAATTTTCCAACGACGCTTCAGTTCTCCGCCTTCAGCAGATCAAAGTGTGCTTGGGTCGACCCTCGCACTGACCCGGACGTTGCCCTCATCAGCTGGATGGAGAGGGAAGAGCAGCTCTTCCGCACGCTGGAGAGACACATAGTTGCCCAGCGTCTCACCGCCGGATTCACCTCGCCTTCCGGCGCTGCAGATGTTGACGCGTTCGTGTCCTACTCACTTTCCGTGCAGAACCGGAGAAAGAGCCGCGTCGGCCTGACGCTCGAGAACCACCTGGAACACATATTCCAGTTAAGCGATATCAAATACTCCAGGACAGGTCGGACCGAGAATCACTCCAAACCGGACTTCCTCTTCCCAAGCCAGAGCTGCTATCAGGACCCACGCTTCGACGCGAGCCGACTACTCATGCTCGGCGTCAAATCGACCTGCAAAGACAGGTGGAGACAGGTACTTGCTGAAGCGGATCGCATCCAGCATAAGCATCTCCTCACGTTGGAATCCCCTATCTCCAAACATCAGACCGATGAGATGAAGGTCAAATCGCTGACGTTGGTCATACCCGAACCGCTGCAGCTTCGCTTCAGTGAGGCGCAGCGTTCGCAGCTGATGTCATTGTCCGAATTCATCGCGGTGGCGAGGGCACGCCAAGCAGTCATGTAGCCCGCACGCCACACAGAACGAAACGCGGCGCACGCACTTACATGGATGATGAAATGACGGACGTTGAAACGCTTCTGGTGGTCCCAGACCCTGTCTCTTTGATGGAGTCGATGAGAGCTGTTGGGTATTCAGTGGAATCGGCGATCGCGGACATAGTCGACAACAGCTTGTCGGCAGATGCGCGCCGGATTGATGTGCAGTACGACGCTACTAGCAGCCCTTATGTTGCAGTTCTTGACGATGGACTGGGCATGGAAGCATCCGAGCTTACTGATGCAATGCGACACGGCAGCACCAATCCCACCGATGCGCGCAGATCAAGCGACCTCGGGAGATTCGGCCTCGGGCTAAAGACTGCCTCACTGTCGCAAGCACGCAAGCTAACCGTTGTCAGCAAGAAGAATGGGGTGCTAAGCGCGCGAAGATGGGACTTGGACGTAGTCAGGGAGCTGTCAGCGTGGCGCGTTGTGGTGCCAAATGAAAGCGAATTGTCCACGCTTCCGATGTACCGGAATCTCCTTGAACAGGCGTCAGGGACGCTTGTCATCTGGCAGGAGCTCGACCGACTTACCGCTGGTGCCACAGATGCGGGAAAGGAGATGACTACGCGAATGGCGCCGCTCTACGAGCATCTTGCCTTGGTGTTTCACCGCTTCTCCAAACCTGAGGGTGGGCACCCAGCTGTTGCCATCTCACTCAACGGGCTTCGCCTTCCGGCGAGAGACCCATTTCTTGGGGCTAACTCACATAGGCAGGCGCTAGAGGGACAGACCATATCGCATCCCAAAGGAACCGTAATTGTCTCCCCCTTCATCCTGCCGCCAGTCAGCAGCCTGACGCCGGAGGAGATTGACATGGCCGGTGGAGGTGAGGGCCTCAGGGGAACCCAGGGTTTCTACGTTTATCGCGGCCGACGATTGGTCATCTGGGGGACGTGGTTTCGACTGGTTCCGAAACAGGAATTCTATAAGCTGACCCGTGTCCAAGTTGACATACCAAATTCATTCGATGAGCTGTGGGCTCTTGATATCAAGAAGTCCGCAGCCTATCCGCCGGATGTGATCAGGGACAGGCTCAAGCAGCTGATTCCTCACTTCGCCGAGAAGAGCAGAAAGGCGATCCAGTACGCTGGAAGGAAGAGGCCGGGCCTGGGTATCACTCCTCTATGGCAGAGGGTTGAGCCATCACACGGCCACTACTCCTATCAGGTCAACGCCAGTCACCCACTGGTGGAAACGCTACTCACAGAGAACTCGGATCTTTCACGAGAAGTCCTGTTGCTGCTGAAATCTCTGTCCGTCGGACTTCCCTATGAAGCAATCTACGCGGACATGTGCAGCGACAGAAGAAGTCCATTGCCTGCCGAAGAGCTCGAAGAACTCGTGCGAGTCGCCTTTGCACTCATCGACGTGACCGGCAGGGACATTGATGCGGTACTCCAGATAGACCCGCTGGCCCGCTACCCGCACCTGCACCATCTTCTCAAAGAGAGAGTTGAGAATGTCTGATTTCTCTGTTACTGCCATGGGTATCCTCGGCGATCGGGATCTCACTGACGAGATTCTGGCCGAGATCATGACCAAGCTTTCGCTGGTGTTCCCCAACGACAATCTTGAACCAACCAGAAGGATTTTGGAGAACAGGATTGGATTGGCAATGAGCCCGGGCGAAGGTCTCACAAGTGGCGATCAGGAACCATGGATTGCCGACGCGAAGGCCTCAATCAAATGGACATACTGGGAAGCGTACGTCAAACAGCTGAATACTCAAGGGCTTACCGGCTCGATCATCCGCGCCATCGACGAGGACACAGACAACATCCTTACAGAATGCGGTAACCCCGCCAATCCTGAACAATGGAGGATTCAAGGCTTGGTGATGGGCGACGTCCAATCGGGCAAGACAGGCAACTATTGCGGACTTATCAACAAAGCGGCGGATGCTGGCTACAAGGTCATCGTTTTGCTGACCGGAACCATCGAAGAGCTGCGCTCGCAATCCCAGGAGCGCATGGACGAGGGGTTCGTCGGCGAGGACAGCAATGATCTGATGGACGGTATCCGCACCAAGGTCTTCGGCGCGGGCAGGTTCCGAGAGAACACGATTCCGAACGTACTTACGTCGGTCAGCTCCGATTTCCTCACCGCCAACCAGAGATCGTTGAAGGGGATTCCGCTACAAAACCTCTCTCAGCCTGTTCTTCTCGTGATGAAGAAGAACATGACCCCTCTCAAGCGTCTCATAGAGTTCATTAAGTCTCAGCGCGGAGCGCAAAGCACCGGGCAGATCGATCAACCTCTCCTGCTCATCGACGATGAGGCCGACAACGCCTCCGTCAACGCCAAGAAGGATGAGGATCCAGCAAAGATCAACCTGTTGATCCGTGACCTTGTTGGCCTGTTCAAGCGCTCGTCCTATGTTGGATATACCGCAACGCCATTTGCCAACGTCTTCATAAATCCGGACTCGCAGCGCAACGACCTCTTCCCTAACAACTTCATCTACAGCCTTAAGGCACCAACCAATTATGTTGGTGCCAGTGCAATGTTCACGAGCGAAGGGTCGCAAGGCCATCAGCTGGTTGATCTGGACGATGCTGAGGACTTCTTCCCAGCGCGTCATAACCGCGACCTACAGGTGGATGAGCTTCCCCCATCGCTGAAGAATGCCGTTGCAACCTTTCTTCTGTCATGCGCCATACGCGACCTTAGAGAGGAGCCGCTCAAACATAGATCGATGCTTGTCAACGTCTCCCGCTTTACCGACGTTCAGAGCCGACTCTCGGAAATCCTTGAGTCTCATCTCTATGGCCTCATGTCAGAGATTAGACAGTACCTGTCATCCGACGATATCTGGGACCGCCATCCAGCGTTGGTCGAGCTTAAGGTGGTCTTCGACACCCAATACTCAGCGACCGAGTTCCCGTGGGACATCGTGCGTCGCCAGCTCTATGATTCCGTCGCATCTGTCAAGGTTCTGACCATCAATCAGAGGACCGAAGCAGAGAACAAGCTGAACTACAGAAAGTACAAGAATACCGAGAAGGGGCGGAGAGTCATCGCCGTTGGCGGCTTGACGTTGTCCCGCGGACTGACTCTTGAGGGTCTTTCCGTGAGCTACTTCTACAGGCACTCGAAGGCGTACGACACACTGCTTCAAATGGCGCGATGGTTTGGCTATCGGACAGGCTATGACGATATCTGCCGCGTATGGATGCACGAAGAAGCGACGTCGTGGTTTGAAGACATAGCCGAAGCGGTTGCCGAGCTTAGAGCGGACCTTCGACACATGTATGTGAATCGCCTTCCGCCAAGCCGATTCGGCATTCGCGTCCGGTCGCATCCGAAGCTTCTTCTGGTAACAGCCAAGAACAAGATGCGCAACTCTTCGGAAGTTGATCTGAGCGTCTCGTTCAGCAGCACGCTTGTGGAGACGACGGCGCTGTTCCGTGATCCAAAATTGAACGAGGGCAATCTCGAAGCAACCGCGGAATTCGTACGACTCCTTGGTCAGCCGAGTGAGGCAGCAAACCGCTACATATGGAAAGGCGTCCACGCAACCAGTGTCGCTCGCTATCTGTCAACTCTCTCTGTATCGCCGATCAATCAGAGTTTCCTCCCTGACGCTAAGACTGGCGAAATCCCGCTGATCGAGTTCATCAAGGAAGGGGGCGTTCCGCAGCTCCGAAACTGGGATGTCTGCGTGGTACAAGGTAACGGACGTAGTGTCGATGGCATTGATATTCTTACCTCCGATGGCAGGATCCGCCAGCCTACCGCCAGGGAGCGCTCGTTTGAGAAGCTTCGATCGAGGGCGGCTACAAGTGCCCGCATCAACAAGCATCGCCTCGGAGAGGCGGGTGACGAGCGGGTCGGTTTAGGCCCGGAGATAGTCTCAGACATCGAAGCCGAATGGAAAAACAGAGAGGATGGCGGCAAGGCTATCTCTGGCGCTGCTTTTAGAGAGCGCAGAGTCAGCCCACTCCTTGTGATCCATCTGATCCAAGCAAAGTTCGATGGTGATGATATTAAGAAGAAGACGGCCCCCATCAGTGATGTTGGATCAGAGATCAAAGTTGCCATCAGCCTATCGTTCCCATCGTACATAGATACCGAAGCTACGTCAGTCACGTACCGGGTGAACAAGGTCTATCTCGACAACATTGGGCTTTCCGATGAAGAGGATGAGGCCGATGAGTGATGGACTGCACGAGGCATGGGACTCCGCTATATCCCGCCAGAGCCAAGCACCCGCTTCGGCGGGCGGGCACTACGTGTTCCGAACTGACAAGGCTTCGCGGATCGGAACTTTCGCAGGTGTCGATCCTGAAGGCTCTCTTCTTTTTGCAGTGGAGACCACTCAAACACCGCCCTATCTTGACCTTAGGTCCGATGCGATTGACTACTTCCGCCAAGAACGTGCGGAGCTCGGCTCATGGCTGCTCTTCCTCCGACTGAAAAGACGCGAATTGCGAGATGTTTTCGCTAGATTGTGCCACGACCTTATTCACTCTCTGACTTACGCTTCCAATGATCAGGAAGTGACAACAGCGGTCGTCTCTCGCATCCGATTGTGGCAACAGCTCTTCGAGCTTAGACCGGGCGGCATTCTCGCACCGCACGAGATCAAGGGTCTGACCGCGGAACTCCTTTACATTCTCCGGCACCTGGAGTCGGGGTCTCGGGAGGCCGAGGAGATAGTGAATGCCTGGCTTGGTCCGAGTGGGTGCGATCAGGATTTCGTCTTTTCAGCGGAGTCGGTCGAAGTCAAGGCTGTCGGACCGAGTTCCGAGCTGGTTTCGATCAGTTCTCTCCAACAGCTTCAATCAGACCGTCCGCTCTCTTTGAGCATCTGGACCTTAAGACAGGCAGCACCAACTGAGTCAGCAGCATGCACGCTGAATGGGCTAGTTCTGCGTATTGAGCGATTTCTTCACGCCGCACCCTCTGCGCTGGCGGCATTCCGGGAGCGTCTTCTTTCCGCAGGCTATGTCCATAGCTCGACCTATGACACGATCGCCTTCGAACCAATTGACGAGGAAACATTCTCTGTCTCTGGGGACTTCCCCCGAATAACAGAGACTGACGTTCCACCCGGTGTAGGCAACGCAACTTACACGTTGTCATTGCATTGGATTCGCCAGCTTCAGAGGTCCACTCATGGATAACTCAGAGTTCGGCCATGAACTCCATCAGATCGTAATGCGGAGAGGTTCCGCAGAGCATCTGGTTGACACTCTGGCTTTTGTCTCCGAGATTGCCGATCGACTTCAAGAGGATCCTGCGTTTGGCGAGATGATTCTCGCAGATGACACGCGAGATGTCGGCAGAGGGCGGGAAGCAAAGCTGCATGGATTCACTTCGATGGACGATGCAGACGGCTCTCTTTCCATGGTGGTTGGAAGATGGAACGACGACTCCGAGCCCGCTCCACTGTATACGGCCGATATCGATCAGATGAGGACATGGCTCGAGAACTTTGCGAAAGCTTCCTTCGAAGGATCTCTGGATGATGAGATCACCGAATCGAGTCCAGCCTACGAGTTGGCAAGCACACTTCGCAGGAACAAGGACAGCATCAGCTGTATCAGGCTTCACATCATCTCGAATCGCATTGTAACGAAAGCCTATAAACGCGAGTCCCGCTCGACCGTTTCTGGGGTTGTAACCGAGCTTCATCTGTGGGATCTCGACCGCATCAGGGCCATGTATGAATCAGGCAGAGAGAGAGAATCCATTGAAATTGATCTTTCTGAATTCGGTTCCTATGGAATTCCGTGCATCAAAGCTTCGCAAGCTCAAAATCTGAGCTCCTATCTTTGCGTTGTTGACGGCGACGTCTTGGCGGATCTTTTCGAGAGGTTTGGCAGCCGCTTGCTTGAGGGTAATGTGAGATCGTTTCTTGGCATGAAGGGTGGCGTCAACAAGGGCATCAAGGCCACCATCCAGGATAAGCCCGGCCTCTTCTTTGCGTACAACAACGGGATTGCCGCTACGGCCGCGTCAGCCGTAATTGAAAGTGGCCCGACCGGCACAGTCATCACCTCTCTTTCCGATCTCCAGATCGTGAATGGGGGGCAGACGACTGCCAGCATTCTTCGAGCAAGAAAGCAGGACAAGCTCTCATTGCAAGGAGTCTCTGTTCCAATGAAGCTAACAATTGTCAATGTTACGGACGCGAGCGACCTGGTTCCAAAGATTGCGGAATTTGCCAACACTCAAAACAAGATTGCGATTGCTGACTTCTTTGCGAATCATCCATTTCACCGCAAGATGGAGGGGATCTCCCGTCGGCTCATGGTCCCCGCCCGCGCCGATGAGCGTGTTCAGAGCAAATGGTTCTACGAGCGCGCTCGCGGCCAGTATCAGAATGAGCGCATGTATTTGACGAAGGCCGGAAAGGCCGCCTTCGATCTGCAGTTCCCTTCCAGCCAAGTAATCAACAAGACCGACCTCGCCAAGTACGATAGTGTCTTAGATGAGAAGCCATTCTGGGTCTCACTCGGTGCACAGAAGAACTTCATGAAGTTTGCGGCGAAGTTCTCTGCCAAGCGGGACAGGACGGAGGGCGAACACTGGGAGGAGATCAGCCCACGCTTTGCAGACGGCTATTATCAGCGGATATCGGCCCTCGCTCTGATGTGGAAAGCGGGTGAGTCGACTGTCTCTTCCGCGAGGGGTAGCTGGTACGAAGGCGACTACAGACTTCAGATTGTTTCGTACGCGTGGTCTTTGGTCTTGCACGCAGTGCGAGCGTCTGGAAGAGAGATCAACTTCTCCAAGCTGTGGGAGAGGCAGCAGCCGGACGCTAAGCTGATGCAGGTGTTCACGCGAGCTGCAGTGCTGGCTCAGTCTGCGCTGAAGGATCTTCCGATGGGCTCCTCGAATGTGGGCGAGTGGGCAAAGAAGGAAGCTTGCTGGACTCGACTCTCGAACTCACGTTTCGCGTTAGGCGATGGCGTCGCGGAATGGACAGTCGATCGTGAGACGGATAAGCAACGGAGAAGTAGCGAGCGTTCCGACGGGGCTCTGGATGACGGCATCTCCCTTCAGCAAGAGGTGTTTCAGCGTGCAGAGAGTGGATACTGGGCCGCGCTGTATCAGTGGGAGCCGATAAAGCACTTGGTGTTTGGCCAGGATCTCACCCTCCTCGCGAGGGCCGGATCGCTTAAGACTGTGACCTCTATAGGTGCTGACAGGGATTGGAGGCGGTTACGCGCTATTGGAAGCATCTGCGAGGCGGAGGGCTTTCGCCACGAATAGGAGCTGCACGTACACCTGCGCGAAATTGAGTTGCAGCTCTCCGCGACGCATGAGGATGGCTGACTGGACCGCCATCTACTACCAGCATCGCCCTTACCCGGCACAGAACATCATGACCCCGGATCCGTCATTTCCGCTGTCTCTCCGCGTGACCTAGCAGAGAACGGCGGGCGGCTACCTGGTTGAACAGGCACCAATGTCTCTAGTAGCGCTACAGTCAACTGTCTAAGTTCAGAGGCCTTCCAAGATGACCGAGATTTCACAAATCAGACTGGATTCCCATCAAGACACCCAGATCAGGAAGATTGTCGACGAGCTTATCGAATCAGAGCTGGCCTCCATAATTTCCACGCTCGGCCCCACTGAAGAGAACCTGGTCGCCATTCTAGAGGCAGTTGAGGGTCAGTACAGCCGTGGAAACTTCGACTTGGGCGAGGCTCTACGCACGAGCTTGGACGTGTATGTTGGATGCATGATTTCCGAGTTGAATGCGGATTCATCTGCGCCGCCGCTCGGAGTTAACGAACTAATTCGAGCATTTAAGTTCGCCGCCGCATATTACGAATTAAGAGATCTAATATATCTCTCTTTCAACGACGCGTCCTCGGTCAGCTGGTCCCAAGACGGATCATCTATCCAGGTTGATCTTAGGAACAACGACTTTGATGAGCAACTGGTGCTTGAACACAACATGTTCAAGCTAAGGTCGCGAGCTATGGGGGCGAGCTCTAGGATCTCCAACGAAGAGATGATGGACCTTATGCGTTCGGTTGAAAGGTGGGATCAAACCGACCCGCGATTTGCCACGCTGATTGAGCATATCGAGCTCGAGACTGCGCACAAGCTCACCGTGTTTTTTTCGTATGTCCCAAGGGATAGTGAAGCCTCTATGGGAGGCTACACATTCCGTCAGTTCTATGCGGTTTACGAGAGCATGCTCCTATACTCACTGTACGAGCGTAAATATGCAGCAGCTCGCGGCTTGGGGTGCGTGATAACACTGATGGAGGATGAAGCTGTTCCTGAGTTTAGCAATCTAGCAGGTGTCCCACGAGCAGTTTGCAATTCAGTGCTTCGTGACATCGCCGCAAGCTCGAGGGGAACATTCAATTACATAGATCATGCAAGGAAGTACCTACTTCTGCCGTTCAGCTTTTCCTTGAAGGATGGCGTTGCGGCGGCGCTCAAGAGTTATGCAGCCCGCGACAGCGACGGGTTCTCTGCAGGATTTGCCCGGGACATGGGCGATGCGCTTGTGACAGAAGTTGCACAAATGTTTACCCGGTACTGCAATTTCACCGTTGAGACGGATTTACTTCTTCAACAGTTCGACAGCTCACTGCCCGACATTGACGTCTTTGCAGTTTCGTACGAGCCATCGCTAGGCTTTCATGTTTTTGCTTGTGAGGTGAAGAATATTCTTCCGGCGACATGGGCGAAGGAATATTTAAGGGCAACAGGAAAGAGCGGGGCGGTTACTAAGGCACTGAAGCAGGTCGACAAGCTGAAAGCATTCTTGGCCAGCGAGCAAGGTCGCGACCTTTTGGTACGCAAGATCGAGGCTGGGTTTCCGACACTTCCGTTTGACGAGATATTCCCAACAGGGTACTGCATTACAGCGGATTTCTTGGTTGTGACGTCTCAGAATACGGGTCTATTCTTCCCCGAGCGCTCGACCGCAATAGTCAGCGTCGCCTCGTTGAATCAGATTGTGGAGAGGTGCGACGGAGACGTTAACTTTATACTCGCGCACCTCTGGGGCATGAGACGCTTGATCGCATCGAGTTACTCAAAGTCGTGGGATTCAATTGAGGTAGGTGGAACCACGATCCGCTACAGCGCCCGCCGCTTCGAGAGTACATTCCAGATTGATGAGCACGCTTACTTAACAAACGGGGACTTTGAACGGCGGGAGTCAGAGGCACTTGAGGCTGGGTATCGGTTTATCGATACTTTAGGAATTGATCGTCTCGAAGGTCATCAGAACTTCTTGCTGACGATCCGATAGGCAGTTAGTCCAATGAATCACCGGTTGCCGCTCAGGTCATGCGGTCAATATAGCTGCATAGGGCGCGTCCGAGGTCATCATCTTCAGAGCGCGCTTCTAATTGCAGAAGGCGATCCAGTCAGCAATTATCAACGTGGCGTGCGCGTGGCTTTCGAAGCGTTGCCGATGCGCGCCTTGCCTCTTCGACACCCGAATCACCCGCTCCACTCTTTCGTCGTCTTGGCTAACGGCGGATGGGGAAGCGGAGAGTCCGTGTTTTTGGAGAGGTCGAAGGCCCACCTATCCGGCGCAGCCCCTAGAGCTCACTGCATTCAAGTCGACGCGTGGAAGGGTCATTAGCATGATGAGCCAATCAGCGCAGACGGGCGTTCGATCTACATCGACCTGGTGTACTGGGGCAGCCTTCGCTCTTCCCAGATGGCTCAATACGCCTCGCTGAGCTCCGCCGGGCACTGCAGTGCAGCGTCCAATACCCTCTTCCATGACGTCATTCATGGGATCTCGTGTCCGGGAATGAATCATCCAAGCGGGCTTTCAGTGGGTGACTACGTTGCAAGCCTCCGTGATTGGGAAGTGCCGATAATCGACGATCAGAGCGGAGCTGCGGCATGACGCCTCAGATACTCAGCCAGCAAGATGGAAGAACCCTCTACGGCACCCGCCCTATCTCCCAATTCTACTTTCCGCTCCCCACCGCGTCGAGGAATTACCCAGCCCGAGATAAGCGTAATAGTACGCCTGACATCCGCATTTGACGTTGCTGGGTCGTTTATTGCCACCCTGCACACCTCTGCAACGTGCCCGGTGTCCACAGCTTCAGCAACAGCAGATCTCAGCGATTTTCGGGTAGCTAGGGTACGAATTGCCTCTAGCCTGCCTCTCGCTTCAGATCGTCGCGAGAACAGCAGGATCCCAGCAACAACGCCCGCCCACAGTAAAGTGGAACCCATTAATATTAACTCCGGATCTTTCCAACTGGAGAGGAAACTCCAATGTCTCGACGCCCAGACCAGCGCGAGGCCTGGCATTATGGCTACGATTGAAGCAATCACCGATGCGAAAGAAGCTGTCAGAAAAAGCTTGTAGTCAACAGTGAATGATCGGATTGCATCCCAGAGCCTTAACCTCCGTGGAAGGGAAAGATTCTCCAATCTCACATGAGTTATCGCCAAGCTTAGCAAGCACACTAGCATCAGGCCAACAAGAGCGGCTTTGACAGTTTCAGGCGCATCGATCTTACCTGTCGGAAATCCAGCCCCCGCTATGACAAATATTGGGACCATGTTCACAAAAAGCATCGCGAATCTAAACTTCCTGTATGTGACAGACTCGGATGACCTTCCGCCGACAGACGACCTCCTTAGACGCTCAAGATAGTAGAGGGGCAGAATCAGCAGCCGTGCATATCGATGTTGGTTGCGAAGGGCTTTGGCCCGCGTTACACAGAAGGTCGCCTCGTAAGCAGAGGGCAGTTGAGCTGCAAGTGACTCCCATTTGAGCGCATCCATGTTTTTGCTTGAAAGTACAATCTTCCGCGCCACTCGCTCCCGGATCCAGTTGGCAACCTCTACACTCGGTGTCGTAGCAAACTGACAGGACGACACTGCTTCTTCTTGCAAAGAGGTGATCCCTGATTCCCTCGCGTACTCCAGCCGCCGAGAGTGAGCGATGGCGCTTCCCGCCCCGCCGTGCCTGATAATCATCGCTCGGTCAAAGAGGTCGCCATGTACCCATAGCGGAGCGAAGAATCGCTCCACGTCCAACTCCGATTCAGCCCAAGCAGGGGAAGGGTTAAAGGTCTTAACATCGACCATGAGCTTGAGGAGGTGCGTGAGAACTTCGTCCGTCCACGGGAAGGCTCGGACAGCGCCGGCGCGGTCCTTACCCTCAGAGACTCGGCCAGTAGAACACCGTGCACGGATCAACTTAGTGGCGTGTTCAACCAGCGCGTGACCTTTGTCCAGTGAGGTGGTCTGGAGCATGGCAACAACATACTCGCGCCACCGGGGGTTACATAGAAGTTCGGCCGGTTCGATGAACCCATGGTTCTCTGAAAGGTACTTTGCAAAGATTGCTTCTTGATACCTGCGGTGTGAGAAAGCGAATCGACGCTCTCTCTTGGAAGCGGTCGCCACGTCCATCCGACCAACCTTCACATAAGTGAGAGCCTCGACAACCCTCTCAACCTTGTCGCGCAGAAATTCAGAGTTAGCAGCAAGACCGGAGATTTCTTCCACAGAGGGTGCAAGCCCTACCTCTGGAGCAAGCGCAAATATCTTTGATAGCTCTGCAGCACCCAGCTTCATTGCTTCGCGGTTCAAGCCCCACCTAGAACCAACGTATTCCTCGTCACGCTCACAGAGCGAATTTACGTGTTGATAGAGCAGCTCGTGCTCGTTCTTCGGGGAAACCTCTTTCTCTCTTACGTAGCGGCACAGCAAGGTAAGAAACAGAGGATTTCTGTAAGTCGCGCTTCTTGATGTCGATAGGGCCCTAAGCGCAACTTGCTTTTGCGCCTTAGTCAGAAATGTATTGTCGACGAGCTCTTCTTGAAGCGGCTCATTTAGAGGGAGAATCTTCAGCCTCGGCCAGGCCAATGCCTTTGGACTCTTAAACTCTCTCGAGGCAAGCACGCCTCTACACCCACCGAGGCCATCCATAAACTGCTGAATTGCCTTTCCGTATCTCTCAATCTTAACATCCTCATTCGCCGCGTGCAGAACTTGAGGAATCTCATCAAATGAGTCAAACAGGAAGAACCAACCACCTTTCTGGTTAAAATCGGCCCAATTTCGATTGAGGTATTCCGCCGTGTCAGCATCGCCTCTGCGAACGTTGTCGATGACAAAGTTCTTTATCTGCGCTGATCCAATTTCACCTTCGACGGATAGCTCCCGCAAGTTCACATATAGAGGGATTGCCGCATACTTCGTCTTTGAGGTCCGTGCACGATCTATCATCTGCATGGCCAGATGTCGTAGGGCAACACTCTTACCTGCGCCGGGGTCTCCCGTCAGCAAAAGGCAACGCTCTGCGCTTCCATCAATCGCGCCAATTAATGACTTTTCGCGGCGCTGCCCAAACGATCGATGGTTGCGCAATCGATCAAAGACCGAGGCGAAATATCCGCCATCTACTTGAACCTCTGCCTCGAGATCAGTGAAGTTCTGGTCATTCCATGCCTCCGCCTTCCCGATCGCAGCGAGGTCAGAGCTCAGCACCGACAAGAACTGTCTGCGCCTCTGAATGTGCTCCCTATATTGAGCACCTCCCCGGATTGCTTCGATGGATGTCTTCAGCCCATTCTTGAGCGCCGAGACGGCTCGTGCTAGCAGTTTGCAGAACTCAATGAATGTATTAAGTATCAGAAACAAAAGCACCATGAACAGAAGTATCGCGATGACGGGATCATCTGCGATTGCCTCTCTGAACTGAGAGACCAACTTCACTGAGCCTTCGAGATCCATCTCTCCCCCTGAGATTTGCCGGACAAAAAAGTGGGCGACTTTAAGCCGCCCACCTTTTAGTACTATTTAGATTCAAACCCCAACAGGATTAGCCTTCTCAGGATCAATCTTGTACTGCTTGATCGCCCGAGCAACATCCTTACCCGTCATCTTCCCTTCCTTCGCCAGCGCCGCAATCGCGGCATGCGCGATGTAGTACCGGTCAACCTCGAAGAAGCGACGCAGGTTCGCACGGGTATCCGAACGACCAAAGCCATCCGTACCCAGCACCGTGTACGACATCGGCACGAATGCACGGATCTGGTCCGCGTACGCACGCACATAGTCGGTCGCGGCAATCGCCGGGCCCTGGCGGCCTTCCAGCAGCTCGGTCACGAACGCCTTGCGCTGCTCGCCTTCCGGGTGGAAGCGGTTGTAGCGCTCCACGTCGAAGCCGTCGCGGCGCAGTTCGTTGAAGCTCGGGCAGCTCCAGATGTCGGCGGTCACGCCGAAATCCTTGTCCAGCAGCTCGGCCGCGGCAATGGCTTCGCGCAGGATGGTGCCCGAACCCAGCAACTGCACGCGCAGCTC
>Ga0213826_1000202_pt1 | contig 51293 bp, 58 predicted proteins | sample MC6MC0899MG_FD_180668 | JGI IMG/M metagenome (GOLD analysis project Ga0213826, IMG submission 180668) | Enriched soil aggregate microbial communities from Iowa State University, Ames, United States - MC6-MC0899-MG | ecosystem: Environmental > Terrestrial > Soil > Unclassified | place: USA: Iowa...
TCATATGAAGTTTAACCAGCGTGTGATATCGGCGGTTGAGCCGGGCATCAGGCCCGGCAAAAGAGAGATTAAGAGCATGCTGAAGAGTAATAGCATTAACCACAGTAAATGTGTAGATACCTATGCCTTCAGGCGCTGGACTCGGATGAAACCGTCACGCTCATAGACGTGAGCCAGCTGCTGCCCGTCTGGGGCGTGGTCGCCTACGCCCTCACCGACGTGGCCGGGCTGGGATTCAGCGGACCGGCGGGAGAGTGACCATGTTTGCCCTTGCAGATGCCAACAATTTTTACGCTTCCTGCGAAACCGTGTTCCGGCCCGACCTGCGCGGCCGACCCATCGTCGTGGTATCTAATAACGACGGCTGCGTCATCGCGCGTTCGGCTGAGGCGAAGCGGATGGGGATTAAAATGGCCGCCCCGCTGTTTCAGAACGAGCGCTTCTTCCGCGAAAACGGCGTGCACGTGTTCAGCTCCAACTACGAGCTGTACGGCGATATGTCGGCGCGGATGATGGCCATACTGGGTGAGATGGCGGCCGGACAGGAAGTGTATTCCATTGACGAAAGCTTTCTGGACGTGACCGGGATTGGCAGCCTGATCCCGCTGGAAACGTTCGGGCAGCAGATGCGTGCGCGCATCCGGCAGGAAACAGGGCTTATCATCGGCGTGGGCTTCGGGCCGACCAAGACGCTGGCCAAGCTTGCCAACCACGCGGCCAAGAAGTGGACGAAGACCAACGGCGTGGTGGACCTGTCCGACCGGAGCCGGCAGCGGAAGCTGCTGCAGCTCACCGACGTCAGCGACGTCTGGGGTATCGGGCGTCGCATCAGCGTGCGCATGAACCAGCTGGGCATCACCACGGCCCTGCAGCTGGCCGACAGCAACGTCAGCATGATACGGAAGAACTTTGACGTCATCACCGAGCGCACCGTGCGCGAGCTGAACGGCGAGTCCTGCCTGGCGCTCGAAGATGCGCCGCCGCCGAAGCAGCAGATAGTGAACTCGCGTTCCTTCGGTCAGCGCGTCACGCTCCTGGAGGACATGCAGCAGGCGTTGGTGCTCTACGCCACGCGCGCGGCGGAAAAGCTCAGGGAGCAGGATTCGCGCTGCCGCCACATCAGCGTCTCAATTGCCACGGGCCGGCATGGAGATGAACCCCAGTACTCGAACACGGCATCGTGCATCTGCGACTATCCGACAAACGACACCCGGGACATCATTGACTCAGCCCTGCGGGGACTGAGTACCATCTGGCGGGACGGCTACCGGTACGCAAAGGCCGGTGTCATGCTGGGTGATTTTTACCAGTCGGGCGTGGCGCAGTTCGATATGTTCAGCGAGCAGCTGCCGCGCGCCAACGCCGACGCCCTGATGGCGGCGCTGGACAATATTAATCGCTCAGGCCGGGGGAAGGTGTGGTTTGCGGGCCAGGGGGCGCAGGACAGCAGCTGGCAGATGAAGCGCGAAATGCTGTCGCCCAGATATACTACCCGACTTAAAGATATAGTCGGATAAGCAGAGCCAGTTGCCTGACTCTGCTCTCCTAAGAACGGAGCGTGCGACTTTCACCGCACTCCGCTCAAGCCTCTCAAAGGCATTTATTGTTACCCGGCAAAACTTCTCATAACGCGGTTTCTGGCGACATATGCCAGCTGTTTCGACTTTTGTCCCGATTTTCCTTGCGTGAACGCCAGTAACTGGCAAACGCCGGATCATAAGGGGTCGCCTCACTGCGGATTTTGGTATGCCGTTTTATCGGGATAGTGACCAGTTGAGTCAGATATTCTGAGGTTGTCACACCATCAAGATGCGATCTTCCCTGAAAACACCAGTGCCGCGCATATTCCGGTAAAAAGTACTTTCTGGTTACCCATCTTGCTCCTTTATTCGGATGCCTTCGCGTTGCCCAGCAACGTAATGTCTTGAATATCTGGCAGTCAACGTATCCAAAGGTTTGTTTGGCGACGCTGTGTCTGTAATAGTTTCCCCAGCCCCGTAATTTGGGATTGAGTAGCCTGATTAATTCACCTGTCGCCATTGTGGGGTGGGATTTGATGAACGCTCTGGTATTCCTGATAAACGTTAATACATTGGCTTTGCAGGGTTTAATCAGCAATTTATCTCTGTATTTACGGATATTGAACCCCAAAAAATCAAATCCCTGACTGATGGAGGTCGTGATGGTCTTCTCGGGAGACAGTTCCAGCCCGCGCTCTTTCAGGAACGACACGATTAGTGGTTTTATCCTGTTCTCCAGCAATTCCCTTGATGCACCTGTGACAACGAAATCATCGGCGTAAGAGATGAAGTTGACCTTCTCTGCTTTTCTGGGCGCGGCCTGTTTAATGTGCCGCTCCAGTCCTGCCAGCGTAAGCAACATCAGTGTTGGAGAAATAATTCCGCCTTGCGGAGTTCCTGCATCAGTATGATAAAACAAACCTTTATCGATATAGCCAGCCGACAGCCACTGGCGTAACATTGACTTGTCTGTCAGGATATTATCAATGAGCCATTGATGACCAATTTTGTCAAAACAGGCCTTTATATCGCCTTCGAGGATCCATTGTGCGGATGTTTTTCTACATAACGTTTTAAAACATTGCTCAACAGCATCGGCAACGCTGCGTTTTGGGCGAAAACCGTATGAGTTCTTATCCGCTACCGTTTCCGATACCGGCTCTAAAGCCATCAGATACAGTGCCTGCTGCGCTTTATCTATCATACAGGGAATGCCCAATGGGCGCTGTTTGCCATTCTTTTTGGGGATATAAACGCGCCTCAGTGGTTTAGCATGATAGCCACGCCGCCTGAGCTGTCCGACAGCGGTCAACCTATGGTTATCGGTTCGCCACGTAATACCATCTGTGCCAGCCGTTTTACTGCCTTTGTTTTGAGAAACTCGTCGTACTGCCAGTAATTTGGCGGCATACGAGTGGGTCAGCAGCCATTGCAGGGATTTCACCTTGCCATAGCGGCCTTCCCGCATTGCCTTTGCAATACGCATTTGCAGCCTTGAAACCTGCTGTTCAATGGCCAGCCAGTTGATGGATTGCCATTTTGCGGAGGCTGAGGTTGCACCAGACCGTTGACCGGTTGCTGTCATTTGCTTTACCTCATTGATAAGGTTCTGAAAAATCTCTTGCAAAGAGAGACCAGCCGGAAGTAGGCTACGCTTTCGCGTTGAGTCACGTTTAAACTCCTATCCGAGCCATTACAGTCCGGCATTCGCTTTTTCCGGCCTCCTTTACCCGCAGAATTATCGACTGACCTCGCGGTCAGCTTTCCCAGGGGGAACGCTACGGGCTTACCATGTTCCGTATATCTCGTGGTCAGGTTAGGTGCCTACTTCTTGAATGCGGAGGGCATATGGATCACGAGAAGATAACCCCATAGTCTTCTACCCACCCTCAGTGCCTTTTGGCCACAGCGTATTAACCACTTCCGCTGTTTACCTCGTGACGCGTTCTACGTAGATTCACTTATGTTCACCGTACTGACTACCTTGCACTTACCCGACTGTGGTTGTCAGGAAGACACTCCTCTCACGATTTGTGTCCCACGCATCAGACTGCGTTTTGTTACGTTGTCAGATCCGCTACTTTATTCAGGATCCTAGGTTCACCTGGTGATACAGGCGGTTCTCGCAACTCGGAGAACAACGATTTATACAGCTTCATGTCGCACAGGGGTTTGAGGGCCAACGGAACGAAAGCGTACGTTAAGCCCTTAAGTCATTGTTTATACATGTTTAATTTGATGATGCGAGAACAACCTTTGTTTGTCGATTATTTTAAATTTGTTTTGACTCCTCCAATCTTTGATTCAATAGATACGCATTCAATGGTTTTTATTATAGCATCAATGCCTGCCCAAAGATTTTCATTATTATTGCTCTTGTAATTTGTTTTTAATTGAGCATTCAAGCTCCTTTCTATTCGCATCACTTCATCAATATGTTCAAGCTTACACTTTATTAGATCATCCCTAAGAGAAATATTTTCCTTCTCAATTTTTGATATTTTTTTCTCTAGTCGAGTCGTTATTTCTTTTTCCTTTCTATTTTTCTCTTTGTTGCAAAATAAATCAAAGTAGTATTTCGCAACAAATGTTAACATTACGCTGAGTGTGTAAATCAGAAATTGAATGTTTGATGGCCATGTGGCTTTAGGAATGTAAAACCCAACAGCAGCCATAAAGATAGCAGGGACTGCATATGATAAAAATGTATAAATAGTCATTTTTATTTACCTGCTTTAGTCTATATAGCTGTGATGTATCCCTTTGTTTTTAAAAGCATTACTTAGCTTATCAGGAACAATCCTGAGAAGTCCCATAGATGTTTCAAGTTCATTGGAAAAATTTGGAATACCCTTTGAGGCATCAAAAACCATGCTATATGTAAACTGAACCGTAAGTTCTTTTCTTTCAACATTTAGCGAATTTAAACTTGCCTTTACTCCGAGACACACTGAGTTAAAGGAATTTATTGCTTTATATACTGAAACTTCATTTGGTTTTCCATCGTTGAAAAAGTCCAAATCTTGGAAAGTAAAAAGATATTTAATTTCATAAATATTTAAACTTTCAGTTGTGAGATCTGAAAAATAATAATTACCCCCAATATAGGTGAATTCACCATTGCTTTTATCAAGCATTTTTATATTTTTAAGAGATTCAACATTTTCTAAAATTGAGTACAGATTATTCTGTGAATTCATTTTTACGCCTCTTAGTTGTTTATTGTGATTCATTGATGACTTTATAAATGGTTGAGCGAGCTATATTCATTTGTTTGGCTATTTCTGTCGCGCCAATCCCCTGCTCATGCAATTCGAGTAGTTCCTTTCTGTTGATTCTGCGCTTTCGTCCAAATTTAACCCCCTTTAGCTTAGCCTCTTCTCTTCCTTATTTCTGTATTTAAATTTCTCCGCTAAGAATGAAACATCTTCCAGAAAGTCTTCCTGATACTCTTTAAAAAGTTCCTCTTCGTCTCCCAAATCAATAAAAAATGGTTTTACGCCAGACGAAAACACAGCAATCGCCTGATCATAATCATATTTCACGTCCTCATTAGATAGGGGGCGACAGAGAATATATGTTTGTTTTTTAGATTGTTCCGCATAGTCATTTATGAGCTTATCAACGCCAGAACTTTGAGCGAGCTCAAGTGCATCCTGAGAGTAGAAGCAGTAACTGGACATAAAAATTCCTTTTAAAGATTTGTGCGTACTATGTAAATACGTATTTGTATTTACAATGTGTGTACTCATGGCCGTTTATCTTATAGAATACTACTCTCTGCGAAGTAAAAATTCACGCTGCAACTTGGTCTAGGGGTATGGTGTGCCGATAAATTTCAGCCCAAAAGTTGGTGAAGTCCTCGAATGTAATTTCGGAAGCTACCCCCTGGGGGCAGATGGAAAACCAGTGACTACCTTCTGGGATGGCCATCTGCCACCGGAAATGGTCAAGAACCGCCTAGTTGTTGTTCTGAATGGAAAAATCAACGGGAATGCCTGCATCATCGTCCCGCTCTCTTCAACATGCGATCGGGACAAGCTCCAGCGGGGTATGCACGTAGAGATTGGGGAAAACGTGATTGAGGAATGCCGCTTCTTCTCTCAGCGTACCCGGTGGGCTAAAGCGGACCTGGTCCAGCAGGTCAGCCGCTACCGGCTTAACCGCGCCAGAACGGACAGAGGCTATCTTAACCAGTGTCTTGCCCGTGAACTCGTTGCTGAGGTTCAGAAAGCAGTCATCAAATCGATTAACGCATCCTGGATGCTTAAAGATATGCCATGAAGTTGACGCCTGTGTCTCTTTCAGGGATAATTATCCCGTAGCCCATCGAGGCCCTTAAGTTTTATCCCCTCTGAGGGACCTGCAAAACCCAGCCATCCAGCTGGGTTTTGCCTTTCTGGCATCCGGCTAGTTGTTTGTATCCTTCCAGCGGACGATAAGGGTCCTGATAAACGCGGCGGCAAAATGCAACGCCAGCTCTGCGTCATACTCTAGAACGCCTGAGTCTTTATTGCTTCCGTGCCTGACGGCAGGCTCCGCGTTAGCGTAGGCGTAAAACTTTTCTACAACGGTTATGAACATGGGTGAGACGCTGCCGTCCTTCCTCATCATCTTCAGGGCATCTCCCAACGTAGACGCATCCGGATAAAACGTTTTGCATACGCTCTCGATTGCACTGATGGACTCCTTAATCGAGTTTTCAGGATCCCGGTGCGAACCGAGCGAGTAGGCACGGGCTTTGGCAAAGTGCGCTCTTGCTGGCCTGAACTGGTCAGCAAGCCTCTCCTCTGTACTCTTTACTTTCTCTTCAAGAAATGGCGGCAGAGGGAGTTCCAGCTGACCAGACTCATTCATTTTCCAGTCAATCCGGTATTCCGAGAAAAGCTCATTCACCCTTTGACGGTAAGCGGAAAAAGAAAAGGACTCGTTCTTCTTTCCTCCCCAGGTAAAGCTGTCTTCATCATCCATATCAATTATCTGCTCGGCTACGGACTCCACGGTGTCATAAAACCGGTACCAGGGTAAATTCATCATCAGATTACGCAGAACCTCAACCGCCGGAGTATTGCTGAGGTAATACTCATCCGGTTCCTTGTCGTCCATACTGAGTATTTCATTAATAAGGTCATATGCCGGAGAGCGGCATTTTTCTGTAAAAGGTGACATGGAATCACAGACCAGCCTTTCCAGAATATTTTTAAAATATAACCTTCTTACCCATTTGGGTGCCTCATCGCGGAAAGTCTTATTAGTAACCTCCGGGTCGAAACCATGACGGTGTGAGAATTTCATTCTGAATTCCTTTTGAGGTGCCTGAAGCAGGCTGTGCTGATTTTTGAAAGAGATTATGCCATTCAATCCTTACTTGATGTCGGGGTGCTTTCGGTTATGAACATTCGTCTCCACTACAAATAAAGGATGGCCGGTGTTACGCAAATCTCTCTCTGTGCCGGAAACAGCATCATGTTTATCAGCTCCTTCCAAATCCGTTCATTAATAATAGCCCCGACTGCGACGCTAACGAGTTTCAATCCCCATTCGGTTTTACAGGTAGAAAGCCGAATTTCCTCGTGTCATGGCCCAAACCCATCATCCAGGCGACCACAAGTTAAAAACCACAACATATAGCAACGGGCGACCCGGAGCCGGGAGAAACAGTGTTTACGACAATTACCACACACTCGGTTATCTGGCTTTTAGGGTATAAATAACCGAATCCGGGCAGGGCATCGGGAGAATTACCGCGCGGGACTTCATCACTCCCCTGCCCTATCATAGCGATCATCATTCACCGCCGGGGGCTCACATGCACTCGCCATACCCAGAAAACGCGCAGACGCTGCTACGTGAAAATCAGGGCACATTACCCCGTCCGGTTTCCCAGAATTCACACAGCGCTATCTCTCCGGTTATCGACTACCGGCTGGCGCTCGCCGTGCGGCGCGAGCTGGCCGGCGACGACAGCCTGCCCCGCTACCTGCTGGCGCCGGAGGTGGCGGTCCTGCTCGCGGCCATTCCGGACCTGCACAGGCGGATGCTGTTTGAGTTTATCTGGAACACCGGGGCGCGCATCAACGAGGCGCTGGCCATCCGGCCGGATGATATCGTGCTGGACAGCGTCCGCCCTCACGTCCGGCTCGTGACGCTCAAGCGCCAGCGCAATCCCAGACCCGGTAAGCCGCCACCCGGCGCACAGCGGCGTGTGCCCCTGCTTGATGCGGGTTTTGTATCGCTCCTGCGCGACCACCTCACCACCTTCTGCCCTAACCGCCGCCGACCGGTGTGGGAAGGGCGTGGCGGGAAACCAGTCACGGACGATACGGCGCGAAACTGGCTGAGCGATGCGGTGTCCCGGATCGCCGGGCAGGGGCTGTCGCTTTCGCTGCCGAACCCCACTCCGCACACGCTCCGGCACAGCTATGCCATGCATCTCCTCTACTGCGGCATTATGCCGACCGTGCTGCAGGGTTGGCTCGGGCACGCGGACTTCCGGAACACGCAGATTTACATCCGCGTTCTGCACATGGAAGCGGCGGCGGCGGGCAGCCGGCAGGTCAGCTTTGGAATGGATCCCAGCGAGGCAGCCGGACTGCTGCGACCCTGATTTCTTACAGCCATGAGTACACTGTAAATACAAACGTGTATTTACAGTGTAATTGCTTTGACTTTACCACGCCGCTCGTTTATAACGGTTAGCACCTTTACTCCGTAAATACCTTATTGTTATTACGGTGTATTTACAGTGTGGTGTGCTAAACGGGAGCAAATAAATGATTATTGTGATGGGATCGCCGAAAGGCGGCGTGGGCAAGACAACACTGATTGCGAATCTGGCCGCGCTGCTGCTGTCGAGGGGGAAAAGCGTGACCGTCCTGCGAGCGGACAAAAACGAAGAGCTGGCAGATTTTTTTTCCCGCCGTGAAGAGGCCGGCCTGCCGATGTGTCCGCTCCATTCAGCCTGGGGCGACATTTCGCGTGAGATGAAGCGCCTGCAGAAAATGTCCGACATAGTCCTTGTAGACACGGCCGGTCACGACAGCATGGAATTCCGCAGCGCGCTGACGGCCGCTGACGTGCTGCTTTCCCCAGTCAGGCCGTCCTCGCAGGGTGAAGTCGACAACATGAACAAGGTCAACGAGATGGTTCGCTACGTTCAGGCGAACGAGAATCCTTCGCTGAAGGGATATTTCCTCTTCAACCGGTGCAAGCCAAAGGCCACGGACGCCATCGACCTTGCTCGCTCACTCAGCGAAGACCCGAACTGGATCCCGGCGCTGCGCACTTGGATTAACCAGCTTGACGTATTCGAAACCGCGTTCAACCTGGGTGCTGGCGTCCACGACGTCAGCAGCGCCAGCAGCCTGAGTAAGGCACGGGCGCTGATAGAACTGCTTGCTGACGAAATAGGGCTGTAATGCCAGTGTAATTACAATGTATCTCTATTGAAGTTGCGTTGTATTTACGTGTGCTTAATGGGAGATACTGTCTGAATAGTGAATTTTTTCATCATCCGCTAACGCTGATTTCTGCACTGCTTCTGGCTGGCGCGCTGCCTGCAGCGTCGCTTTTCAGAGCAGGAAGACTTCATCACCACGGGAGTCGTGCTCACCGCAAGAAGTATGCAGACCGCGCGCAGGAAAATGCGCAATGCTTCACGTACAAGACCGGGAGGGAACTGATGCGGACTGCGCAGCGAGAGCTTAAGTTCGCGCTTCTCTGTTACCTGCTCTCTGCCCTGACCGGGCTGCTTACCCTGTGAGCAATGGGCTGCGCTGACATGAATAAAATACTTCCGTTGTTGATACAATGCATGTACAGTGTATGTACGTTGTGATTTTGGAGATGTTTATGGTTAAGCTCAAAACCCCCGTGAAACCCCCTTCACCCGCTCCGACTCACGCCGCTGACAGGCCGGACCCGGCACTGCAGGGTTCAGTGAAGGGCAGCACGGCCCGCTTTATCAGACAGGGCGACAGCCGTCCATCAAGAGGGACGCAGCCGACCAATTTCCGTCTGCCTACAGGTATCATTGAAATGCTGGATGAGGAGGCGCAGGCCACCGGTCAGAACAAGACAACTATCCTGAAGGCCGCTTTACTGGCTTACTGTACCAGCATGGACCAGAATGAAAAAAACCGTTGGTTGCTTGAAGCACCAAAATACTAAGATTTGGATCCCTCCAGTCATTACCATGTGTGAACGATGTAAATACAAAAAGGGCTGCCAGCAATTTAGTATCTATACCACGTAAATACGGAGGTGTGCATACAACGTAATTACACATACGTATTTACTACGTATGTACTTTAAGCATTATATTGAGTGCCCGTGTGAAGATTTTGCATTTTACCGGAGGCTTTCTTGGCCTCATAAAGCTGAGCGATGCTGAGCAAAAAAAATTGCCGAACGGGGATTTCTGCTGAGTGTGGTATTTATCGTGCCGCTCTTCTTCCTGCCGCACGCCAGCGATCTGGTGAATATCGGCCTGCAGCTGCTGTGGGGCGCCTGTGTGTCGCGCGCGGCATTCATGGCCAATGCTACTTGGAAGAAAAACAACTCACGCTGAAGAACACAGCAAAACACAGGCGCGTTGATGAAAATGCAGCAACTCACAATGCAGGCGTGCTGACATGCGTAAAGCTGTCAGCGTTTTCGCATTCTGCTGACATGTTCATGGTGAGGTCGCGCTAGCGACGCCCGATCTCTGAAGACTGACTTTACCAGATTGCAGCGGTGACAGGCTCCACGAGGGCAGTACCTCCGCGGAAATGAATGCGGCGGGCCTTTGTATGTCAGGCAGGTACTGGTACTGAATTTCTGAGAGGGCAGGGTGAGAGGCGCGCATCGGCGCCTTAGTAGCTACATACGCCCGTCTACTGAACCCGCGCAACGGGAATGTCACTCCAGCGCGTGGTCCACGCAGGGGATAACATCTCCCGCTTCATTTTCCATTCCGTATTAACACCCTGACCCGCGAACCACAGTTTACCGAGCCCGGACTGGTTGATGCCGTCCAGAACTTTCATCAGCTGCGCGCTGTTAGGGCGAGGTCCATCCTCATCAAAAAGACTGAGCTGGCTGACACCATTTGGGGTGAAGTCATCTAACATGATGCCTGCTTTCATGTACCGGCGGCCTCCCAGCCAGATACGATCCAGCGACCGCATAGCCACGGCAATCACATCGCGGGTATCCTGAGTTGGAGTCTTGAGGTTTTCACCGGCGCTATTGCCATAAAATACCTCGCCCTGAGCGTGTGGAGAAGTGCGAATAAAAATGCCCACGCGGCGGCAGAACTGACGTTCACCGCGCAGCTTTTCTGACGCGCGCGTCGCGTACTGGCACAGGGCTTGCTGCATGGCTGATTTTGACGTAATACGCTCGCCAAATGAGCGCGAGCAGACGATCTGCTGCTTCGCCGGCGCGAACTCTTCCAGCGGTATGCAGGATTCTCCGTTCAGCTCGCGCACCGTGCGCTCCAGTACCACGCTGAAGTTTTTACGAATAAGGGCAGGGTGCGCACGCGACAGCTGCAGGGCATTTTCAATGCCCATGATATTCAGCTTTTTGGCGATGCGCCTTCCCACTCCCCAGACTTCCTCAACCGGCTGATTCTGCAGAAGCGTGGCGGTACGTTTCGGGTTTCCTGTAGTCAGGGCCAGCACGCCCTTAAACTGCTTCCACTCTTTGCTTGCCCACTGCGCGCTTTTAGCCAGCGTTTTGGTCGGGCCCATTCCTACACCCACGGTCAGACCGGTCGTGGCCAGTACGTGCGCACGCAGGCGCCGCCCGAAGTGCTCAAAATCTTCACACCCATCAATACCGGTTATGTCCAGGAACATCTCGTCTATCGAATACTGCTCGACCTTTGGCGTCAGCTCCTCGAGGGCCGTCATGACCCTCTGCGATAACGAATGGTACAAAGCGTAGTTTGAGCTAAATACATGAATTTTATCGGAATAATGCTCGCTTTTTATCTGAAACCACGGCGCACCCATTTTGATGCCCAGCAGTTTGGCTCCCGCTGAACGGGCGATCACGCATCCATCGTTATTGCTGAGCACCACGACCGGTTTACCGCGCAGATCCGGGCGAAACAGCGCCTCGCAGCTGGCATAGAAAGAGTTGACGTCGGCCAGTCCAAACATGGGCATGTCTACCTCCGGCGCGCGCGCGTGCTGTTAAAGAACCAGGTGACCACGCCGAGCAGCTGCAGCTCCTCGGGGTAAATGGTGGAATAGGCCGGGTTCATCGGGAGCAGGGCGAGGCGGGGATGCAGTTGCAGCCGCTTGACCGTGAATTCCCCGTTGACCTCCGCAATAACGATATCGCCGTGAGACGCCTCTTCGGCACGGTCCACGACCATGACGTCACCGTCAAAGAGGCCCAGCTCCTGCATGCTGCTGCCGCTGGCGCGCACGAAGAACGTTGAGGCGCGCCGCCGGATGCAGAGCTCATTGAGATCGAGCTCTTTCTCGACGTAATCCTGTGCAGGGGAGGGGAAGCCGGCCGCGCAGGAGTCTGCAAACAGCGGTACGCGCACGCGGGGCGTGAAGAGGGGGGGCAAGAGCAGCGTCAGCCCTGAACCATAAGCGGCCGGCCTCATGGCTGAAGCCTTCTGAAAGGTGCCGCTCCGGCGGCGGGTAATATTATACGGTAAGACATAGCTCATCCTCCCTCTGAATAACTGTTCATGCATACAGTATTATTGAGTGGGAAATATCTGACAAGTCAGACTTTCTGATGAATCGATACCGGGACGCTCAGGGCGTTGAGAGATAATGAAATATTTTCGATACCCTGACGGGCGAAAAATCACAGCGCCAGCGATAACCACAGCGCAGGCAGGCGTGAGCAAGCCGTCGCACAGGTTTCAGAACCGGCCTCAGCCTTATTCAGCGAAAACAGGAAATCTTCAGGTTTAAAAATCCGCAGCCACAGTGCTCCGCTGCGGATTGGTCACTGATTTAAAGCCGGCAGCGTTCTAGCGGCGGCATAGCGCAGAATACCGGCACCTTGCCTTTAAAGCGGCGACACAGGCAGGATACCGCGAGGGCCAGATCTCCGATAACGGGACGTTCAGGTACGCGGCAATAATCCGCTCGCCGCGCGGCCAGCTTCGGTAAAACACGTTGGAGAGAGATGAGTTAGATAAACCAGAAGCGCGGGAGAGACCCACGACGGTGGTGCCGGATTTGTGAAGTGCAGCGACGATATCGGCGCGATGCCAGTCTGCGGAAGGCGTGGTCAGCGGCCCGGAAGGGCACGAAACGGTACTGACGGCTTTATCGCTTCCGGTAGCAAACACCTGTTCAGCTGCGCACGGGCTACGGTTATGCATAAGCACATTCCTTTTGGGTGGCGAATCGAACAGGGTTAGCAATACCAGAATCATTCAACTGGCGAGCCTCTCGGCTCCCCCGTCCGACCCGCCATTGAGGCGTAGCCGTACGGGACAGACTCATTAAGTCTGTCCAGAATGATTACAGGGTTGCTAATCCCTGCCGCTGGTTCTGCCAGCGGCAGGCAAATCATAGCGTTTTTAGTAGTGATTTCAAAGCAGGATCAAAACGCAGACCGACCCCCGCAGTGACGTGCTTCATCCCTCCGACTTTCGGGCGGTGCCGTGACTTCACCTTAGCCTGGCCGATTCGTCCGCAAGGCATGCTTCGCCTCATGACTCACCCGTTCCCCACTGTTCGCGGGACATTCAGTCCGCTCAGGCGGCGCGTGCGGCTTCGTCCTTCGACCCTGCGTCCTCCGCAGTGGCCCGACAGCCGTGACGTCACGGCGCTGAAGCCGTGCAACCTGTAAAACGGAGTGACCATGAATCAACCTCTCACCACCGGGCAGCTGGCTGAACAGCTGCTGCGCTTTGCTCCCGACACACCCTGCGTGGTGCATCTGTGGGTGGCCGATGATTTCGAAGACGTGGCACCGGAGCTGACGTCCGACGAGGTCCTAGCCACGATCGCGCTGGCTGACGCCTCGCTTGATGCGGACATCAGCCTCAGCTGGTACTTTCTGCGACACTGCGCTGAAACAATTTTGGCAAAACGGGAGCGCAGGTAATGAACACCTGGCTGGTTTCCTTTCAGACAGACTGGCAGGGCGCATGTTCAGAGGAGCTCGTGCTCATACTCTCTGCAGATGCGCAGCTGGCAGAGGCGGGCTGCATGCTCATGGGCCGTACGTGGTGGAAGGGCGAAGCCCGTGAGAGTGAAGGCTGTTATTGGCGCTTCGACGGGAATGACGTCTGGCTGAAGTCCCTCGTGCAACTTGATGCGCAGCAGGCGGCGACAATTTCCGGTCTTAATTTTCTGGATGAGTGGGATGTGACCGGTACGCTGCCGGCACCCGTAGTGAGCGACCGGCACGGTAACCGCTGGTGCGATTTTCGGGAGTAAAAACTGAAGGAGGGCCGCCGCCCAGCGGGGCGGCGCTTTCCACGAAAGAAATGATGACGTCGCTGCGCTCCACGCTTGTGCCGTCTCCCGTCCTACGGCCGGTCAACGGCGGGCATAAAGTGCCGTGCCCTCACGGTAGCCGGGCGGCCTCGCAAACAAGGGACGCTGCGCCAACATCCTCACCCGTTCCCCGCCGTGCGCGGGACATTCAGTCCGCTCCGGCGGCGCGTGCGGCTTCCGGTGTTGCCCCTGTTTGCTCCGCTGGTCGCCCGTCTGTGTGGAGGTCACGGCACCACTACCGGTGCCCCTTTCATACACAGGAGCATCACTATGTCTCGATTTATGCACGGCGACAGCGTACAGGTTATGGGCGGCTTTCCGGATAAGAGCATCGATTTCATTCTGACGGATCCGCCGTATCTCGTCGGCTTTAAGGACCGGTCCGGCCGTTCTATTGCGGGCGATGTTGACAGCGAGTGGGTGCTGCCAGCGAGCCAGCAGATGTTCCGGGTGCTCAAAGACAACAGCCTGGCGGTTAGCTTCTACGGCTGGAACCGGACGGACATTTTTATGCAGGCGTGGAAGGCGGCGGGGTTCCGCGTGGTGGGCCACATCGTGTTCACCAAGCCCTACGCCTCAAAATCGGCATTTGTGGGCTACCAGCACGAAAGCGCGTACGTGCTGGCCAAAGGGCACCCTGCGCTGCCAGCGAAGCCGCTGCCCGATGTGATGCCGTGGGAGTACACCGGCAACCGCCATCACCCGACTGAAAAGCCGGTCAGCGCCCTGCGCCCGCTGATCGAGACGTTCACGCAGCCCGGCGCCATTGTTCTGGACCCGTTTGCGGGTTCCGGCTCAACCTGCGTAGCCGCCCAGGCGTGCGGGCGTCGCTGGATCGGTATTGAGCTGATGGAGCAGTACCACGCCGCCGGTCTGCGCCGCCTGTATGCCCATCGCGACGCCCGCGCGGCCTGATAACCGGAGAAATGACGATGAACGATCGCACTATGCACCCTGACAGCGATACCCTGGCGGCCGACGTCGCCGACCTGGAAGAATCGCTGTATGAGTTTCACCTGCGCCTGCGCGACATGATTGCGCGGCACCTCTGGCACGGCGCCAGCCGGGAGCAGCGCATGATGGGCCTGCTGATTGAGGGGATTGATAGCGACCTGGTTGAGCTGTACCGGCGAGCGGCCGAGATACAGAAACACCTGATGACGTAACTGATTAAAAATCGAACAATAATCTGTATCCCTGCCGGCGCACGGCAGGGCCACTTTTATCCACAGGGTTCCGGGGCGGATATGCACCCCGGATGTGGACAAGACCAAAAGGATGTCGCTATGCTCCGCTGTTTATGCACGCCGGCGGCGTGCGGGAATAAACGTCCGTGCGGTCTGCGGCCGGTGCCGTGACTTCACTTTAGCCCGGCCGCTGCGTGTTCAAGAGGTCGCTTCGCTCGTCCCCTCGCCCGTTCGCACTCTCTCCGTCGTGCTTACTTCCGTCGCGCCTCCGCTCATGCTTCGCGTCACCGCCGTGCGTAAGCCCGCCTCCATTCGCTTGCGCTGCGGCCTCGTCACCGCTCCTGAACACTCCGCTTTTCGCCGGGCTGTCATTCAGTCACGGCACCGGCCGGAACGGTTTACCACCCTGACTGCGGAGATTTCTGATGAATACTACCCCCCTTGCTTTTGAGTCCGCGCTCATTCTTGACGGCTATGCGCGCCTGCGTTTTCTGCCGGCGCTGTTTGGCGACGATTTCATGCGCGCCGAAACCAACGTGTACCTGTACGCCGACCGTTTCCTGACGGACTACGACGGCGGTGTATGGGACTCCGCGCTGCTGCCGTCCGGCGGGGGCTTTATGAAGCCCGCCGCAGAGGAATTCTGGCATTTCGTAAACCCTGAAAATTACAGCGATGTGCGCCTGAGCAGCGAGGCGGCGGGCATCGTGATCACCTCTCTGGTGCTGAACCACCGCAGCTGGATGTATGACCGCCACGATGACGTGGAGATGTGCGCGCTGTACTGCCGCCGTCATCGCCAGCTCACCGACTATGCCTTTTGCCACCCGGAAGCCGCCGCGATTTTTGCCGCGCTGGACTGATTAACTAACGGGGCGGCAGTGGCCGCCCCCCTTCGAGGAATGAAAGATGCAGGACAGCGTAAAAAAAAATCTGCGAACGGCTGACAGAGGCGTTTGGTGACGAGGAGTCTGTGGCCGTTCTGGTATGGACAAAAGGTGATGTGATGGACTGTGCAGGATACATGGAGATAACGGAAGAAGAGGTGGGCAGGGTGCTCAGCGCGATTGGAGAGGAGGGCTAACACTGTGAATACGGGATAGGGAAGGACAGCGTGCGTGACATGCTGAACACCCTGCGTGAGGAGGAGGAACAGGCGCGTGAAGTGAGCGTATCAGCGACCGCGCTGGCACAGGTGCTGCGCGTGGCCTGGGGTTTTATACGACTTGAGGAGGCGCAGGGCGGGGAAGGGTACGCGGCGAGACTGTGGCGTTCAGAGCATGATTCTCTCAGAAAAGTCGGCGCAGCGCTGAAACGATGACAAATTCGCGGGAAAGGATGCCCGAAAATAAAAAAAAGCCCCACATCCGGGGCACTTCTGAATAAAACCGGAACGTCGCGAACGGCTTTAGTTTCGTCCTGAAACGGTGAAGGAAATGCAACAATGGGGTTTGTGTCGTATTGAATTATAGCGCTTGTTTCTGCTTCGTCAGCCACTGAAAGCAGGGACCCTGAAAACCCTGCCGCCGGGGCGGCTGTCTCGTGTACCGCGCCTGCTGGTCCCTATGGATGTATATGCGCCTGAGCGGCAGCGGTCTGTAACCCCGCGAACTCAGACTGACAGTCACTTTCCATTTTCATCCGGGGTGCTCCATGTTTTGCCATCCACGCCCGGCGTCCTTTTCCCGGTGTTTTCAGTTACACGCCTGACAGCAACAGCTTTGCCGGAGAACGAACGCGTGAGGATGCGCTGCAACTCCCTGACTCGCCGCCATTGTTGCTGCCGGGTTGCCTCTGCAATCCGTAGCTGTAGCTTTCGCACCCGGGCATGGCAGGTTCGCCAGTCAATGGCGTGCCAGCCTGCCGGGCGAGGTATCGTGGACACACTGTCGTGTGCATTCATCTCGCTGATATCCTGTTAAAAGTTTTACAGTATCTCATGCAGTTAAAGACCAGACGGAAGTCTGCCCGCTTTCGCGCCGAAGTATGATCTGCTCCGTATCCTGATGATTACCATCAGGCATTCGCTTTTTCCGTCCTCCTCTGCCCGCACCGCCAACAATGTTCCTCACGGTTCACCTGCCATCAGGCAGCGATACGGGTTTACCAGGTTCCGCTTAACATACAAAAGGTCAGGGCGGGTTCTGTCTATTCACCGGAGATCTCTGTGTCCATGTGCTCCGGGGGGCCCTTGGAGCAACCCGATCTCGTACCCTTTTGGTTCAGGCCTTTCAGCATCTTTGGCCTGTTGCCGATAACGGTGTTTATCAACAGTTCACATGTGTTAAGCCTTCTGAACAGCCTTGCAATCCAGCCGCATGATGCTTGCAGCAGGAGAGGCTCCCTCACGGGACCCTCTCCGGGCTGACGCCCGATCTCGTTGTCCCGGAAGCTTCAGGCTTCGCCGTTGCCAGCAACGCCTGTTCCGGTAGGCTACAGCTAATGGAATGGCTGGTTTTATCAATGTAAAACAATATGTTAAACGACTTCCTGTCGCACGGCCCCCTCCGGCTCCCCGGCAGGCCGGGTCGTCAGCCCGACTACGCTAACCGGCCTGCCGGTAAGCCGGTAAGCTCCGCCGAACCGCCAGAAGCGGCGTTTCGGGCCTGGCGGCTAAGGTCTGATGGCAACATCAGGGTCAACCCCTGCAGCGGGCTTACGCCCATGCATTCACTGGCCACAAAAGGTCGTGGCCGCTGAGGACGCCCGCGTTGCGGTCGGGTGTGTGCCTGCTCATTTCCTGGAGAGGTGCTCATGTTGCGGTGAGTCCCACGCGGCGGGCGAATCCAAGCACAGCCATTCGTCAGAGACCAGGGTGAAGTGCACGCCGGAGGCGCCCTGGTCACTGCCGCCTGGCTGTACTTCTCAGCCCTTTGCCGCGAGGAACTCACCGAAACATGAATTTACTACCTGACAGGAGAAGCAGCATGCACACACAACACGTCAACACCGCCGCTCCAGAATCTTCCAAAACATGGGTTAAGGGCGACCCGATCCCGTGCCTCAGTGCGGAGGTGGCCGAAAATCTGGCCAGCCTGAATGCGCTGAGCGGCATGAAGCTGACCGGTGCGGAAACGCGGGAGTTCCTGCATGCCGGTCTGCATGACCTGATGGAGGCGCTTTACCTGACCCACTCCGGCAACGTGCTGCCGCAGGCGTCCATGCGGGCGCTGGTTGAGGCTGCACACATTGTGCAGGATGGCTTTGGCGAGGCGGGAGCGGTGTTATGGGGCAATGCATGCAGCCGCCTGAAAGGCTGGCTTGCGAACGGCAGGACGGGCGGACAACAGGCGTAAAAAAAGCGGGGCTTATTTCCCCACTTTCTTCACGGTCGGGCGTTTTAGCGCCGCCTGACCTTATCAAAACCAGTGACTCAGGAGAGTTTTATGATTTCTGACAGCGATATCCTCGCACAGGCGCGCGACTTTGTATACGGCCTCAGGGGAGGAAAGGGCGTACACGTGCCCGCGATGACGTTCAGGCAGTGGCCCCGCTTTATGCGGCTGGTGAGCCAGCTGCTGGCCGTAAACCCGGAATAACCCGCAGGGGCCACCTCCGGCGAGGTGGCCACCTTAACCTTTAATCGAAAATCAGAGGTACAGATGATGAACATGTCACAGACAACGAAGCGTGCGCTGGTGCCCGGTCAGGTCGTTTATTCCGTTCTTTATAATCGCGGGCGCGGCGTCGTTGTTGCCATCCATGGCGAGCAAAAACCGGCGTCAGTGGGGTCGCTTTCGGGCGTGATTGCGTATGGCGGAAATGCTACGTTTACTATTGCCTTCGAGAACGGCGATATAACGCGGGGGCTGCCGGAGAGCATTCTTTACGGCAGACAGTTGCAGATATTCGATGAAATTAAAACACCGGCTGAGACGGCCGCGATACTGAGAAATGCAGAGGAAGAAGAACGTCGCCGCAGGCAGGAAAGTAAAGATGAAGTCCGGCAGTTTAAAGCAGAGTGCGCACGACTTAAGACGGCTCCCGAATATGCGCACCTGTCACAGGGAAAAAAAGGGGCCGTGCAGGTCACAGGTAATATCCGTAAAGAACTGAAAGCAAAATTTCCTGGCATTAAGTTTTCCGTTCGTAAACGTGGTTATGACTGCGTCAGCGTGAACTGGACCGACGGGCCCACCGAAGAACAGGTTAAATCGATTACGGGGAAATACCGCGACAGTTATTTCGACGGGATGCAGGATATGTCAGTTTCCTGTTCTTCGCCCTTCAACGAGATTTATGGCGGTGCAGGATACATATTTACCGAGCGAGACTATTCAGATGCAATGAAACAAAAAGCCATTAATATCATTCTCAGTAAATACAATCACCTGCTTAACGAAGAAATTATTACACTGGACAGGTTTAACCGTGGCGAGCTATACCAAGTTAATCCAGATTATTTCGGGCATGGTCATGGGGTTCAGGGGCAGATAAAAAGCATTCTTGTGGATATGTCACAATAGATAAACTTGAGTCGACGGGCTTCTTTTTTATGTCCGGTATATTTTATAAAACATGCAGTGAAGAGAAAGAAGAACGCTTGAAACGCCGTCGATTTTTTGCTGATAATTAAAATGAATTGTCTAAACTCTTGCGGGTTGCTCAATGGTGCATGGCCCTAAGGCGCTCATAAATCGGTAAACGACTTTAACCCCTATCAGGCTTAAGATGAGGGTAGGTATTAATGAATAATGAAAATAAAGCACCAAAAGTTTTGATATTGAAAAAACCAAGCCCAGAGGTAATCTGCTTGGGGTTATTATAACTGACGATTTAATTTTTCTTTCAATTTTAAAGGTTTTGAATGAAATCCTAATCTTTATCTTTTAATGCACGATTATTGCGTACTGCTCTGGCAATCTTTTTAGATGACACGCCAAGGATGCTGGATATGATGAGGTAAGTTTTACCGTCATTTATCAACTTCATTATTTCAAGCTCGATACCGGGTTTTGAACCAACAGCATCATAGCAATTCTGAAATGTCTTCATGCAACATGTGCAACGATAACGTCGTTTAATTTTATGCCTGTCGAAGCCATAAGGTTTAATATTGAAAGTGTTGCAATAAGGGCAAATAAGACGTGAATTCATAGGAATCTACCTGCATCGATTTAAGATGATTGTAACGCAAGTCATATATTGAGTAAAAAATTAAGCTATTGTATTATTAACAAGCTAATGTGAAAATTGCAAGTATTTCATTAAAAGATTTAAGATAAATTATGGCATGCAATTCTTATATCCTGACTTTATTACCTTGATAGTATAAATGTAAAATAACCTTAAAGAGAATAAAATGCGCGCTAGTCTTTTTGAAGGTCCGTGTTTGCAGTGCATGTGTCATAGGCTCCAAACGCACTCCACGAAACCTCAACCTGTGTACCGCATAAACAGAATGTATGCCCCAGTGTAAACATTCTACAGGAATCCGTTTGAAGTCTTTCTGGTGTGATCCTGAGCTGCTTTAAATGATGGAAATGCTAGGGCTTATTATTTGCTAAGGCTATGAGTAAACCGGGAACAATATGATAGTTACTGTTAGCCATATCGAAAATTCTTCACTGGCATTCTTATCGATTATCAGGACTAAAGCTGCCGGAAGTAAACCCTTCACCAATGAATTGCCCTCATACCCACGCAGAATTACATTCATCCTCCGGTAAGTTATAGAAACGAAATTGCCGGGCAGGTAGTGAACAAGGTTGTGCACAATTATAATTCCAGCCTGCCTCTTTCCTAATTGCCACCACACCTGACGCAGGATTTAAAAATCCTGCAAGTTGCTTAATAAACAATGAGTTAGTATGTTGCTTGTCTGTTTTATTTGCGCATTTTCTATAAAATAAGACTCGCATTAGAGTCTTTTAATAGTCCCTTGAGAGTCCCCTATAGAGTCTGTTAAAACTATTAAATATAAATCATGGTGTTATGGATTATCTCACTATCTTGGAGTCTAGTAGGAGTCTGATTTTATATTGTGATAGTCCTATTGAACTCTAATTAAGTTCTGGATAGACTCCTATCGGAGTCTGATTCTACTTACCTAAATGCTGTATAAAATAAAATCAGACTCTAACTCAACTATGGATAAGGTGGTCGAAATGCCAAGAGCGCAGGTTTACATAACTCAGAATAATTATAAAAGAATACAGTCTATCGTGGATGCAAAAAAGGAAGATGGTGCTGACAGAACCGAAGCTAACGTTTCCTCAGTTGCTGCAATGCTACTGGACATAGGGTTACGAGTTTATGAATTTCAGCAAAAGAAAGAGCAAGAAGGAGAAATAGATAGCATACAAGAAAATAATGATTTACCTGATCCGCTGATGTTTAATAAAGTGTTACTGGAGAACATACTCAAAGCTTCTTACGCTTCAACAACGCTACTTCAGATGATTGGCAACTTAGACGAGGTTAAGAATATAGATTCATTCAATTATGAAAATGTAAAAGTTCAAATAAGAGATAAAATAGACGGTCAATTAACTAAAATTTTTAGTGACGATTGATGTGATAATGAGGGGCAGTTTACTGGGGTAATAAATCCATATATTTCTCATTCAATGTAGTTGATTATTTTTAAAGTAATGGGATGCATATTGGAAAACGCCCCACCTTTAATGGTGGTGAAACTACTATAAATCCATATAATGAAATTATCACTTCCACCCTCTTTGGTATCTTATCGATTTATAGAAGTCGTTGTAATATGAGTCGCTAGCCCTACATTCAATAGGTGTGTTAAAAGAAATTATTCTAATATTTCTGGCTCTTTCAGGAGTTACTGGATTGAATTCTCCGCCAGGCTCCCCATGCATTATAAAATCGCCATGCTTGGCTCCACAGTGTATACAATGATTCATTACATAATGCATCTTTGCTTTTTTGCTATAATCATAAGTATAACATTGAGTATGTTTTTCAATTAATAGTTGTGCATCTGCGCTGACATATTCAACATGACACAACATAGCTGGATAGTGGTTATGCTCCCAGTAAACATCTTCTGTATCTTCATTGTAATTTTTGTAATGATATCCTTCGTCAAAGAATATCGTATACACATAGGTGTATTTATTACATGACCAACAATCTGTCATAACTCTTGCTATTGAAAATGATTTTGCTTTAATATTAGGGAGCAGCAGCCATTTACTGAATATTTCATGACTAAGGTTTTCAGGAACGTACCAAACCCTCATATTCCAGTCCCATTTCGCCCCTAATTTTTTCACTTCGTCTTTTTCTTCGTATGGTACACGTAGATTTATCCTTCCCATTATGCTTTCCTTTATCGGTTTTGTGTTCCTTTCAATATTTTTTCTGGTATTGATTCATATCTTCTTATTTCGTGTATAAGAAATACTCTTTTTCCCTGTACCTGTTCGTTAATTATTGCTTTTCGCCTCTCAGTCCATAGTAGAAAACCTGTTTCTCTTTCAGGATATTCAATTTCATCTGGTCTGGAGCAAATCAGGATAGAGTCATCCAGTATTGTTGCGAACATACCCTCACCATAATCCTGTTCAGTAACAAGAAAATTAGTATTGTCCTCAAGAAAAAATTCAGATTGGTATAGTCGCAGGCGAAAGTACTCTAGGATAACAGGTACATATTGCACTGTAGGATTAAGTATCCCACCACGCCCATATACCAACCAGTCATGATTTATTTTTAAACCTTCTGCTAATGCACGAGAGTTTTTATATGTACGGGCTTGATTTCTTATTAGATGACTAATCGTTGCTTGCGGAACTCCCGCTGCCAAAGACGCTTGTGATTGAGATAGCTTCAAAGTGCTAAGGGCCAGTTCTAGCCTCTCTCCCAACGTTTTTGGCGTATTGTTCATGGTCTGTTTCACTCAAATATAACGTTCTAACGACACCATAGTTAATGGTTATTTATAAGCAATTGTTTTTATTACATTGTTTTGTATTTTTAGTGTTAATGTATAAATCTACTAAAAATTAGTAGATTTTGTTGTCTTTGCGCTTTACTCTTGTTGTCGTAGTAATGTGCAAAAAATTTGCATTGCGTGCTGTACAAAACTACAGGCGTGTGATTATATACAGTTTGTAAGGTTTTGTTGATTGTGTGTATGTTAATGTTCTATAAGTGCTTTCTCCACGGCGAGAAAATGGGGGAGGCTTGCCTAAAGGAAACCAGGCTATGGAAAACTGGTATCTGGCTCAGTGCCAAAACAAAAGTTTCGATCGTGTTCTTCGCTGGATTTCAAGTCTTAATGTCGAATGCTATTTTCCACTTGAAACCCGCATCACTCGCAGAAAAGATTGTGGTGGATCGCGTGTGTCGCAGAAACCATTGCTACCAGGCTATCTGTTCGTTTGTTTTGATCCCGAAGTTACTCACCCAACAAAAATCACTGATATTCCAGGTGTTCATTCCTTTGTCAGATTTGGTGATATGCCCTGCGTCGTCCGTGATGAAGTTATCAAAGCGCTTAAGTGCGTTCGCATTCTCCGAATAGACCCCACTGATAATTGCGTTGAATGCGCCAATCTATCACCGGCGCTGATATCCGCTATTCAGCGGATTTACGCGATTCCCCGGCCTCTTGAAAGGCAGGTTGAATTTATGCGCCTCCTTGAGCGCAGTGATGTTCTGGAGGAACTCTTAAGTGATACCTCTCATATCTACACTGCTGTGACCGGCATTTCCTCTTCAGGTGGCTGTGAGGCCAATCGGCCACATCCAGCAACTGTTTATAGTGACGTAAACGCTGAAAAAATATTACGGGAACGTATTGCATCCCGAAGTCTTCAGCGTCCATCTCTTACTTAATAAATATGTTTTTTCAACACTACTATGCCAGGGCTTGCCCTGGCTTTTCCGCAGGAGTCCAAATGTCTCAAACCTCGTCAATAAGAGCCGCCCGTCCCGGAAGGACTATGTATGTAGGTGAGGAACGTTGCGAGCGCATTCGCAGATGTGCGGTCGAAGCGAGTTATCACTCAGGACAAACAATTTCAGGTTCACAGTTTCTTCAGTTCCTGATTGATAATTTTTCTGACCCGGCAGTAAGTACCTTGATCAAGGAAATTGGTAAGAATGTAAAGTGAGGTGATTATGTCTCCGCAAACCCACCAATTACGCGAAGCTATGATTAAACTGGCTGCGATGAACATAGCATATCGTCTGGCGTGGAATAATAGAAAAACACCAATTACCCAACTTGTATCATTACTCCACGAAGTCGAACTATCAGAGAGGAATTGTCGATTACTTTCCCGCAGTCTCAAAAATTAAACTCTCCGCGAGAACACTTTCTTTTCGGGGAAGAAAAATCTTCCCCTGATTATTTAAGACGATGTTTTTACAGGAAGCGCTCTGCTTTCTGTAACAACCTTGTTTTTATCACAACGAAAGGAAATCAATAATGGAAGTTTCTGTTAATAAAAGCAGTGCTGTATCTTTTCTTAACAACAACCTGTCCCGTAAGAGGATGATGCATCTGATGGTTTTGTTTGCACTGGCCTCTGCGCTGTTCCTTGCAATGATGCATGGTTGCTGGGCTGATGATCTGCTTAAACCCGGCGATCAAACGGTGAAGGATACCTTCGGTAAAGACTCATCAATCATGACCTGGCTGCTGATTGGTGAGGTTGTTACGGGGATTGTTGCTTATGTTGCAACTAAAAACATCAAGATTCTGTTTGGTGTTATTGTTCTTTCCGTTTTTATCAATATCGCTTTCGCCATTATTGGGTAAAGAGAGGTAATTATGGAGTCGGGAGATGAACTGAAAAAGTATCGTTTCCCGAAAACTTTAGGGGATCAGTTACGAATAATCGGCATGCCACTGGATGAGTTTATTCCAACTGTTCCCCCGTTCCTCATTTCAATCTACTACAAACATGCATTAGGTGGGCTGATCTATGGCATCACCATGTGGCTGTTTATTCGCTGGCTGAAAAGAGGACGGGGGAGTATGTGGCTTTATAATATGCTCTACTGGTATTTACCAACTGAGCTTTTTCGTGTCGTTTATAAAGTAATACCTGACTCCAGTTTTCGGAAATGGATAAAATAACAGGCGGTAAATATGTCCGTTAAGGCTCAAATTTCTGGCAATAAGGTCGTTGGCTACATTATTGTCGGATTGTTGTTTTTCCTTGCACTTTCACTTACCAGCAATATTTATCTGGAGGTAACAAACCGGGCGCTGGTTAACAAGCGCGAGAAAATTGTCGTGCCGATGGCATTTGATGCGCCGTTCGTCGTGTCGGAGAGTGAGGCCAGTGCGCCTTATCTTCAGATGATGGCGCTTTCCTTCCTTTCTCTGCGGCTGAATGTCTCACCTGAAACGGTTGATATGAATCACGGTTTCCTTTTGTCCTATGTTCGTGCCGAATCCCACGGAGATTTTGCGCCAGTGCTGGACGCCGAAGCTAAACGAATTAAGGATAATGCGGTCACATCTGCGTTTTATCAGACCGCTATCAAAGTTTACCCGTCAGCCAGCATCGTTGATATCCGTGGTGTTCTGAAAACATGGATAGGTAACAGCAAGCCGCTGGAGGAGATCAAACATTACAGGCTGCAACTCAGCTATCGGGCCGGTGTTACCAGCATTGAGAAATTTGTGGAGGTTGACGATGCGAAAGCTAAATAGCGTTATCCTGATGCCCGGTCTGTTGTGCCTGATGGCTGTTAATACTGTATTTGCCAGCACCGGCCCGGCAGAGCTTCGCGGTGAGAACGGCAGCACTTTCACCGTGTCTGTCAGCAGGGACAGCGCCAACGTATTGATGGTTCAGGGAGACAGGATCACTGCGTTAACCAGTAAGGAAAGCGATGTGCCAGATCCGGAGAAAACCGGAAACGGTGCGGTGATGTTCAGCGTTGCAACTGATAAGCCTTTTACCTTCGTCGTCGAGACGGAATCCGGCCAGGTATTTTCTGTCAGGGCCACGCCGGTTAAAGGACTGGGCAGAGTATACCGTATTTCACCACTCAGCCCTGTGGTTCATCCGTCAACTAAAGCCTGGGAAAAAGAGACTCCCTATGAATCCCTTCTGCTTGCCCTCAACAAAGGTGTACTTACCGGGGCCATGCCTGATGGTTATTCACTGGTTGATAATCAGGAGCGGGATACTCGTCTGGCAGCGCCGGTCAGTGCAAAACGCCTTCAGGTATGGGATGGCGGTAATCTTCGGATTGAGAAATACCGCCTGACTAACCCGAATACCTGGGGACTCACGCTTAATGAACATGACTATGTAGGGCATGGTGTCCGGTCAGTCATGTTCTGGCCCCGTTCTGCCGTATTACCTGCCGGAGCAACGGTTTCGCTTTATCTGATCCGTGACCTGGAGGTGAGTCAGTGAAAAACGTCAACATTCAGGCCAAAAAGAAGCAGATAGCGATAGTGGTGGCCGTGGTTGTGCTGGGACTTTGCGGCGGCGGGGCTGCGTGGTATCTCACTGCGGCCAAAAGACAGGTTTCATCCCCGCCTCCGGGTGAACCTGCCCCGGATATGACGGGAGTGGTTAATGCCACTTTCGATGACAAGGTTCAGCAGAACGCCGTAACGGAAGTACAGCGTGTCGGCAAAGAGGTAAACGAAAAATTTAAATCAATGGAGCGGGAAATCAAGGCGTTATCGGATAACAACGTCAGCCTGCAAAAACAGCTTAGTGACCTGCAACAAACCAATTCTGGTCTTGTCCAGGCAATGACCAGCAATAAAGGGGAGAGCAGTCAGGGTAATGCTGGCGCGGGTAACGCAGGTAAAGCTGATGCTGGTGATAATGCTTCCCCCCCTGCGCAGGGGGGGCAAAATAATTCCCGGTACGATGGGATGGGCTACGCCCCTCCGGGGCAGATAATGGTCATGCCGCGTGAGAATGGTCTTCGCAGGCAGACGTTCAGTCAGACCGTTCAGGAGCCTGCCTTTCACTTCCCCTATATCCCTTCCGGAAGTTATGCCGAATCAGTCGTGATAGAAGGGGCTGATGCCAATGCGGCCGTTACCGGCTCACAGAATACGTCTCCGATGCAGTTACGGTTAACAGGTAAAGTACAGATGCCTAATGACCGCGAGTTCGATCTTACCGGCTGCTTCGTCACGCTGGAGGCTTACGGGGATGTATCCAGTGAACGTGCGGAGGTCAGGACGCGAAAACTGAGTTGTAATATCGGGAAAGACGTTATTGACCAGGAAATTAAAGGGCATGTTTCCTTTATGGGGAAAAACGGCATTAAGGGTGAAGTGGTCATGCGTAACGGTAAGGTGCTTGGCTTTGCCTGGGGGGCTGGTTTCCTCAGCGGGATTGGCAAAGGTATTGAAAGTGCCGGGTCAACCACCGTGGGTGTGGGAGCGACGGCTTCTCCGGGAGCCGGGGACATCATGAAAAGCGGCATAGGTGGGGGCACCAGTGAGGCGGCCAAAACGCTCTCTGAATATTATATTAAACGCGCTGAACAATATCATCCGGTCATTCCCATTGGTGCGGGTAATGAGGTCACACTGGTGTTTAATGATGGATTCCAGATACAGACTATTGCGGAGGCATTAAAAGCGAAACAGAAAAAATCAGAGTCAGCACTGGAAAAAACAGCCAGTGCGGTAGGTCACGAAACGCAAAATACAATCAACGATATTAAAAAGTTTAAACTTGGCGATATTGTTTCTGCGGACGGTATCAACGGGCCGCTGGCGATACCCGGAGGAGCTAATAAATGAGTGGGGCGGATGAATAAAGTAATGAAAACCATCCTTCTGTACGGTGCTTCTTTAATTATCGGTGTGGCTCTTATTCTTATTTTGAGCGTGATCCTGTTTCCGATGGTGGAACCCGCTTTGTCAGATGTGCTTCAGAAAGTTACAGGGCCTTATCCCTGCGATTGCTTGTAAGGGTATGAAATATGAACGATAAAATACATATATCAGCAGCAGGTAACGTGATGGTTACGGGTGAATCTGGCTGGGGTAAAACCTGCCTGCAAAGCCAGCTAATGCCTGTTCTCCCGTCGCAGTCTGATGTTGCTCAGCTACAGCAACGGTGTGCCAGTGAAGACAGTGAAACCTTCGCTGAAACTTTGCGTAAAAACTGCAACGTCTGGATTATCCTGAAGTCGGGAGGTGAACATCATGGCGAATAAAGAATGTATGAATACTTCAATGGCTAATACGGGCGATGTCATAAATTCTGTCAAATATTTTATTATGGATATGTCTTCAAAAGGCATTGTCGTTAATGACCTGCATAAATTAATAAATTGTTGTGAGCATATTGCTGATGCGGGGAATAAAAACCCTCTGGATATTATGATGCATGTGGTGAAAACAGGGAGGAAAATGGGTATACATTTTTATGCCGATGATAAGGTTATCTCGGATATGAGGCTGGGAGAGTACGATTTTTATCTGAAAAGCGTATATGGATTTACGCCTTACCAGGTGTCAGTATTCGTCAGTTCGGTAGGCGTGGTGAATTGATGGTGAGAAAATTAATCCTGATATTGACATGTGTTTTGTGTATTGCTTCAGGTCTGCTTATTGGTTATGTGATTAATGAGCATAAAGAAGGTGCCTTGATATTAATCCCAGTTCCCTTGCTGATATATATATGTGGCAGAAAAGCTGCTTTTTGCTTCCGTAAGCGCTGATCGTTATAGCCACCTTCCTCCATTTCTTTAAATTATCGTCGGTATATAAACTATGAATAAACTCATTATGCCCTTGCTGGCAGGTGTTGTATTGCTTGCAGGTTGTGCCGGTGCTAAATCGGACTTCGAATGTAATGCCACCTCCAGTGACAGTTGTATGACCATTGATGCTGCGAACAATATGGCCCGTCAGAAGGCTAAGGCGGCAGCAGTAAAGCCGGGTGCGGCGTCGTTGCCCGTCCTGGCTAAACCTGCCGGTGCGGGCATTCCTCTTACCCGTTCGGTACAGGGGGCATCGTTTCTTCGCCCGCCAGTGAGAACACCAGAAGCGACAGCGAAAGTATGGGTCGCGCCCTGGGTGGATGGTCAGGATAACTTCCATGAGCCAGGGCTGCTGTCATTTGTCGTTAAACCAGGAGAATGGCACCAGTGAGTAATTTAGATATTTTCACTCAGACTATTTCCCGGATTCAGAATGCGATTAAATCGCCTGGTGGCGTTTCTGATGCCAACCGTTCTCTGGGAAATCTGACCTACCCTCAGCTATCAAATCTGCTTCCCTACCGGGAATTTGATGATGAAACAGGACTGTTTATCAATAAAAGCACGGCAGGGTTTTTACTGAAGGCTGTGCCGCTTATCGGGGCCAATAAGCATATTGTGGATGTGCTGAATGACCTGGTTAAAAGTAAACTACCCCGTAAAACGCCTGTCAGCTTTCACCTTGTCTCCAGTCAGGTCATCGGTGAAGAACTGGATTATGGCCTGTCGGATTTTGCCTGGCAGGGAAAACAGGCTGATAAATTTAATGCTGTTACCCGCGCTTATTATCAACAGGCCGCCCGTAACAGCTTCCGCACCCCAACCGGGCTGCCACTGACCCTGCGTAATTACTCTCTTTATATTGCCTGTGCGGTAAAAAAGAAAAGTAACCGGGCTTCCACCATGACCAGTCTTTCTCACCTGATGAAAGTTGTCCGGGCAACGCTCGATTCCGCGAAGCTGTATACCGAAATTGTTAACCGCGAAGGGCTGGTCAGTCTTGTCAGTGGTCTTGTGAACTTTCGCTGCGATCAGCTTTTCCGGCCGGAAGTGAAAGTGAATGAGTATGACGACCTTCATTTCCAGTGCGTTGAGAACGGTATCGATTTTGATGTTTATCCTGAAAAACTGGTCGTTACATTGCCTGAAAAAGCGGGCAGCGTAAAAACGTCCCGCGCCATGAATTTTATGCTTGATGGCAACCCCGATATGTTCCTGCTGTGGCAGGGGGGGGACAATATCAGCAATCTGCTTAATCCGGATTTGAGCATACCTTTTCCCTTTGTTCTCACTTTCACCGTTGAAGCGGAAGATCAGGTTGCGGCACAGGGGGAGGCTAACCGTAAATTCCTCGATCTGGACAGCAAATCCAAAGGTTCACTGGCAAAACTTCTGCCAAATCTGATCAACCAGCGCAACGAATGGGAATCCATCCGAAGCCGCCTTCTGTCAAATGAAAGCTGTCTGGTCAGGCATTACTTCAATATTACGGTTTTCTGCCGCGATGATGACAGTGAAGCGCTGACCTGCGAGCAAAAGGTGATTAACACCTTTAAGAAAAACGGACTTGAACTTTATGCCCCGCAATATATGCAGCACCGTAACTGGATGTCGATGTTGCCATTTATGGCTCACGAGGGGCTATGGAGCGATCTGAAGGTTTCCGGCGCCACTAACCGGTGTGAAAGCATCCAGGCCGTTAACCTTATGCCGGTGATTGCTGACAACCGCCTGTGTCAGAAGGGGCTTCTGGCACCGAGCTACCGTAACCAGCTTGCCTTTCTGGATATTTTTGGTGAAGGCATGGGGAATACCAACTACAACATGGGCGTTATCCGGCTGGAAGCCGGGCTGATGCTGCCAAAATCCACTTTTGAAACGGAAAAGGCCATTCTGCGCCATATCGCGGAAGGGAAAGGCAGCGTCACGCCGCTGATGGCGTCGGTGCCTGAACAGTATCTTACGGGACTGACGGCAGGGCAGCAGGCCGCCACGCGTATGGTGCTGGAAAGCGCTGACCGCTTTACGGCGGTGCAGGGCTACGCCGGTGTGGGTAAAACCACGCAGTTTAAAGCCATGCTGGCGGCAATGGCGACGTTGCCGGACGACCAGCGACCGGAGGTGGTGGGGCTGGCTCCGACTCACCGGGCCGTTGAGGAAATGAAAAGCGTGGGCGTCCGGGCGCAGACGCTGGAATCCTTTATCTGGGAAGACAGACAGGCCCGGATGAACGGTGAGAAACCGGATTACAGCAATACCCTGTTCCTGATTGATGAGGCGTCAATGATTGGCAACCGGGCGATGAGTGAGGCTTATCAGGCCATCGCCACCGGCAGCGGTCGGGCCATTACCAGCGGGGATGATGCTCAGTTGCGGGCCATCGAGCCGGGACAGCCGTTCCGGCTGATGCAGCAGCGCAGCGCCGTTGATACCGCCATTATGAAGGAGATTGTGCGCCAGACGCCGGAACTTCGGGAAGTGGTGTATGCCATGATTGAAGGGCAACATGCGCTTGCGCTGGAAAAGGCCGAAAATGTCACACCGGATGTGGTGCCGCGGGAAGCCGGTGCATTCGTTCCTGCATCATCCGTTGAGCAGGTCAGTCCGGATAAAGAACAGATCCAGGCGTTACGTGATGCAGGAGCGCCCGCCAGCGTGACGGAGGCAATAGCGGCTGACTTTGCGGGACGAACAGCCGAAGCCCGCGACAATACACTGACGGTGGCGCATCTCAATACGGACAGGCAGGAAATAAACCGCCTGATACATGACAATCTGTACAGGGCTGGCATTACGATAAACGAACAGGAGATAACCGTCCTTGACCCGGTTCGCGTCCGGCACAATGAGCTTCGGAGCCTGACGGGATGGGCCGCTCTGACGGGAAAAGTTGCCCTGATTAACCGGGAATACTGGACGGTCGGCAGCACTGACCGGCAGAGCGGGCTGGTGACGCTTATCAGCCATGACGGACGGGAAAAAATCCTGTCACCGTTCGAGAACAGCACCGAGGATGCACAGATTTATCAGCCGAGGATTATCAGCGTCAGTGAGGGCGACAGAATGCGTTTTACCCGTTCTGATGCCGAGCGCGGTTATACCGGAAACAGCTTCTGGAACGTGGAGCATATCGACGGACAAAGCATGACCCTTCGCAGCCAGGATGGTCAGCTTACCCGTCGTCTTGACCTCAATGATCCGGCAGATATGCATACCGACCTGGGGTATGCCGTCACGGCCTACGGTGCTCAGGGGGCCAGTTCCCGGTTTGTTATTACGCTTGAAGGGACTGAAGGAGGGCGAAAGCGGATGGCAACAAAGGAAAGTGGCTACGTTACGTTGTCCCGTACAAAAGAGCATGTGCAGGTTTACACTGATGACAGAGCCGGATGGCTGGCTGAACTCAGTAAAAACAAGGGTGATCGTACCGCCCATGATTATCTGATGGCGGGTGAGGATCGGGCGGGCAGGACGGCAGAGGGGATTCTGTCCTGGGCCTCCCCTCTTGCCGATGTTGCCGCTGGCCGGGCGTTGCTGAAAACCTACGGGCTGGCTGAAGGCGAATCACAGGGCCTGTTTGTGCCGGGCGTCAGGCGGCATCCGGAGCCGGGGCTGGCGTTCGCGCTGTGGGACAGTAACGGCAACCGCTCAGGCGTGGTGATTCTGACGATAAATGCCGATGAGCGTAACGGCGTGTCCTTACCCGGTGATTTTCGGGTCATTGGCAGCAATGATGCAAGGTTTGCGGGGATACAGCAGAGCCGGAACGGGGAAAACCGCATCGCGGAGAGCCTGCCTGAAGGGTTGCAGCTTGCGCAACAGTATCCCGACAGCGGCGTGATCGTCAGGATGGAGGGCGAGGGTTTACCGCTCAATATCAGCCGTATCACCGGCGCTGATCAGGTAGTCGATGACAGCCTGACCGCGCAACTGGCCCGCAACGTGGTCGGGAAAACGGAAGACCCCCTTCCCTTCATTCCTGAGCCGAAGGAGAACGCTGAACAGGAGGCGGAACGACTTGCCCGTGAAGCCCTGGAAAAACAGGGTAAAGGTGAGAAGGATATTCGTCCGGAAGATGTACTCGCCGCCATCAGCGAGCCGGAGGATGATATCCATACCGGGCTGCTGGCCGGTAAGCTGAAAGAGGAGGAATATCCGCTTACCGGGCGGGATATTGCGGCGGCGCTGGGCGAGAAATCGCCGGAGAAAGAGCCGGAAGCAGAGAGTCAGCCCGATCAGTCGCTTCATCTGAAGCAAATCGAGCGGGACATCGTGAAAGAAAAATCTTTCGAGGACTGACGCCGGTTGCTATGCCTTTTCCGGCAGCAGCCGGATAACGGAAAAGCCTTCCTCATCAGGCCGCTGTTCGCTTTTTAAATGGCATTGCTCAAGTAACGGAAATACGCCTGAAATATCACCGGTGAAGCGGATCTCCAGTGGTTTAATCAGTTCGCCACTGTCACTGAATGCAGGATGGAGTTCTGCTTTCGGGGTATACACCGCGCTGGCCGTTGCTGATTCCCTGTGATAACTACGCCATTCCTGCTGTGACAGCAGAAAGTCCAGCCAGCCCATTGTTTTCAGCGTTTCAATAAAATACGTGAAGCGGAATAACACGCTTTGTTTCGCCAGTTCGCCCGTACTGGAACGCCAGATGTACTCCACCTTGCGGTGCAGCCTGGCACCAAAACCGTAGCGCTTCCCCTGGTCAAGAAGCCAGAGAATGTCCTGTGCGACCGAGCGGGGGAACAGCTTGCGTTTTTGCGCGGCAGCCAGCCACTGCATGATGAACATGTGTATCTGTAAATCTGTGCGAATTTTGCCCTGTTTCTGCGACATCTTTATCGCTACCAGCAGGCACCATGCCAGATGCATCAGTTCTTCGGTCGGGCGTTTCTGATAAAAGACAGTCAACCAGTACCACTCCATTTTTTTCGTCGCGCGGAAGGATAGCATATTGCCTCCCCGGTCGGGAGCAGGGCTACCGCCTTCGCTGCGCTCAGTTGGTCAACCCCGGAAACGGGTAAAAGCAAGTTTTACCCGCCCCCGGCGTTTCTGTTAAAAATCCAAAGGAATCATGATGATGCTATTTTCATGCGGAAGACTGGTCAGGGCCAGCTTTCTTTGTCTTCCCCTGCTGTCTTCTCTGCCCTTCCCCGCCGACGCGGGGATATCGACGGCTCCGGATATTCAGGTGGGTTTTTCTCCTGAAGGGACTGGTCGCCTTCTGGTGCTGAACACCATCGGTTCCGCACAGCAGAGTATCCGGATGATGGCTTATTCCTTCACCGATCCGGACGTGATGAAAGCGCTTATTGACGCACATCAACGGGGCGTGGATATAAAAATCGTTATCGACGAGAAAGGCAACCGCAACAGGGCCAGCGTGGCGGCAATGAATCTAATTGTGAATGCCGGTATTTCGCTGAGGACAAACGACCGCTTCCCTATCCAACATGATAAAGTTTTAATTGTTGATAATCATACAGTTGAGTCAGGTAGCTATAACTTCAGGCGGAGCGCAGCGGAGTCGAACTCCGAGAACGCGCTGGTCGTACGCGGGGTGCCCTCGCTGGCGCAGATGTATCTGACGCACTGGCAGTCTCGCTGGGATGGCGGTACGGACTGGCGATCAACTTACTGAATTACACCTGACAAAAGTGAGAGTGGTCCGCGCGCCAACGCTGATCACACTCCAGCTTAAAGTTAAGTCGCTGATTTATGAGTTATGTAGTATTCTCTGCAAAATTCGCTCTGAATTTAGTGGAGGAGGCAGAGATGTCGCAGTCAGCTAACGCAGTCACTTCCTCAGCAGGATCTAAGCGCCCATATCGCAAAGGTAATCCGTTAAGTGCTTCTGAAAAGCAGCAGGCAGCGGTGGCCAGAAAAAAACTGACTCATAAAGAAGTTAAGATTTTTGTGCGCAATCCAATAAAAGACCAGCTTTTGGTCGAGTGTGACAAACAAGGCATGACACAGGCTGAGTATATTGAACGTCTTTTAGAACAGGCATTTGAAGCTAGCAATAAGTAATGGCATTACTTTCTTGTCGTATGTCTGTTGAAGTGATAGATTGCAAACCGTAAAGAATTCTGGCGGGCCACGCCGCAAGGTGGCAGGAGACTGGTACTGACAGATTACTGAAGGCCAGAAAAAAGAAAACCCCGATAATCTCTGAGTTTGGCGACTGAGGAAGATTAACGGGGCTCACTGAATCTGCATAGAAGCTGTTGCTCTATGCGGGGAGTATAGTTTTATGCCCGGAAAACTGCAATACCTTCTGTGCGTACTCCTTCTGTGCAACATAAGCGCAGGAAGGCGTGACTGAACAGGTATCTGAAAACACTTCATTTTACCGGCAGGTAAAGAATCCTAATCCTGAATTTATTCCGGAAAAAGGAAAGAAAACACTGCCGTTCTGCGAAAAGATTCGTGAGAAGGCGGTGGGCTTTACGCAACGCGTTGAATTCCAGATGCTGGTTGCGATGTCGATCGCCCGTGGTGAACGCAAACGTCGGCCACCCAAGCTCCGCATGCGCGCGCTGGAAGCAACACTTCAGGCTATGTGCTGGTATCTGAATCCTCTGGCCAACCGCGTGGGCGCCTCGCTCACGACTATGAGCATCCGCTGCGGGCTGGCCACGGAGAAAAAACGTCTCTCTATCACCCGATTCACGGGTGCCTGCCATACGCTTGAGCAGCTGAAGCTCATCACCTACAACACCGAGTACGATAAAGAGATCGGCTGCAACATTCCGACGGATATCACCTTCACGCCGCTGATGTGGCAGGTGCTGGACGTGTCTGAGGAAGCCGTTGCAGCCGCGCGCCGCAGCCGTATTGAGTGGGAAAACCGCCAGCGTGAGAAGAAGGGGTTACCGCGCGCAGACGCCGGTGAACTCATCAACGCCGCCTGGGCATTCGTGCGTGAACGATTCCGCGAGTACCAGAAGTCGCGCCGCGAGCACGGAATGAAACGTCACCGCGCGCGTAAAGACGCCCCTCGCACCCGTAAAGACATTGAGCAGCTGGTCCGCACGCAGTTGAATAAGGATATCGTTAACGGTCGCTTCTTTGGCGGTCTGGACGCGGTGAGAGCGGAAATTGAGCGCCGCGTGACGGAGCGTATGAAGATGTCGCGTGGCCATTATGCGCGGCTTGATGACGACCTGCTGGTTACCACCTGACGCGTTTCTGACATCCTTCTGTTTCACTGAATGGCGCTTTAGCGCCGGCTTACCCGTGCCCGCAATCCGGCCAGAAAGGCCGCTTTTTACCTGCACACTCTCTCTTTCAGCTATCCGGTTTGCGCCGGAGGCCCACGCTTGCCTGTCATTCCCTTTCCGTATGAATATCATCCACTTTTCGCAGCTACCCACCATAAGTCCGGGGCAAACCCAGCCCATAAATTCACCGATGCAACGACGTTGAAGTCACGCACAGGCGCGTTTCCGAGTTATCCACATAAACCGCGAGAGGGTATTTATACAATCTCCTGACCGAAGAGACGGTTAACTGCTATCCGAACTTTTCACAAACCGCGATGATCCTTTTAAAAACCCGAACTCCTTTCTTTTAAAAATCCGTTATTACTTACCTTTAAAGATAAAACCTATACGGCTGCGCCCTGTGGACAATTAAATGCCCGCCCTCGCAGCGAACTGACGTTCGCGCCGGTTCGGTACAGCCACTTCGCGTCTAAAGGTAGCTCCCGCAAAATTGCGGGCAAAAGATCGCAGTTGCAGCTACACCGAACTCGGTGATCACATGAATGAAACCATTAAAAACAGACTCAACTCAGCACCGAGCGAAACCCACCCTGAAAAGCGCCGCCGCCCCGGCCCAGAGGGCCGGCACAGAGTCGCTTTATAGATGGATGATGTAACTACCACTAACATTGCTGTAATACTGAGGCCCGCGGTCTGTATCTTTCGTCTTCGACCATCAGACTAATACGCGACTGAAAGGCCGCTGCTTAAACGGCGTCTGGCAGGGAGGGGTTGGGCTTTCGCCACCATTGAGCCTGTAACCGGCTCTGCCGGGCTCACGGCGCCCAATGGCATAAGAGTGGTCCTTAACAATTTCTGGCGCCTCCATGCCGCTGACGCGGCATACAGTGGACAGGCTGCGCGCTGCTCGCCCGTCCGGCCCCATCTGAGATGGTAAGTGCCATGCAGGTGACTCAACAGCAGCATGCGGACAAGTTGAAGGTTTACACCATGATGGCCTAGTGGGAGCGAAGCTGCAAAATGCGACATCTGACTTTTTTGAACTGGATCTGAGTAAAAATCACTCACCTGTGAAATGGTTGCCATAGTGATTAACCATTGATGATTCAGGGAGTTGTGATGTCGTCACCAGAGCAGACTTTTGATGACAGGGACGAGTGGCGTTTGCTTGCTGAAGAGCTTTCCCAGTTACCGGGAATGACCGATACAGGGCGCCTGGGATTTGCCATTCAACTAAAATTCCGACAGGTACAGGGCCATTACCCTGAGTCATTAAACGATTTCCCTTCAGGTGTTGTGCATGCTATTGCTGGGCAGATCGGCTGCACTTCGGTATATCTTGAAAACTACCCGCTTTCGGGGCGGCAGGCTCAGCGGCACCGCCAAAATATTCGTCGCTATCTGGGTGTCAGACTCCCCAATAAAGCTGATATCGCACGACTCAGCGCCTGGTTAACCGAATTTATCCTCCCGTTAAATCCGCAGGCTGTACACGGCAGCGAACTTGCTACTGACTGGTGTCAGGAGCAGAAGATTGAACGGCCCGCCGCCGAGCATCTGGATCGGATTATACGTTCAGCCGTACACCAGTTCGAAACAAAGCAACAAAACACCATATTTACCCGACTTTCACTCGACAGTAAGGTTGCCATCAATCACTTACTGTCCGCCGAAGAACCGGGCACTGCCAGAATAAACGAAGTCACCTTCAGCGGCCTCAAAGCTGACCCGGGAAGGCCCAGTCTGGAGAATGTCCTTTCCGTCATCGCTCAGCTAAAATGCCTTGATGGTGTTGCGCTTCAGCCAAATATTTTTCAGGGCATATCCCCTAAATTCATCGTGCAGTTTCAACAACGGTGTGCAAGTGAATCGATAAGGGAGCTTCGTCGCCATCCTTCCGCGATCCGTTACAGCATGGTAGCTATGTTTTGCTGGCGTCGCCGCCAGCAGCTGACCGATGCGCTGATTGAGATGATGATGGTGCTAATCCATAACCTCGGCACCAGGGCTGAAAAAAAGGTTGATAAAAAGCAGTTTGCGGCGTTTAAAAAAGTAAGGGGCAAGGCGCGTCTGCTGTTCCGCATGGCCGAGGCCACTGTTGACCAGCCGGACGGCGTCATAAAGGAGGTTGTCTATCCCGTTGTCTCACAGAAAATGCTGCAAAATCTGGTCGATGAATTCAAAACACTTGGGGTAAATACCGAACAGGAAGTCCATGAATCCATGCGTTCTTCTTACGGTAGTCATTATCGTCGGATGTTGATGCCTGTACTGGACCGGCTTGAGTTTCAGTCCGGCAACGCCCTGTATCGCCCTGTGATTGATGCCATCCAGATTATTAAGGAAAACAGGACCAGCAATCAGCATTTCTATGCGGTGGGCGATGTGCCCGTTGACGGTATTATTCAGAAAAAATGGAGGGATGTTGTCATCGTACAGAGCCCGTCCGGTGAAGAACGTATCAATCGTATCAACTATGAAATATGTGTGTTACGGGCCTTACGCAAGAGTCTGCGCAACAAAGAAATCTGGGTCACCGGCGCTGATCGTTATCGTGATCCGGCAGAAGATCTCCCTGCCGATTTTACCACCAATCGCGCATATTATTATTCCCTGTTGCAGGCACCCACTGATGCGACAACCTTTATTAACCAAATCAAAGACAGGATGCGTTACTGGCTCGGTACGCTGAATAATGGTCTGCCGGATAATCCTAAACTTCGCATCAGGGAACAGGGGAAAAACCGTATCCACCTGACACCGCTGGATAAGCAGGCAGAGCCCCCCAACACCGCAGCGCTGAAGCAGGAGATTGGCCAGCGCTGGGCCGATCTGGAGTTGATAGACATACTCAAGGAAGTGGATTTACGGGAACATTTCTCGTCGTTATTTCGCACATCTGCCAGTCGGGAAGTACTTGAGCCCGATGTATTACAGCGCCGTCTGTTGTTATGTCTGTTTGGCCTCGGTACCAATGTAGGCCTGAAGCGTATCGCCAGCCAGCAACCCCGCGTTAACTATGATGAATTGCGCTACGTTAAACGACGGTTTATTCAGAAATATGCTTTACGCTCAGCGATTTCACATATTGTGAACGGTATTTTCCGTATTCGTCAGCCCGCTATCTGGGGAAACGCGACGACATCTTGTGCTGCAGACTCCCGAAAGTTTGGTGCGTATGATCAGAATCTGATGACCGAATGGCATGCCCGCTATGGTGGGCGCGGTGTAATGATTTAATGGCATGTCGATACGCATTCCACGTGTATTTATTCACAGTTGCGCCGCTGTTCCTCATCGGAAGTGGCCGCGATGATGGAAGGCGTTCTGCGTCACTGTACAGACATGGAAATCAACCACCAGTACGTGGACAGCCACGGACAAAGTGAGGTGGCCTTTGCGTTCAGTGATGTGTTGGGGTTCGATCTGTTGCCGCGCCTGAAAGCGATCGCCCGACAGAAACTGTATGTGTGTGAAAAGCAGGATGCTTTGTTGTACCCGCATCTTACGCCGGTTTTAACCCGGGGGATCGACTGGGAGCTTATTGCACAACAGTATGACGAGATAATCAAATATACAGCGGCACTTAAAACCGGAACAGCCGAACCCGAGGCCATATTACGACGATTCACTCGCAATAACATTCAGCATCCAACCTATAAGGCACTCGCGGAGCTGGGCAAAGCGATTAAGACTATCTTCCTCTGCCGTTATTTGCAGGATGAGTTGCTGCGTTGCGAAATTAATGCGGGCCTCAATGTCGTTGAAAACTGGAACAGCGCCAATAATTTTATTTTTTATGGTGAACACGGAGAATTTACCAGCAACCGCCCTGCGGATCAGGAACTGTCGATGCTCTCTTTGCACCTGTTGCAAATCAGCCTGGTCTATATCAATACCTTGTTGATTCAGAATGTGCTCGCAGAGCCGGTCTGGCAGCAGCGAATGACAGAAGAAGACTGGCGTGGTCTGACGCCATTGATATACCACCATGTTAATCCATATGGTCGTATCGAACTGAACTTGGATCAACGGTTGGCACTGGCAGCCTGATAGTGTCCAGAACCGTTCGGTTTCGTACACCTATTATCAATCCTGTCCGAAAGTCAGTGAATTTACTATCGTACATGCGTTATGATTCGTACATCCATTCCGTACAGAAATTTTCACTATGTCACGAGTTTTTGCCTACTGCCGGGTTTCCACTCTGGAACAGACTACTGAAAACCAGCGCCGGGAAATTGAGGCGGCTGGTTTTGCCGTAAATCCTCAGCGACTGGTTGAGGAACACATTAGTGGATCGGTGGCGGCCAGTGAGCGAGCTGGATTTATCCGGCTGCTTGATCGTATGGAAAATGGTGATGTACTGATTATCACCAAACTGGACCGTCTGGGACGTAATGCGATGGATATCAGAAAAACGGTTGAGCAACTGGCGGCATTAGACATTCGTGTTCACTGCCTGGCTCTGGGAGGCGTCGATCTTACCAGTGCAGCGGGAAAAATGACCATGCAGGTGATTTCAGCGGTGGCAGAGTTCGAACGTGACTTGCTTCTTGAACGCACACATTCGGGTATTGCCCGGGCAAAGGCAGCAGGAAAACGCTTCGGACGTCCGCCCGCATTGAATGAGGAACAGTATAAGGCGGTGATCATTCGTCTGAACGCAGGGGACAGCATCAGTGCTGTTGCTCGTCAGTTTAGTACGACGCGGCAAACCATTCTCAGAATAAAGGCGGCAAGTTCGTCTTGTTAATCCGGAATGATTTTATGCCTGAAGAGGCAAATAACACGCCCTGGTGTTTCATACAGCCTGCCCTGGGAGGGATTTCATGGCATCGTTAACAAAAAAACAAACCGCACAGCTTTCAGAGTTGAGTCATGACGTGTTGCTAAATATCATTCATGACCTGATAGAGGATAACAAACAGGCCAGGACCATGCTGGTTAATGGGTATCTATTATCGGCACCGGAGATAATCAAATCCGTCGAGAAAGAGTACGCCCGACGCACCAAAAACAAACGTTTTTATGATTACTACGACGCAGATACCTTTTTTGACGAACTGACACGCAGTATGGCGAAACCCCTTGTGGGAGTCGCCCACTTGCTCCCTGAGCAAGTGGAAAATCTGAGCGTAAAAATGATGCTTGAGTTCGAAAAATTCACCGCGAACGTAGACACCTCCAGCGGGAGTTGGATGGACTACTACACCGTTCTACTGGATGCGTGGATGAAATCACTGGAAGCACAAAAAAACAGCGCCCCTTTCTTCATTGCCCAAAAGATATTCACCGTTGTTGAAAAGGAATTCTATTTTGGAATAGAAATATTTAAAAGATACCGCACCTTACTCGGTATGGATATTTTACGGGCAATCCGGGATATGTATTATCAAAAAAAACGACCCCGGGAAGCCCTGGGTCTCAGTGTGATAATACAAGATCTCGATTTTATGACGATGGCGTTTAAAAACGATGAGTTTTGCCACGCCACACACTATTTTGATTATGCCAGATTCCTCATGGAAGACCTGCGGGCCGATGAAGCGCTTGCCGTATTAAAAAGTCAGCAGGGTGACGATGGGAAGATCACAGATAATATCATATGGAATGAATTATTTCTTCAAGCTCTGATTGAAGAAGGGAGAAAAGAGGAAGCCAAAGCCCACTGTATTACAGCATTCACTTTTCAGTGTGATACACGTTTTTATCACCTGTACATAAAAGCCGGTGAGAGAGACGTCGATCACAGCCCCGTATTCCTGAACATAGCAAAGGATATGGGGTTAGCGCCGTATATTTGTTTTGCGTCAGACATCGAACGATATGATTTAATCGACGCCTGCATTATCGCCACGCCAAAAGCCAACTTCGCCGACTCGCTGGCTTATATCACACATTCATTTTTACGGACATTATCCAGCACCCTGTATAAACACGGCTATGCGCTTACGGCTACTCTGTTGCGGCGTTTTTTGGTGGAGGACAACATTCAGCAATCAAAAAGCAAATATTACAGCTATGCAGCCTCTGACATGAAAAAAGCCATCGATTATGGGGAAGGACTGGAAGAGAGCGTACAACTCCCAGGGACACTGGCCTACCTCAATGCGCTCCACGAACAACACAAACGTAAAACCGCACTCTGGCCGTTGATGGCAGATAAAATCAAGGGATTATCGGTAGGAAAAGACGGGCTCCATTACAACGGAGGTGTCTCATGACATCACAGGAACTGTATGACTACGCGGTGTCTCTGCTGGCAAAGCGGGATTACGCATCCGGTGAATTGACGCGGGTTCTGAATAAGCTGACGGAAGACAGGGGGGGTATCGACAAGGCGTTATCGCGTCTGGTTGAGTGTGGTTATCTGGATGATCACCGCCTGATAACGCTCCTGATTGATAAACATATTCGAAAGAAACATGGCCCAGCCAGAATCAACCAGGAAATCAGGCAAAAGGGTTTTCCTCAGGAGTTGGTCGAGCAGGTGCTGGAGAAAGTGGATGTGGACTGGTATGCCATGGCAAGGGAACTGAAAGTCAGTAAATTTGGTGATGAGATGCCGTCAGAAGCCAAAGAGAAAAACAAACAGATCCGCTACCTCCAGTACAAGGGGTTTTCGATGGATATGATATTTGAGGCATTGAGCTAATCATGGTTTGTTGTTAATCAGAACCCCCTGCTAAGGCAAATGTCGCATTTTGTAGCTTCGCTCCCACTGGGCCCATTTGTACGGATCCGTACCCACGAACCCTTTCATCAGCACCGCAAATCCCGGCTTCTCCGGCTTTTTACGCGCCGCCATCTTCAGGGCTTCATACACTTTTGGCAGCAGAGTCCCCCGCTTGCGGTTGGATAAAAAGCCGTAGTAGCGCACCATTTTGGGCTAATTAGACAGTACTTTCCCAAAAAGACATGTCTTGCCCAATATACTCAACATGAGCTGGATCAGGTTGCAGCTCAGCTAAACAACAGACCGAGAAAGACACTGAAGTTCAAAACACCGAAAGAGATAATTGAAAGGGGTGTTGCGTTGACAGATTGAATCTACAGTAGCCTTTTTTAATATATCGTTTTCCATTTCAACACGTTGCAGTCGTTTTTCTAATTCACGAATGCGAAGTTGCTCAGGCGTCATCGGAGAGGCCTTTGGGGATTTCCCTGCGCGTTCTTCTTTAAGCTGGCGAACCCATTTATCCATCGTGGATTTACCGACATTCATTGCCGTTGCAGCGGCGGCAACGGTGTAGTGCTGATCGAGTACAAGCTGGGCAGCTTCGAGGCGAAACTCGGGGCTAAAATTACGTCTGTTACGTCCGGTCATAATGTCACCTGTTTTGACTATGAGGCGATGATATCACCTCTATTCAGGTGGCCAGATTTAGTATTCCACTTCACAATATCCGGCGCGACGTTTTTGGGTAGCAGATGGCGTTTCTGTACGGTCGTCAGCCACTGCATGATAAAGAGGTGTTGTTGCAGCGGGGACTGCGCTTTTTCTTCCTGCTGCGCGAGGCGGACAGCGACAAGCGCACACCAGGCTAAGTGGGACAATTCGGATGTGGGGCGGGTTTCGTTAGCGGCTGTCACAGGGCAACCTCGTAGTCAGATGTGGCGAGGCGTAATAGCTCAGCCCATGAGTGCGGGAATAAAATTAAAGAGAGGTCGGGTAAGTCCCAACCTCAGAGAGTATTAGTGGCGGATTTGCTCGAGTTCGGTTTCGGTCAGACCGGTCATTTTCAAAGTCATTATCCTTTATAGAAACTGGGAGGAATCTGGTCTGGAGTTTTCCCTTGATTTAACTGATTAAGGATTTCTTGGCCAATTCTTCCCTTAGCCTCCATCGAAGCACTATGCCCACGTCCGGTCCCAAAGTCTATAGAAAAAAAACCATGTGTGGCAACATAGGCCACTGATGCTACAGCAAGAACACCAACCCCAGCAGTCAATGCATACTTGCAAACCTGAGAGGAAATTGATACGCCACCGTTGTTATTTAATCTCTTGATATTCTCAGGTAGAGTAAAATTTGAATTAGTGTCACCCAGGTCCTGGTTTTTATTCATGTTCAAACTAACGTAGCCTGCGTGAGCTTGAGCTGTAGCACTTGTAAACATGTTACCGTCCTTTTACATTTTCAATGTAAACATGTTATGAGTTAGGTGGCTTCTCATCTTTGATCTACATCAAAGAACAATCTGCTGTCGGTAGCCCCCCGTTCAGTCCGTAAGCAGGTGAGAACCGCCTAAATTGCAGCGGGTAAGTGAAATTACGACCAGACCCTATCTGTAGCAACCTGCAAACGAAAACGGCCAAACCGACATTACAGACCGTTTTTGACCAGAATTAACTGCAACCAGCCGCAGCGCCAAACCAGGATTATCTGCAAATAAACCGATATTATCCCATGCTGACCTGCGATGTTGCCTTCACAAACCAGAATTAACTGCAAATGAAACATCCTTGAGATTGTCTGCAAAACCCTGTCTTTTAGGTCTCACGGCAATATAAAAATCCTTTCCACGGTGATCGAGATGTGTGGCTTCCATATGAAAATCATCTAACACCCTTTGCGTGCTTTTACCATTAACTGTTTCAGTCATAAAATGTTTTAGCCTTGCTTCGTTAATGTTTTTTTCCGTTTCCTCCTGCGTTGTGCCTTTATATCGGTCTGTCGTCAAAGTAAAAGCCTCAATTTTTTCAATAATTTGGGGTTCTACGCCGGAATCCCAGATATTTCCGCGGTGCAAAGGCGACAACATTCGAACCAGTCTGCACAATAACTTACGCTCGTTATTAGTGCTGTTGTCCAACTGCTGCCGCGATTTTATCCAGAAAAGACCCTACAACATGATCTCGCGACTATTACCTATTTCTTAGTCAACCAGGGAGACGTCGTGCTCCAGAAGATGATATCTGCACCGAGATAATCTTCTGCGAATTGTACAAACTCATCCTTGCTAAATGGCTTACCCGTATTAGGGTTCCTGTAAGTCAAGGTCGGCTCCTGTACTGCCATAGCAATGAGTGCCAGCTTGCTTTTGTATTTATTGAAGAACGGATATGAGTTCTTCATTTGCGCCTTGCGGTTGGGGATGACATCCGGGCCACCAAGTCCAATATTGTTGGCACTGGCAAACTCAAACCATCTCCCTGTCAGGTCGTGAACTGTATTTATGAGATGACGAAGATCACGACCCAGGCGGTCCAGTTTCCATACGATCAGCGTGTCTCCTAGTCGTAGTGCCTTCAGGCAACCAGTAAGTCCTGGGCGGTCTCCTCGTTTTCCCGATGCACGGTCCTCATAAAGATGGGTAAGATCAACACCCGCAGCAATCAGCGCATCACGCTGTAAGTCATTTGTCTGCGAACCATCGGTTTTTGACACCCGCATATAACCAATTAACATATTTTTCCTGTCACATATAGGGGTTCTACGCCGGAACCGCCGAAATTTCCGTTACCCCAGTTTCAGCCCGGCGACCAGCACATCCAGGTCAATAATTTTATTGCTGCTCTGGAAGGTATAATGCCCGTTCAGCAAAATGTGTTGCCAGGCCACCGGCGATATCCGGGGCAGAGCCTCAATACCTTTGTCGTTACCCTCTGCTTCCAGTCGCTCCAGTAGTCGTGACAGGATCGAGGAGTTGTAATAAACGATCGCGTTGGAGATCAACCGCCCGCATTGATTACTGATCTCTGTTTCAATGTCATTTTTCCCGGTTAACTCCTTCTTTCCGCCGACTTTGGCGACTGCGGCACGTAGTTGGTGATAAGATTCAATCCGGTTCTGGGAACGACGGATATTACGTTCCAGTTGCGGGTCTCGCAGATACTTCAGCGTGTAAATGCTGCGAACCAGCCGGTCATATTCAAATACCGCCTGCCTTGTCGGATTGGTTGTTGTGTATGTACACAATTTGCGGATCAGCGTTCCCTGCGTCATTTCTTTCAGTCCCAGCGTGGCGACGATGCGATCGAGGTTGCTTTTTTCGCTGATGATAAGGTTCAGGTCTATCTGTCCGGCAGGCTGAATCAGGCACTTTTTATATGCCGATGGGTCTCTGGAGCAGTACAACTCCTGCAGTTGCTTGTTCAGATCAGTAAAATGAGGTTCAAAGCGAAGGCCAAACCAGTGCAGGATTGCAAAGTTGGCTTTGTTGATACTGTGCATGTCACCGGTGATGGCCGTGGGTTTCACTGCTGAGGTGTTCCGGTACCAGATATCAAAAATATGATGGCCTTCGTAGTCGTTTGTGCCAATCAGGTATCCGTTAATCGGAATATGGTTGCACAGCAGCGTGTAAGCCACCATACCTTTACCGCGACCAAAGTATTTACGCGAATACCTGGCCTTAACTGTCGGGCGCTCAACACCAAATTTCTGTCCGTCAACGGCACCATAAAGTGTCTCTGGATCAAACGAATAGAGTGGAAAAACCGGCAGGGCCTCTATAGCATCGGTGATACAGTCATTGGCCGTGAGCAGCGACGCCTGGCGGAGGTACTGTTCGTACGTGGTCTCCAGTACATGGAACGGTATATCGCTGGTTCTCGCCATGACATGATTGCCATGATTCATCGCCTCAGCAACGATGACCGCCATCAGGCTGTCTGCATCGGCTTCTTTTTTGGCATAACGGGGTTGCAGTGGCTTCATGGCGGGGAGGAACCGGCACTGTCCGTTAACAAAGCGGAAAACATCGGTCACATCGCAGAATGGCAGTTGCTCGTAAAAACGCGTCTCCTGTGCCTTATGGCGACTGACCACCGATTTATGCCAGGTCAGTTTCTGCGTTTCTTTATCGTATTCCAGATGTTTCAGTTTCCCCTGCTTCAACTCACGGTTAAACGCTTTCCACTGCCGGTGCAGTTCGGACGACAGCTCCTTTAGCTGCGTTTTAACTGGTTTCTGCAGAAAGGGAATATTCATTTCAGCCAGTACTGCGGCCTGTTCCCCTTCCGGTACCAGTTCATCAGAAAGATGGCGGTGCCGGAGACTGTCATTGAGGTGGAATTCACCCGACTGAAAACGCTTTCTTATCTGCCGGTAGAGCCAGAACTCATAGCGCCCGGCATTCAGGCCTGTGGGTTCACCATCCTCACCGTATTCCAGCAGGTACGGCCGCAGCCGCGCTGGTAACGTTTCTGGCGGGCATTCCTCAAGTGGTCGCTGCAAAAGCGTCTGCTTTTTGCCGAACACTATTCTTAGCCAACTCAGCGCCTCAGCCCACGGGCTGCCCTGGACCACACTGGTGAGACCGAGTGACAGATATAATGGTCGCAGGTGACGCCGGATTAATGCCGTCATACCGTCCACGGCCTGCCATTGTAGCGCCAGTTTACTGACGGGTTTTACACTCATGCGTTGTGCGGTGCTTTTCAGCGCCTCCCGCGGCATGATTTTCCAGGCGCGACGACGGACTTCGCCAAAGGTGGTGGGATCCGGAACGCTGTCGTCAACATAAAGCGACAACAAACGCCCTATTTTAGAGGTTTCACGCCGGTGTTTTTCCTGCACGTCAGCCATAAGTTGTTTGGCCATGCTGCGGCTCTCATCCTCAAGCTGCTTCATATGGAAAAACATCGCATCCACCAGGTTGTCACTGAACTGGCGATAGCGAACCCAGGCATAACACAGCAGGTAAAGATGGGTCTGCTCCGACTTCAGGTTGCGAAGATCGTGAACGGTATAAAAATTAGCCAGACTGGCGTAGTACAGCTGATTTTGCTGAGAAATATTCAGTATCGGTAAAATGTCACAGGCTTTACGGTGCAGCGGCTCCAGTATGGCCCGTTTTTCCCGTTCATGGACCATCTGGCGCCAGCCAAAGTCACGCGCATCCTGTCTGAGGACCGCGAGTCGAGAAAGGGTATCGTCGCGTTCAATCAGTTTGTCCAGACCGGCAATAGTTGCATCATCAAGCTGTTCCGTCAGAATACGTCCCAGCCGTTGCCTTTCATCAGAAAGAGCCTTCCTTACCAGCTCCTGGAGAGTGGTATAACCGGGCCGGATAATTTTATGCGCGTTGAGCCAGATAATCAGCTCAGTGGCGACAAAACCGGGAGTTACATCGCGGTGAACAATGTGGGCAACCTGTTGCTCAAGTTGTGAAGACAGCGAAGATGCCCACGGCCGGTAACCATACAGTGCGCAGATTTTTTCCCGCTGCGCATAGCGTTCATGCTTAGTAGGAGATTGGTCCGGAAGTGACTCACCATGAAAATAACGGCTCAGGATAAAGTTGCTGTCGTCCTTAACATCACTCCACCCGAAGCGGAAAAACAGGTGTTTGGCCTTAAAGTAAGCGATCTGAAGAATGCAATAAATCTGGGCAGGAAGCCCCTGACGACTACAGGCCAGCGCCAGTTCGGATTCATCCAGCGCCAGAAACTCCAGCCGCTGTGCATCATCGAAATCAGGGAGGCCATACAGCGCTTCCTGCTCAGCACTGTTTAAAACCGCCAGTCGTTCACTTTTGCCTGTTGCTTTATCACGAGTTGTCATCCTGACCTCGATTAATCGTGTCCGTAAGAGGATCGTTGAACGGACAGTAAAATAAATTTCTATACCTGCCATAAATCTCTGCTGAAGTTGTCTCATATAGATAGTACGATATCAATCTCTTTCATGGCCCCTTAAACGTACACATTTATGACTGAAATACGGATCGGCTATGCCCGGTGCTCCACCGATAAGCAGGATTTGACCGCTCAGCAGGAGGCGTTGGTAAAACTCGGTGTCTCTCCGGACCGGATTTACATCGATAAAGGGCTGACAGGATCAAACCGGCAGAGACCAGGGCTGGATCAGGCACTGGCCGCAGTGCGCCGTGGAGACACTCTGGTTGTACCGAAACTTGACCGTCTGGCGCGTTCAGTTCCTGACGCACGCGAGATAGCAGATGCATTACAGGTCAGGGGGGTGAAACTGGCGCTGGGTGCCAGCCTCTATGATCCGGAAGACCCGATGGGGAAAATGTTCTTTAACGTGCTGGCTACCTTTGCTGAGTTCGAGGGCGATCTGATACGCCTGCGAACACGGGAAGGCATGGCTATTGCGCGCGCAAAGGGAAAATTACGGGGAAAACAGCCAAAACTGTCTGATAAACAACAAAAAGAACTGTACCGGATGCATGAAACCGGGCAGTACTCGATCAGCGATCTGGCTGAATTATTTTCAGTCTCACGACCAACAGTTTATCGGACTCTTTTGCGTTACAGAACGGACTAGTTTTTCAGCGAAAATAACGCGATATAATTAAAGGTTACAGGTAAATGTATAATGTATATTGAAACAGAAAGGCTAATTCTTCGCCGGTGGAATAAAAACGATGCCAAAACTTTTGCTGAAATAAATTCACACACTGATGTAATGGCATTGCTTGGACGTGGAACGATGTCCGTACAGGAGGCCTGTGAGAACATACGAAAATTTTAAAAATCATTTTGACGAATATGGTTTTGGTTTCTGGGCTGTTGAGAAAAAAAATGACGGTTCACTAATCGGCCTTTGTGGATTAAGGAAAGCTTTATGGGCAGATCACCCACTCACCCCCTGTACAGAAATTGCCTGGCGACAGGCAAGGGAATCATGGGGGCATGGATATATGACGGAAGCGGCAATTGCTTCCCTTGGAGACGGGTTTCAACGGGAAAAAATAAACAAGATCTTTTCATGGACAGCACAGATCAATACACGCTCACAACAGCTTATGCGACGGATAGGTATGCTCCGGGCCGCCGGGCTTGATTTTGATCATCCGCAGCTCCCACCGGAGCATCCTCTGTCAAGACACCTTGTTTATGTTATCAGTACACCACAATTTGCTGTTAACTCAGCCAAAAAGTAAGCGGGCACCTGTTTATTTCTGGCTGTCTCTCGTCCTCGGAACTTCAATTTGTTATGACATCTATCAGAGAAAAAATCAGGTTTCTGACTTGTAGTCGGGGAGGCGGAAATTTCGGCGGTTCCGGCGCAGAACCCCTCAAAGCTGAAGCCGCATCCCTGACACCGGTAGCCATGGTGCCGCAGGCAGGCTTTTCTGGCCGCAGGATCACGCTCATAGGCATTAACAAGGATCTGCGTTTTTGCGCCTTCGCTGAATGAGGCTGATGCGGGCAGCTCCTCCGGCAGATATTGTGCCTCTCTGCAGGCATACCAGACCCCTTCCTCCTGAACGAGGTAGCGCAGCTGCAGATGGTGGCTGAATTTTTTTATCCGGGATATGTCCTCTGAATATTCAGACAGGCTGTGGCCCATGACGAACGTGTACAGATCGTAACCCTGCCGCACGTACTCCAGGTGCTCCAGCGCCTGCACGTATCCGGGCTGTCGGCGTTGCTTACCGTCACGCGTGATGAACTCCCATGAGTCGCGCAGGATAACCTCGCGCTCCTCGCCTGCTTCCGTGTCCCACGCACCGAAGATGACCTTCATGTCGTTATGATCGATGAAAGACCAGCTCCACGTCCAGTTTGCGCAGGTCGTGCCCTTCGATAAGATAAATTGTTTTCTGTTCATAGCATTTTCACGAGTACGCTGATGCGGGCTACCTTATCAGGAGCAGTAAATGAATTTCTATCAAAAGCTCAGCCAGCGGGCCGTCAGGGCGGAGACTGCTGAAGAGTGGGGCCAGGCAGCCTCAGAGTGGCAAACTCTCCTGACGCAGCCTGCCGCCTATCCCTGGCGTGTGTGGATCCGGGACAGGATACGCTACTGCAGAGCGCGCGCATCTGCGTTGCCCCGCCGGCACTGAGTCCGGAAGCTGATATAAACAACCGATACGGCTGACGTGCCGGTCAGAACGGAGCATATTAATGGCCTTTCAGAGCCCGGCCCAGAATTACAGAGAGACGCGCCTGAACCTGGGGGACCTCGTCAGCCTCTCCGCTTATTCCACTTACCTGATGCGCAGCGACTGTGACATCCCTGACGCCGGCATCGTGAAAGGTTCAGTGCTGGCCATCGATCGCGCGCTGACGCCGGCGCATGGCCAGCTCATTGTTGCCGAGGTTGACGGTGAGCTGACGCTGCGTCGCCTGCTGCTAACACCTGTCCCCGCCCTTCAGGCCATAGGTATCTACACATCTTCGAACGGGCCCAGAACGGTTGTCGCCAGACGGGTCAGTTCTTCCGGCGTGTACTCTGACAACAGCATCAGCGTGTTCAGTAATACGGATAACCCGGCCAACAGCGAC
>Ga0213826_1000203_pt1 | contig 50733 bp, 46 predicted proteins | sample MC6MC0899MG_FD_180668 | JGI IMG/M metagenome (GOLD analysis project Ga0213826, IMG submission 180668) | Enriched soil aggregate microbial communities from Iowa State University, Ames, United States - MC6-MC0899-MG | ecosystem: Environmental > Terrestrial > Soil > Unclassified | place: USA: Iowa...
ATTAAATGAGTCTATGTCAGATATATTTGGTGCAATGGTTGATAGAGACGATTGGCTCATTGGCGAAAATGTGGTTGTAAACAAAAGTGAAAAAATTGCGATTCGGTCTATGAGTAATCCAGCTGAAATTGTAGATGTAAGAATGGAAAGTGGTTATTCCCCTGACCATTGGAGTAAGAGATATATCGGTACCTTAGATAGTGGCGGCGTTCATATCAATAGTAGTATTAATAATAAGGCGGCATACCTGATTTCTGATGGAGGCACTCATTATGGTGTAACAGTGCAAGGAGTAGGGAGAGAAGCAACAGAGCAAATCTATTACCGTGCTCTAACTCTTTATTTAACTCAAAGTTCAAACTTTAGTATGATGAGACAGGCAGCCATTCAAGCTGCTACAGACTTATATGGCAGTAATTCGGCAGAAGTAAAAGCTGTAAAAGCCGCTTACACTGCTGTAGGAGTAAATTAATCTTTCAAAAAAGTAAGAGGGTGTCCCTGGAACATTTGGGACATCTTCTTATCTCTTATTCCCGAATGAAATACTATGACTTGGAAGGGAAACCTCTATTACAAATTGATTTTTTGACTAAGGAAAATCACCTACATAGAAAGAATATTTAGTTAATTAAAAGAAAATACAAAAAATTGAGATAAATAGAGTAATTTCAAGAAAACGAATGAAAATCGTTATTTATAAAGAACATATGGCTAAATTTGAAATTTTCCAAAAGTATTCTGATGAAATAAACTAAGTTTAATAGTTCTTTATAATAATTGTAACAAATAGAAAAAGAATGAAACCCGTGAAGGAGGGGTTCCGATACGATACGGACGATTAGGGTCATTTTGGAGCAGAAATAAATTAATTTGGATATTTGTTAAGCTTTTAGCGTTATTCTATTTATTCTTGTGGGCATTTGTTCCTATTACTGGTCAAACGAGTGCATATTTTAATGATACTAGTAACGTCACTCAAGTGATCCAAGCAGGAATATGGGAGAATATAGAAGATACCGGTTGTTCAGAAAATCACGGTCATGAAGATTGCAGTAAATTAAAAATAAAAGGTGTAAGCTTCGACGGCTCCAATATTCATGCAACTATTAAAAACACCGGGGTAAGTATGCAGACGAATGGAAGATATGAGATTTACTTTAGCGAAAGAGGAAACCCAAAAAATGGAAATAAGATATCAGAAACACTAACTTTTAAGCCGATTTTAAAAGATCAGGAACAAGATTTAGTTTTTACACCAGCCAAAAGTGGATATTATATGTTTAAGATTTTTGATGAAGATCATCCAGGTAAGGGTGTACATGAACTCTGGAGTGGGAAAATTGAAGTCAATTTTAAAGCTAAGGAAAACGCATCAAGCGATACGCCAGATAATGATCGCTCTGAAAAACAGGAAGAAGCAAACATTTCTAATGAAATAGGAAATGACTCTAGTAAATCTTTTATTGAGAAATCAGAAGAGAATATAGATAAAGGAGAAAATATAAAATAGAAATCATCGGAAATAATATCAGTCGGAATCATTGGTGAAATCCTCACAATAAGTAATAATCAGGCGGTGAAAAAGTTTGAAAAAAACTGTAAAAATAATTAGCAACATTATTACAATAGTATTATTTTTAAATTTAATCTTAATGGCATTTCTTGTCGTCTCATCAAAAGCGTCTAAAGGTGAGGCAAAGATTTTTGGGTATCAGCTAAAAACCGTCTTATCGGGATCAATGGAACCGACCTTTCTAACAGGTTCTATTATTGGGGTAAAACCACTAAGCTCGGAAGAGAGAAATACACTTAAAAAAGATGATGTGATTACATTCAAATCAAATGAGGAAATCCTAGTCACTCATAGGATTATTGGAGTTACTAAAAGTGGGCAAAATGTTTTGTATGAAACCCAAGGTGACAACAACGATGCTCCAGATAATGATCTTGTCCTATCTGAAAATGTAGTTGCTATTTATTCTGGGTTTACTCTTCCTTATATTGGATACCTTATAAATTTTGCACAATCAAGAGAAGGTTCTGCTATTTTGCTCATTGGTCCAGGCCTTTTGCTGCTGGGTTATGCAGCATTTGTCATCTACCGAGGATTTAGAGAGATTGATAAAAAAATTAAAAATATAGAAGACAAAGAGGATGCAGTATAATTGAGATAAATATCACACTTTACCTTCATTCCTTAAGGGACTAGGCCATTATGAGAATAAAGAATAAAGAGGATTCAAGTGTGGAGGAAGAAGTATATAAGCGGTGTTATGAGGTGCACTAAAATTTAGTGCGCCTTTTTGGATATAAAAATGGGATACTCCCATGAAATACTTGAAAAGTATCCCATTTAATAGATAGATAAATGCTATTTTATCTTCTTTCCTTTCTATTTACTTGTCGATTCTTTTTCGGATGCTTTTTGCAAAATTGTTTCGAATGTGTTTTTTAAATCATTATCCTTTACCTTAATATTTGAATTCTTTAGTGCCTTACTAATGATTTCACTTGGGTCTGCATGGTCTAATACATATTTCTTTTCAAGATCTTTTCTAAGCTTTTCAAAGGACTCTTTTTCTTTTTTGTCTGTTAATTGAATAATATGCCATCCATGAACGGTTTCCACTGGATCACTAATTTCGTTAACCTTGAGTTTGTAGGCAGCATCTTCAAATTTGGGAACCATTTCTCCTGCTTTGAACCAACCTAAGTCACCGCCCCATATAGCAGTTGGTTCGTCATTTGAGTATTCTTGAGCTAGCTTTTCAAATGACCCGCCGTTATCAAGTTTCGTTTTAACTTCTTTCGCTGTCGCCTCATCAAGGACTAAAATATGTCTGGCTCTAATTTCAGGCTGCCAAGTTTCGTAGTAAGTTTTTAAGTCTTTATCCGTTACTTTTAAGTCCTTCTTAGCTGCTTTCTCCATAAGGAGACTCAATTTAATTCCTTTTTTATAGTTTTCAAATGTTTTATATTGACTTTGTTGAATGGCTTGGTCGAACTGCTCACCCATTTTTTCTTTATCTTTATTAATTGCTTCATCTACTTCTTCGTCACTTACTTTAAATTCTTTAGAGAGAATCTTTGTTAAAAGAATAGATTGAAGTGCTTCTCCTACTTGATCACCATAATTTGCTTTTAATTCAGAGAATAAATCATCTTCTGTAATAGTCCCAACTTTTGTTTCTGCAATAATTTTTCCAGTTGTGGTACTACTGCAGCCGGAAAAGATTATGAAACTAGCAGCAATTGATAAAACAAGAATCGGTTTCTTCATTAATAAACCACCTCTCTATAGTTTATTCTAGTTAACTTCTATGTACATAACTACTGTATCATAAAACGAACGATTATAAAATCAATGTTTATAAAATTTGAAATTTTCTATCAAATATTATCGCATGCTACTTAAAATGAGAAACATGTATACCGGATAGTATGTTTAAATTTGCAGTTTTTTCATGAAAAAGTTGAAAGAATAAAGTGCATCCTAGAATTTAATGTTAAACATTTTCAGAATCCTAGGAGATGTTTATCTTGTCAAAAAAGTAGATAAAGAATAAACTCAAATAATATAAATAGGGATTTCTTTTCATTCGGGAGTGGGAATACTTTGGAAAATACTTGTGAAAAAAATGTAGTATTTATCGGATTTATGGGTGCAGGAAAAACAACAATAGGTAAACTTCTAGCAGAAAAACTTAATCGAGAATATATTGATGTGGATGAAGAAATTGAAAAAGAATATAAACTTACCGTTACTGCAATCTTTGAAAAATTTGGTGAGCAAGCATTTAGGGAAAAAGAAAGAAACTTAATTACGAGTATTTGTAAACAAAAAGGGGTGGTTATTTCTGTGGGTGGTGGTGCTTTTTTACAGCAAGAAATCAGACAGCTGTGTTTAGATACCTCCATTGTCATATTTCTTGATTTATCCTTTGAGGGATGGAAGGATCGAATAGATCTAATCATTGATAGCCGCCCTGTATTACAAGGAAAGTCAATTGAGGAAATGAAACATCTCTTTAATAATAGACAGGGAATTTATGCCAATCATCACTTAAAAATTGCAACTGATAACAAAGATGCAGAAGTTTTAGCGAACGAGATTGTAAGTAAACTAAGAGTGGATTTTGACATTATGGTGAAATCAAGAAGTGAGGCCACCAATGAAAAAGACTATTAGTGTTAGAGGTCTGACAATTGGAGAAGGGGCACCAAAAATCTGTGTGTCCATGGTAGGAAAAAACTTATTGGAATTAAAGGAAGAAGCCACGTTTTTAAAAACGATAGATTTAGATATCGTTGAGTGGCGGGTTGATTTTTTCGAACATGTAGAAGTAATTGAGAAAGTGAAGCAGGCATTTGGTGAAATCCGAACTATTCTCGCTGACACACCGCTTATCTTTACATTTCGCAGTGCTAAAGAAGGGGGCGAAAAGGAATTAAACCCTTGCTATTATTTTGACTTAAACAGGGCAATTGCCGAAACCGGCCTTGTGGACCTCATTGATATTGAATTATTTAATAATGAAAGTGATATTACAGAATTCATTAATGCCGCCCACAAAAACAACGTATTCGTCATCATTTCTAATCATGATTTTAACAGAACACCTTCAAAGGAAGAAATTGTGTCACGATTAAGGAAAGCACAGGAACTGGGAGGCGATTTACCAAAAATTGCCGTCATGCCGACTTGTGCCGCTGATGTCCTGACATTAATGGATGCAACCAATACTATGTATGAACACTATGCAGATCGCCCGATTATTACGATGTCTATGAGCGGCAGAGGGGTTGTCAGCAGGATAGCTGGTGAGGTCTTTGGCTCAGCTCTCACGTTTGGAGCGGCAAAGCAAGCATCTGCCCCGGGTCAAATTGATGTGACAGAATTACGGAGGACAATCAACCTTTTACATTCAAATTTATAAACCAAAAAGCACTCGGATGAGTGCTTTTTTGCATTTATAAATATGACATTTGTCACATCAACTTATTCTTCCAGTCACTATAAGAGCAAATAAAAATGGAATATGATTACATCAGAAAAACGAAAAAAGGGAGTTGGAAACATGTTACTAGAAGTGAACAATCTAATTAAACGATATGGAGATTTCCTCGCATTAGATCATATAACATTTGCGATAAATGAAGGTGAAATTTTTGGTTTATTGGGACCAAATGGAGCTGGAAAGACAACGACCATCAGCATTATTTCAAGCCTTACCCGATATGATGGCGGTGAGGTAAAGTTTCTTGGAAAAGAGATCAAGCGCCATGAAATGGAAGTAAAGCGGGAGCTTGGAGTAGTTCCCCAAGAAATCGCCATATTTGAAGACTTAACCGCTTATGAAAATCTGGATTACTTCGGACGGCTTTATGGACTTAGAGGGAACCTTTTAAAGGAAAGAATCGACGAGGCACTCCGATTTACAGGGCTTACCGATAGACAGAAGGATCGACCAAAGGGATTCTCAGGCGGGATGAAACGAAGACTAAATATTGCCTGTGCCATATTACATCATCCAAAGCTCATTATTATGGATGAACCAACAGTGGGAATCGATCCGCAATCAAGGAATCATATTTTACAATCAATCAAAGAATTGAACAAAATGGGTTCGACGATTATCTATACCTCCCATTACATGGAAGAGGTTGAAGAAATATGTACGCGAGTGGCCATCGTTAATCATGGCAGGGTCATTGCTCAAGGGACGAAGGATGAACTTACCGCGCTCGTTTCCACCGAGGAAAAATTACTCGTCGAATTATCTTCATTCAATTATACAATTATTGAGCAGATAAAATCGATCTCAAGCATTCGCGAATGCAGCATCAAAGGAACCAGTTTAGAAGTGATCGGGAAAAAGGGAGAACATAACGTCAGTCGCGTGATCAACCTTTTGACAGAAGTTGGAATAGACATCCTGTCCTTGAATGTAGAAAAACCAAGCTTAGAATCAGTTTTCCTAACACTTACAGGCAGATCACTAAGAGATTAAGAGAAGGAAGTGGAGAATTTCAATGAAATTTTTATCCATTGCTTACTATACGTTTATCCGTAATGTAAGAGATGCTAAAGCAATGCTTGCGTTTATTTTACTGTCTATTCTTATGATTCTTATTCTGGGGAAGGCGCTGGATAGTGCCTATACGCCAAAGAAAATTGAGCCAATGAATGTGTTACCTCAGTTTAGAACTAATTAATTATCAGGATATTGCTTATCAACCATTCTTAATCTTATTAGTGATTATCGCTGTTAATATTTTTAAAGAAAGATATTACGATTCTGTTTATCTAACCATCGTAACGCTGTTGCTGACATGTGCAGCCGTTACGATGGATTTACATTTTTCTATCCTTTTCGCTCTATGCAGCTATGACTTTATTTTAAAAAGAATGTATGTTGGATTGGGTGTAACGGCTGCCTGTATGATCTATTTACTTAGATCAAGCGATTTGCTTCTAACCAGCCTGCTAATCTCGATTAAGGCTAGATTTATCAACTCGTGAATTAGAGATACTTGAGCTGATTGCTGAGGGTTTATCAAACAAAGAAATTGCCGAACGAGTTTATTTAAGTGAAGGAACAATCCGAAATTATACAACAGGACTACTTGAAAAATTGAAGTTACGGGATCGGACGCAGCTGGCGATATTTTATTTGAAGAATTTTTAATAGTATCAAACGAAAGTTCTTGCAAAAGCAGGAGCTTTTATTATTATGCATAAATAATGAATAATAGTATAAAGAAAAATGTAAGCGTTTTCATATTAAAAGGTGGTTATTTTCAGTTTAAATGAAAAATTAAGTCATTTAATTATTGAATAATTATATATATGTATGTATAATAATTCATTATATAAGGAACCTGGGAGTTGAAGAAATGAAAGCTGCGATTGTCGGTGGTACTGGTTACGGTTCAATCGAACTGATTCGGTTGATAAAAAAACATTCTTTCCTGGAGGTTGGTACAGTTGTTTCCAATTCCCAATCAGGTGTTAATATTGGCGATGTTTATCCGCATCTCTCAAACATTATTGCACAGCCTCTTGAAACTTTCGACGCGGATAGATTGGTTGAAAATAATGACATTGTGTTTTTAGCTACACCCTCTGGTGTGAGCTCAAGGCTAATTCCAACCCTATTGAATAAAGGTATAAAATGTATAGATTTATCGGGAGATTTTCGATTGAGATCTTCAGAAGCATATGAATCATGGTATAAACATTCACCTTCAGCTGAGGATTATTTAAAGCAATCAACATATGGTTTAAGTGAAATTTATGCAGAGAAAATTAAATCGTCAAATCTAATAGCCAATCCGGGGTGCTATCCTACTGCAACGACACTCGGTTTAATCCCAATGATAAAAACTGGTTTTGTAGATGAACGATCAATCATTATTGATGCAAAATCTGGTTTAACTGGTGCAGGGAAAGGTCTCACCTTAACATCTCATTATGCAGAAATTAATGAAAATGTAAGAGCCTATAAACTGGGAGAGCATCAACATATTCCTGAAATCGAACAAGTCCTTCAAGATGAATCAGGGAAACAGATTACCATAACCTTTTCAACTCATTTGGTTCCAATGTCACGTGGAATCATGTGTTCAATGTATATGAATTTAAGTGAGATTATTGCAACAGAAGATGTTATACAACTGTACTCCCAATTCTATGAACAACATCCTTTCGTCAGGGTGAGACCAATGGGAAATATCCCATCTACGAAAGAGGTAGTTGGAAGCAATTATTGCGATATCGGTCTCCATGTTGACCAAAGAACTAACAGACTCACAATTATTTCTGTCATCGACAACTTAGTAAAAGGGGCAGCAGGCCAGGCCATTCAGAATGTGAATTTGATGAACGGCTGGGATGAACGAACAGGACTTGAAGACATCCCAATGTATCCATAAAAAATTAAATAACATTTTACAAGATAGGAAGTTTACCAGAGTAACAAGGGGAATTTAAAGGGGGAAAATTAAATTGATGCAAGCTATATCAAGCAATAAAATCGCTGTTCTTGAGGAAGAAAGTGTTACCCTGCCAAAAGGATATAAAGCAGGCGGAATGCATTGCGGTATTAAAAGAAAACGACTCGATCTCGGATATATTGTCTCTGAAGTACCGGCAACGGTGGCTGGCGTTTATACAACAAATATATTTCAAGCTGCTCCTCTGTTAGTAACGCAAGAGAGTATTGCAAAAGAAAATAAACTTCAAGCAATCCTTGTGAATTCAGGTAATGCAAATGCCTGCACTGGTGAGCAAGGGTTAGTTGATGCATATGAAATGCAACAGGATTTTGCAAACGAATTAAATATTCAAAGTCATTTAGTTGGAGTTACTTCTACAGGTGTCATTGGAGAACTTTTACCAATGGAAACAATCAAAGCTGGAATCAAACTAATTTTGCAAAAAGAATATGAAAAAGAAGAAAACTTTAAGCAAGCAATTCTAACAACAGATACATGTACAAAGGAAATTGCTGTTCGGTTTACCATTGACGGAAAAAAAGTAAGCATCGGAGGAACATCCAAGGGGTCGGGAATGATTCATCCCAACATGGCGACGATGCTTGGTTTCGTCACAACAGATGCGGAAATTGCTCATGAGGACCTTCTAAATGCCTTAAGAGAAGTAACAAATACAACATTCAATATGATTACAGTAGATGGTGATACGAGCACGAACGACATGGTGCTGGTTATGGCGAATGGCCTAGCAGAGAATCATCAACTTACTAAAGAGCATCCGGAATGGGACGTTTTTAAACAAGGATTGCAAATTGTTTGTGAATCGCTGGCAAAAAAAATTGCCCGCGACGGTGAAGGCGCAACTAAGCTAGTTGAAGTGCAAGTAGACGGGGCTTTTAGTATCGAGGCAGCAAGAGCAGTTGGCAAATCAATTATTTCTTCTAATCTTGTAAAAACAGCCATTTACGGAACCGATCCAAACTGGGGAAGAATCGTAACAGCTGCCGGTTACAGTGGGGTTCCGATCATGCCTAACTTATTAGAGGTTTCCATAGGCGAATACAAGGTTTTTGAAAAAGGATTGCCTTGTCCAATAATTGAGGAAGAAGTAAAAGGCTACTTAGAAAAAGAAAATGTCGTTATTCATGTTAATTTAAATCAAGGTGACTACAGTGCAACTGCCTGGGGATGCGATCTAACATACGATTATGTAAAAATCAACGCGTCCTACCGCACTTAAAGGGGGGCATAAATGTGAAGTATCTTGTCATTAAGTGTGGCGGAAGTGTGTTAGATAATCTGCCAAGGACATTTTATGAAGATATCGTGAAGATGAATAACTCCGGTGAATGGGTTCCGGTTATCGTCCATGGCGGTGGTCCCATAATTAATCAACTATTAAAAAACCTAAATGTTGAAACCACCTTCGTAAATGGATTAAGAGTAACAAATCATGAAGTTTTAGATATTGTCGAAATGGTCTTAAGTGGGATGGTTAATAAACAGGTAGTACGGAACATTACTGAAGTGGACGGAAAAGCAATCGGGGTAAGCGGTGTTGATGGCTCCTTGTTAAAAGCAAAACCTAGTAGTGATGCTAAAGCATTAGGCTTTGTCGGTGAAGTCGTCGAAGTAAATCAAGACATGATTGAAGGTATTGTAAACCAAGGCTATATTCCTGTCATCTCCCCTATTGGGGTCGATGCAGGCGGCCAGCGCTACAACATTAATGGTGATATAGCTGCCTCAGCAATTGCCAAGGCTCTTGAAGCAAATTTATGCTTTATCAGTGACATACCTGGAATATTAGTCGAAAAAGATGGTGTGAAAACTAAACTCGATAAAGTAACTAAGCAAATTATTGAAGAAATGATTGATAATCAAACAATTTACGGCGGTATGATTCCAAAGGTAAAAGCTGCAATTGACGGGCTTGTTCATAACATACCAGAGGTTGGAATCATCAACGGTTTTGAGAAAAATAGCTTACTTGATTATACAAATGGCAAAGCAGTCGGAACAAAAATTGTCTTAGAAGAGGTGATTGCATAATGGCGACAAACACGCCTGTCTCCCAAATCTCACCGGTAATGCAAACCTATTCGCGCTACCCGGTCACCGTTGTAAAAGGAAAAGGAAGCTATGTTTGGGATGATCAAGAAAATCAATATTTAGATTTCACTTCAGGTATTGCAACCTGTAACCTAGGTCATGTTCCTAACCCAGTAAAAGAAAAACTTGAAGAACAATTGCAGAATCTTTGGCATTGTTCAAACCTCTACAACATCCCGAACCAAGAGCAACTTGCAGCCCTCCTTACAGCCAACAGCTGCGGTGATCATGTCTTTTTTTGCAACAGCGGGGCGGAAGCAAATGAAGCTGCGATTAAGTTAGCAAGAAGATATGCGAACAAGATTAAAGGCAATGGCTCATCTGAAGTCGTCACCTTCGAGCAATCATTTCATGGCAGAACCTTAGCTACCTTAACGGCTACTGGTCAGGAAAAAATCCAACAGGGTTTTTCACCGCTAATGCCCGGTTTCAGCTACCTTCCGTTTAATGACAGCGAAGCGCTTGATAAACTTCATACAATCAAACCGGCTGCGGTACTACTTGAACTAGTCCAAGGCGAAGGCGGCGTCATTCCTGCAAACCCTGACTGGGTAAAAAAACTTGCCCAAATTTGTAAAAATAACGATATCCTGCTAATGGTCGATGAAATTCAAACCGGCATCGGAAGAACGGGCACCCTGTTTGCATACGAGCAATTCGGAATCGAGCCTGATGTCATCAGCATCGCCAAGGGACTTGGCTCAGGCTTCCCAATCGGAGCCATCATTGCCAAAGAAGAAGCTGCAAAAGGCTTTGAACCAGGCAGCCATGGCAGCACATTTGGCGGGAATCCATTAGCGTCTGCGGCAGGACTGGCAACTATTACTCATATACTTAATAGCAATTTATTAACCTCGGTAAATGAAATGTCAGTATATCTTGACCTTCAACTTCAAGCCCTGAAGGAAAAGTACTCATTCATTAAAGAAGTTCGCGGGATAGGGTTGCTAAAAGGATTGGTTGTCGAAACAAATGCCTTAGAAATCGTCCAAAAAGCCATCGCAAATAACCTTCTTATTTTAACAGCAGGCACAAGTGTTGTTCGGATCTTACCGCCTTTAACCGTAACAAAAGAAGAAATAAATGAATTTGCGAACAAATTGGAAACTACTTTCCAAAGTATAGAGAAAGGCGAGTGACTGGTCTTGGAACAAGGTTATCTTACTTTGGAAACGGGGGAGGTATTTGAAGGGGTCCTAATTGGTGCAAAAAAAGATTCACTTGGTGAGGTAGTTTTTAACACAAGCATGACTGGATACCAAGAAATCATCACTGACCCTTCGTACGCCGGCCAAATCATTACCTTCAGCTATCCGATTATCGGAAACTATGGAATCAATGCTATTGATGATGAAAGCATTACAGCTGCCTTATCAGGGGTCGTAATCGGTGATTTGTGCGAAACACCGAGCCATTATCAATCGATTTATAAATTCTCTGAAAAACTAAAGCAGGCGGGAGTTTCCGGTATTGCAGGGGTAGATACAAGACTCCTCGTCAAAACCATTCGCAGCCGCGGGACAGTCAAAGGATACTTAAGCAATACTAAGAAAGCTATCTTTTCCACATCGGAAAAGCAGCCATTATGGGTAGACAAAGTATCAACAAAGAGGACACAATTTTTCAGAAACAAAGGACCGCATATTGTCTTAATTGATTTTGGGTATAAGAAGTCTATTCTAAATGCTCTACTAGAAGAAAAATGTGCGGTGACAATTGTGCCATACAATACTTCGTTTGAAAAAATTAAAGCCATGAATCCAGATGGTGTCCTGTTAAGCAATGGACCTGGCGACCCAATGGAACTTAAAAAGTGGTTCCCGGAAATTAAAAAGGTTAGCCAGCAATTCCCTACGCTCGGAATTTGCCTAGGACACCAGCTTATTGCCCTTGCTTATGGAGCCAAAACCACTAAACTGGCTTACGGGCATCGCGGCGGCAACCATCCGGTTAAGGAGCTAAACACTGGAAAGGTTAAAATAACAGCGCAAAATCATGGGTATGTTGTAGTTGACGAGAGTATTGATGAGAATGTCTTTGATGTCACCTACCGAAATGTTAATGACAAATCGATAGAAGGATTGAAGCATCAAAGCTATCAAATCCAAACGGTACAATTTCATCCGGAAGCACATCCGGGGCCAAGCGATACAGAATATATTTTAAAAGATTTTGTAAAACAGTTAGCTTCAATGGGAGAGACAGTATATGCCGCTAAATAAAAACTTAAAAAAAGTCCTTGTCATTGGTTCTGGCCCAATTGTCATTGGCCAGGCAGCAGAATTTGATTATGCCGGTACACAGGCGTGTATTGCCCTCAAAGAAGAGGGAATAGAGGTTGTTTTGATCAATAATAACCCGGCAACGATCATGACAGATGAAGCCATTGCCGACAAGGTATATATTGAACCGCTGAACGTTGCAACAATTGAACAAATCATTCAAAAAGAAAAACCGGATGGAGTAATCGGCACCCTTGGCGGCCAAACGGGATTGAATTTAACTGTTCAGCTTTATGAACAGAACATTTTAGAAAAATACGATGTCGAACTCCTGGGCACATCTGTTGAGTCAATCAAAAATGGCGAGGATAGAGAAAAGTTCCGTAGTCTGATGCTTGAAATTGGGGAACCGATACCAGAATCAGCTATCATTCACAGCCTTGAGGAAGGGGCAGCATTTGTAAAAGAAATTGGCTTTCCCGTAATTATTCGCCCTGCCTATACCCTTGGGGGAGAGGGAGGAGGCTTTGCCTACAACGATGAGGAACTCGATATCGTCCTAAAGAAGGGTTTAGCAGCAAGTCCCATTCATCAGGTTTTAGTTGAAAAAAGCATTAAGGGCTGGAAGGAAATTGAATATGAAGTCATGAGGGATGCTAATGATACATGCATCATTGTCTGCAATATGGAAAACATGGATCCTGTTGGTGTTCATACCGGGGATTCCATTGTCGTTGCGCCATCGCAGACATTAACCGATGTCCAATATCAAATGCTCCGAGCCGTTTCGATAAAAGTAATCAGAGAACTAAAGATTATCGGTGGCTGCAATATTCAGTTCGCCCTTCACCCAGAATCGAATCAATATTACATTATCGAAGTGAATCCAAGGGTAAGCCGTTCCTCGGCACTTGCCTCAAAAGCAACCGGATATCCGATTGCGCGAATGGCGGCAAAATGTGCGATTGGCTATCACCTCGATGAGATAGTGAATCCGATAACAGGTAACACTTTTGCTTCGTTTGAGCCAGCGATTGACTATATTGTGGTAAAACTGCCCCGCTTTCCGTTTGACAAGTTCCCTGAGGCAGACCGTACACTCGGGACGCAAATGAAAGCAACAGGAGAGGTCATGGCGATTGACCGGACTTTTGAAGGAGCATTAAACAAAGCAATTCGGTCAATGGAAATGAATGTTTACGGACTTTGCCTAGACGTAAATAAGTCTAAAAATGAGAATTCCTTGTTTGAACTGCTTGAAAAAGCAAATGACCAAAGGCTATTTGTTATTGCCGAAGCGTTTAGAAGAGGGATTTCTTTTGAAAAAATTCAACAGTTGACCGAGATTGACCCATGGTTTTTGTACAAAATTAGCTCAATCGTTGCGTTAGAATCAGAACTTGCCTCCTATGAATGGAGCAATGTTCCCACAACACTCCTGAAAGAAGCAAAACGAAATAATATTGCCGATAAGCTGTTAGCACAAATTTATACTATACCAGAAATTCAAATCAGAAATAAGTGGAAAGAACTCAATTGGAAACCAGGCTATAAGATGGTAGACACTTGTTCGGCAGAATTTGATGCTGTAACGCCTTACTACTACTCTACTTGGCACGGATACGATGAAGTAGAAACAACAGACAAGAAAAAGATCCTTGTTATTGGGTCAGGTCCGATTCGGATCGGTCAAGGAATTGAATTTGATTACTGCTCAGTACACGCCGCAAAAGCCATCAAGAAAAAAGGTTATGAAGCTGTTGTCATTAATAACAACCCAGAGACAGTCAGCACAGACTATTCAGTTGCCGACCGCCTTTATTTTGAACCACTTGCTGCTGAAGATGTTCTTCATGTCATTGAAAAAGAAAAAATTGACGGTGTTTTGATTCAATTCGGCGGCCAAACGGCAATTAATCTTGCGCATGCTTTAGAAGAAGAAGGCATTAATATTTTTGGCACAACAGTCGAAAATATTAATCTTCTTGAAGACCGGAAAGAATTCTATCAACTTCTTGAAGATTTATACATCCCGCATATTGAGGGGAAAACAGTATCACAACCAGAGGAACTAATGGAAGCTGCCGCACAACTGGGCTACCCAGTTCTGGTCCGCCCTTCGTACGTCATCGGTGGTCAGGCGATGTTTACGATTTTTTCAGAAGAAGAATTAAGTCAGTATATCTCACAACTTGAGAAAAATTCACATGCCACAATGTGGCCGTTATTAGTAGATAAATTTTTACCTGGACTAGAATGTGAGATTGATGTCATAAGTGATGGCTGCAACATTGTTGTTCCAGGAATATTTGAACATATTGAAAAAGCCGGTGTTCACTCAGGTGACAGTATTTCAGTGTTCCCGCCGGTATCGATGTCAGTTAAAACCAAAGAAACCCTTATTCATTATGCGGAGAAAATTGCTAAATCTGCACCAGTGATTGGTATGATGAACATTCAATTTGTGATTTATGATGACCAAGTTTTAGTGCTCGAAGTAAATCCACGCTCATCAAGAACGGTGCCAATTATCAGTAAAGTAACGGGGATTCCCATGATTGAATGGGCTGTAAGTGTTCAATTAGGAGAATTGTTATCCGATTTATCTGAACATCAAGGTTTGCTTCCTGAGCCCGATTACTATTCAGTTAAAACTCCAGTGTTTTCGCCAAGTAAGCTTAAGGGCGTGGATCATGTGCTTGGACCGGAAATGAAATCCACTGGGGAAGTACTTGGCATGGGAGCAACGTATCATGCGGCACTTAAAAAGGCGATTCCTGCTCATGGGGGAAATACAGAAGAAAATTATCTGTTTTGTTCCATATCTGATCGAGAAAAACCGTCAAGTCTTGCGATTGTTCGGGAACTTTGCAAACTTGACTATAAGATGGCTGCGACAGGTGGAACAGCGTTGTTTTTTCAAAACAATGGCATTCCTGTTGAATGTGTAGTAAAGGACGAAAAAGACGTAAATGAACTTTTCCGACACCAGCGAATTAAGGCTGTCATCAATATACCGAACCAAGGGCGACAAAAACAAAAATTTGGTTTTCAAATTCGTGAACATGCCGTTCGTTATCAATTACCTTTGTTTACACATCTAGATACGATTGCAGCGATCCTCAGCTTAGAAAATCAATTCTTAACTGATTTTGAAGTACGGACAGTCCGTGAGTTTTACAATTTAGAAAAAAGAGGTGTTGAACATGTTAGAAGCCTATAAATTGAGTGAAATGAAAAAAATGCAATTAAAGGGGAGAGATTTTTTACAGATTTCAGATTTCAGCACTGATGAAATCCTCTACATGCTGGATGTGGCGCAAGAATTAAAGGAACTTCATAAGCAGGGAAAATCACAGCCATATTTAAACGGCAAGGTATTAGGCATGATTTTTGAAAAATCTTCCACTCGCACAAGGGTATCATTTGAAGTTGGTATGCTGCAGCTTGGCGGCCATGCTATTTTCTTGAGTTCGAAGGATATTCAGCTTGGAAGAGGAGAAAGTATTTCGGACACTGCAAAAGTGTTATCCCGCTATGTTGATGGTATCATGATCCGAACCTTTTCACATGAATCAGTAGAAGAGCTAGCTGAACATGCAACTGTGCCTGTTATAAATGGATTAACAGACCTGCAGCACCCGGCCCAGGTGCTTGCAGACCTATTAACTATTCTTGAGCATAAAGGGAAATTAGCCGGTTTAAAGCTGTGTTATATAGGTGACGGCAATAACAATATGGCCCACTCATTAATGGAGGGTGGGGTGAAGGTAGGAATGGATATAAGCATTGCCAGCCCAGCCAGATACCTGCCTAATGGAAAAATTACTGAAAAAGCCATTCAGGCAGGAAAGCTGACAGGAAGTACGGTAACGGTCACAAATGACTCGCTCGAAGCGATTAAGGATGCCGATGTTATTGTAACAGATGTTTGGACCAGTATGGGTCAGGAAGAAGAAACTTCAATGCGTTTGGAGGCATTCCAAGGCTTCCAAGTCAATGAGGAATTATGTCAACATGCCAAAAAGGACTTTATTTTCTTACACTGTTTACCGGCACATCGAGGCGAAGAGGTTACCGGGGAGATTATTGATGGATCTCATTCAGTCGTTTTTGATGAAGCAGAAAACCGTCTCCATGCACAAAAAGCCATTTTAAAACTTTTACTTGCATAATAGTTTTATTTTTTATAAGATTAATTGTATAATAATTCTATTGAATGAATAAAAATTCATATCTTACTCAAGGAGAATACCGATGACGAAAGAAAAGATTGTATTAGCATACTCAGGCGGTTTAGATACATCCGTATCCGTTAAATGGATTCAAGAAAAATATGGCTATGATGTCATTGCCTTAGGACTGGATGTTGGCGAAGGGAAGGACTTAGAGGCGATTAAGTCAAAGGCACTAAGTGTTGGTGCTGTAAAAGCTTATATCGTCGATGCAAAAGAATTGTTAGCGAAGGAATATATTTTACCGGCCTTAAAGGCTAATTGTTTATATGAAGGTAAATACCCATTATCCTCAGCGCTTTCCAGACCGTTAATTTCAAAATTATTAGTGGAGGTTGCGGAAAAAGAGGGAGCCGCAGCTGTTGCGCATGGCTGTACTGGAAAAGGGAATGATCAGGTTCGTTTTGAAGTGTCAATTCAAGCGTTAAATCCAAGTTTAAAAGTGGTTGCTCCAGTTCGTGAGTGGGGGATGACCCGTGATGAAGAAATAGCCTATGCAGAGGAAAATGGAATTCCGATTCCTGTTGATTTAGACAATCCGTTTTCGATTGATGCCAATATCTGGGGACGTGCCTGTGAGGCGGGAGTGCTTGAAGATCCGTGGGCAGAGGCACCGGAAGCCGCATTTGATTGGACGAATCCGATTGAATTAACACCGGATGCGGCAGAATATGTGGAAATTGAATTTGAACAAGGTGTTCCTGTTGCTTTGAACGGCGAACAGCTTCCATTAGTACAATTAATAGAAACATTAAACGAGCTTGGCGGTAAGCATGGGGTTGGCCGTATCGATCATATAGAAAATAGATTAGTAGGCATTAAATCACGTGAAGTGTATGAGAATCCAGCTGCGTTAATTTTAATTAATGCTCATAAGGAATTAGAGTTTTTAACCTTAACACGTGAGGTTACTCAATTTAAAACACAGGTTGAACAGCAAATGGCGAAGGTTATCTATGAAGGTCTCTGGTATTCACCGCTAAAATCCGCCCTTGACGCGTTTATTGATGAAACGCAAACGACCGTTTCCGGTACCATTCGTGTCAAGCTTCATAAAGGGAACCATACCGTTGTCGGCAGAAAATCACCGTATAGCCTTTATAACGAGGAACTAGCAACCTATGCAAAAGGCGACGCCTTTGATCATAATGCGGCAGTTGGTTTTATTAAATTGTGGGGATTACCGACAAAAGTTTATTCAGAGGTTAATAAAAAAGAATCGGTCCTAAAATAAATAATTTTTAGAGTGCCCCCGAAGCTTAAATTTCGGGGGCCACATGCATAATAAAAGCCTTCTAATTTATGATGTTTTGCGATTCGCCGATAAAATGGACGGATTCGCCGATAAACACTTAAAATTCGCTGATAAAATTTAAAAATACTAAAAATAGCCCAGTTTGAAGGGGGAAAATCATATGTCTAAGCTATGGGGCGGACGTTTTACAAAAGAAACGAACAAATTGGTGGAAGAATTCACAGCTTCCATCTCTTTTGATCAAAAACTAGCAAAAGAGGATATCACCGGCAGCCTTGCACATGTCCAAATGCTAGGTGAATGTGGCATCATCCCAGTGGAGGATGCCATAAAAATTAAGGATGGCCTTCTATCAATTAAAAAGATGGTAGAGGATAATGAGGTTGAGTTTTTAATAGAAGATGAAGATATTCATATGAATATTGAAAAACTTTTGATTGAAAAAATAGGACCTGTTGGCGGCAAGCTCCATACGGGGCGCAGCCGGAATGACCAAGTGGCAACCGATATGCATCTTTATTTACGAACAAAAACGACTGAGCTAATTACGTTGCTGGAAGATGTCCAGCAGGCACTAATCAACCAGGCGAAAGAAAATATTCAAACGCTAATTCCAGGGTATACGCACTTGCAGAGGGCCCAGCCGGTTTCCTTTGCCCACCATTTAATGGCATACTTTTGGATGTTTGAACGTGATAAAGAGAGAATGCTAGATTCTTTAAAACGGATTAATTGGCTCCCGCTAGGTTCCGGTGCCTTGGCAGGGACGACCTTCCCTATTAACCGTGAACGGGTAGCCGAGCTGCTAGGATTCGAAACGGTGTATCCAAACAGTATGGATGCTGTTAGCGATCGCGATTTTATTCTCGAATTTTTATCAATTGGATCCATCATCATGACACATATTTCGAGACTTTCTGAGGAATTAGTCATTTGGTCAAGCCAGGAGTTTCAGTTCGTAGAGTTGGATGATTCGTTCTGCACAGGATCAAGTATTATGCCGCAAAAGAAAAACCCGGACGTGCCGGAATTGCTTAGAGGAAAGACCGGACGGACTTATGGCAATTTGATTGGATTGTTAACAGTGCTAAAAGGCCTGCCACTCGCCTACAACAAGGATTTACAAGAGGATAAAGAAGGCATGTTTGATACGGTGGAAACAATCGAGGGCTCATTAAAGCTATTAGCACCTATGATCGAAACGATGACAGTAAACAAAGCTGTGATGCGTAAAGCCATAAATAAAGACTTTTCCAATGCAACGGATATTGCCGATTACTTAGTACGAAAAGGGTTACCATTCCGTGAAGCCCATGAAGTGATTGGAAAAACTGTCTTGTATGCCATTCAAACGAATAAATTTTTGCTGGATTTAACTCTCGAAGAATATCAAGGCTTCAGTCCATTATTTGAGGAAGATATTTATAAAGTATTAGCTCCTGAGCATGTAGTTGCCGTAAGAAATAGCTTTGGCGGAACAGCTCCTGAACAGGTGATGAAGCAAATTAAGCTGGCTGAAGGAAAACTTCAAGAATAAATAGATTTTAAATGCCCGCTATTTGGCGGGCTTTATTATTAATGAAAAATGGCCATATTTATAATGAATTCAATTAAAAGCAAGGATCATCTAAAAACGCATCCTCCCAAAAAATAGACTCTTTCCCCAATCATCATCTCTATATTGAACATATGATGAAGTACATGTCTGTTAAGAAATCAATAAAACACCTTATTCATGGCGGCCACATCCATAAATTTGAGATTGGTCAGTTTTATATTGGACATGTTTTAAGCAAATTTATTGTTTGAAACTATGATTTAACGAATAAGGTTAACAAATGAAGAAAAGGGAGATTGAGTATGTTTGAAAATGTTTCAATTATCATTCCTTTTCAAACGGACCATGGTCCAAGAGAAGAGGCGTTCGAATGGATAAAAAGATATTATGCGACAGTAATGCCAGATGCCGAATTATGTTTAGGGCTTTACAATGGCAGTGAAATTAATAAAGCAAAAGCGGTAAATCAAGCAGCAACAAAGGCTACGAAGGATATTTTTGTTATAGCTGATGCGGATATTGTTTACGACCCTGAAATTATAATAAATGCGATTGAATTACTAAAAGAAGCAGCATGGGTTGTCCCTTTTACAGAAATATACGATATTCCTAAGCAAGCAACAAAATACCTGCTTAGAAAACAGCCTAAGTGGCCACTAAGTGTTGGGATAGATGAATGTATAAAAGTAAACTGGATCTATGAAGGTTTTGCCGGAAAATTAAATGTTATTCCGCGGGCAAATTTCGAAGCAGCAGGTGGCTTTGATGAACGTTTTATTGGTTGGGGAGGCGAAGATGATGCCTTTTCCCATGCGGTCAATACACTTTGCGGAAAATTCGTGAATTGTGAAGGTAGATTATTTCATTTGTGGCACCCACCTGCTTACACTGATACAAACCATAATAACCAGAAGCTGCTAAATCGGTATATTTCTGCGAGCGGCAATAAGTATGAAACGTTAAAAATAATTAAAGAACGTGATGATTCTTTCATTAAGAATCAATCCCTCCAGCTTGAAACGTTTAATAGTGTTCCGAATTCCTCTAAAAGTAAAATTTGCTTTATGATTCTCGTGCATGAACAGCGGGAGCTGGTAAAAGACTTAATTGATAATGTTAGAAACTATTGTCCAAATAGCACGATGGTTCTGTACAATGGTGGAGGTGACCAAGCACTCTGTGATAATCTAGGTGTCCCTGTATGTCCCTCCAGCCGAAAGTTGGAACGGGGATTCACGACCATTTATTTTCTTGAGACAATGGAATGGCTCGAGGAAATGGGGGTGGATTACGAGTACCTCATAAATATTGATTCTGATGCATTATTTATTAAAAGAGGATATGAAGATTTCATAGAGAAACAAATGAGAGATACCGATTATATGGCAGTAAAACTCCGTATACCTGAAGAAGATTGGTATATTGGGAATGAACTAAAGAAGGATTTAAATCGATGGAAGAATTTATTTAATGTAAACCCATTCTATGGAATTTTCAACGTTGGTCAAGTTTTCAACAAATCGCTTGTTAAAGCCTTACTTCACCCTAAAAGAAAGGATAAGCTAAAAAGTGCACTGCTAAAAACGATATCTTTCGGATCAGATGAAATCTTTTTTGTTAACATAGCAAAGGAATTGGGATTCCGGATCAAAAGTTATCCAAACAAAACAGACGAGATGGTGATTCGCTACCGTCCATACATTACTTTAGATGAAATAGTATATAGCCTTAATGAGATTAATGAAAGTTGGTTGTTCCATCCAATTAACCGTGATAATAAAGATTTGGCTAGAAATTTTATTAAGCATCATGGATCAGAGTATGGTACAAAAAGATATCGAAGTAAAAGCTTTCCATGGTATGAAAGTAATCCGGAAGCGTTTATGCCATCAATACCTATTACTAGTAGTTTTGGAAATGAGGAGCTAATCGTAAGATCTGGTAATTTCCTGATACATTATTGGAAAGATCCAAGAACAAGAAAATGGTACAAGAGTGAAACCTTTGCAAAAGGAGTAACTGGTACCCCGGTATGGAATGAAACCGATTCAGGAAGGTTTGAGGTAGTATGTAAATTAGCCTCAGGGGGGGTAGGGTTATGGTGGAGGGACAATAACCAAAAAGGATATCCATGGTATGGACCATCACTAATAATTAGTCAGGATGTCGAACCAATTATGCTTACCCAACTTGAGGATGGATCAACCTTATTAATTTGTAAATATGGTGATAGATTAGGCTATTGGACAAGTGAGTAAAAAAGAAGTCCTAATTTAAAAAATGTTTTAGATGTGGATTCGGAATTTATTGACACTTCAAATTGTTTCGACTAAAATGGATTCTAATAATTAAATTGTGACGCATAAATATATACTCTTATCCAGAGCGGCGGAGGGACTAGGCCCGATGAAGCCCGGCAACCTTCAAGGTATTCCTTGAAAAGGTGCTAATTCCTGCAGGTTATTTTTAACCTGAAAGATAAGAGGAGGATTATAGCCCTCTTCTTATGGAAGAGGGTTTTTTGCGTTTATAAAAATTCTAATGACTTGAGGGGTGGATTAATATGCATGTAATAAAAGTGGCAATCCTGGGTTTTGGAACTGTTGGTGAAGGCGTTTATAAGACAATCCAATCACATGCAGAGGAGTTAAGGGCTGAATTGGGGAAAAAAGTAGAGGTTGCAGCAGTGTTAATAAAAAACAAGAAGAAGCAAAGAGAAATTAATAAAGAGATTCTAGTTACTACGGACTTTGCAGAAATTCTAAACCTCCCACAGCTTGATATTGTCATCGAAGCTATTGTAGAAACAGAACCAACCTTTTCATTTTTGAAAATGGCAATTGAAAAGGGCTGTAACATTATTACAGCGAATAAAGAAATGTTTGCCCATCATGGAAAAGAGCTGCTTGAGCTGGCAGAAGAAAATAATGTATCGGTTGGATTTGAAGCAACAGTAGCAGGGGGAATCCCGGTTATTCAAACACTTAGACAATTATTAAAAATTAATCGTATACAGATGGTTCAAGGAATCCTTAATGGAACCTCCAATTTCATTCTGACCGAAATGCGCGAGAAGAAGCAGCCATTTGCAAAGGCACTAAGATTAGCTCAAGAGAATGGCTTTGCTGAGGCTGATCCAACCAATGATGTGGAAGGCTTCGATGCCTTTTATAAAACGATGATCCTCAGCAGGATTGCTTTTGGAGCAGAACCAAAATGGCAGGATGTTGAGCGTGAAGGGATTACTTCTATAACGAGTGAATTAATTGATATCGCCGAAAATGCGGAGTTAAGGTTTAAACATATAGCCCAAATTAACAAAATAGAAAATCAGATTCATGCAACCGTTAAACCGGTCCTTGTTTGTGGGGAGCATCCTTTTTATCATGTAGAAGGGGTGCAGAATGCTGTTCATATCCATTCAGACATTGTGGGTGAAATTACGCTTCAAGGACCAGGGGCTGGAATGTTTCCAACAGCAAGTGCTGTTATTGAAGATTTAGTCTATGTCAGTCAACATCCTCCAGCAAAAAGAAGCCTCACATCGGAGAAAGTTTCAACTGGCAATTTAAAAAAGGACCTAATTAAAGAGGTTTGGTTAGTGCATGGACTAAGCTATATAGAAACGAATTCATTGGTAACGAAGGTCGAGCAATTAGCTGAAAAGACATTTATCCTCAGGGCAGCAAAGCATGATCTGGAACAGATTACATGCCAACATGCGCCTTTAGTCTATTACCCAATTCTGGGAGAATATGCACCAGCTCAACAACCGCCAGTGTTAACAGTATTATAGAAATATCGACCTTTCCAAAAAGAGCTTCCGAGCTCTTTTTTTTCTACTCTAAACCAAAATAGTTAACGAAATGATCAATACTGGGCTCAAGTTTAGTCAAAATTAAATGGATTTCATATTGTGTAAAAGCTCGACCAATTGGACCAGTTTTCTCATTGAAAAAAAAGAGGTGCGGCATGTTAGGTAATAGCTTTAAATGGTCAAATAGTTTTAAGAATGAACCTATACAAAAAGTGATAAAGCAAGATTCTCAAAAAAGTAATAATGCAGATTCATCAGTAAAGAAAAACAATCAAGAAATCGAAGTCAGCATTATTATTCCATCGTATAATAAATACCCATTAAATCAATTTACCCTCTATTCACTTGAACTTCAAACCTTTAATCCTGAAAAAATGGAAGTAATCCTAATAAACGATGCCTCGACAGACCAAACGGAAGAAAAACTAAAAGGCTATTCCCCACCATACCATTTTAAATATATCCATAGTAATAAAAAGCTTGGAAGAGCAAAGGGGAGAAATTTAGGTATTCGTTTAGCGAGGGGGAGCATTCTAATTTTTATCGATGCAGAAATGATCACAGAACATGATTTTGTTGAAAAGCACTATAAGTTTCACCAATCGAAACATAACCGTATTTTATCAGGGGGCTTACATTCCAAAATATTATATTCATGTGTGTTTCCGGAATTTTCTAAAAAAGAAGTAAACAGAATCGCCTACCTGACAGAAAAAAACCAAGAGATATATCAGAGGTTTCAAGTTTGTAAGGATTGGCTTCATGAACCGTATCCATTATTAGATAAAGATGATTTAGTAAGGAAAACTTACAAGGATATAGCATATAAAGAATATCCATGGTTTCGGCAAATAACAAAAAATTTTAATGCTGATTTAGAAGGTTTTGCTTTTCCATGGATGGGGTTTCTAACAAGGAACGTATCAATACGAAAAGAATTGATTGCGGATGCAGGTGTATTTGACGAGGAGTTTTGCCATTACGGTTACGAAGATTGGGAATTAGGCTACCGGTTATACAAAATGGGTGCCCAATATGTTGTCAGTGAAGAGTTGACCACTTACCATCAGGAGCATCCTGTGGGTAAAAACAAGTGGAAAGAGACCATTGCCAACTTTGGCCTATTTACCGTAAAACATCATGATGTCGATGTTCTTATTCTGGGACTCGAGATTTCGGGATTTACAGATTTATTGACCATGAACAAGATCTTAAGAAACTATAAATTGTTTGAACAATCGAAGTCTGATCACTTTCAAATTTTTCAGGAAAAATTCATCCTCATCTTGGAAACCATCATTTTGATGCTCCAAGTCGATATACCCCTGGTCAATATTTTGGGGGCCGCAGGTTTTGGGACAGATGGCCGGAAAGAGCTGCTTAATGAGGTAAATAATTTGAAAGACTATCCTCATTTAACGGACTTTTTAAAACAAGTAATTGATTCATAACCATTTAAGGGGTGAAAATGTGGTTTCCATTATCACGTGTACAATCAGAGAAGAGTGTATTGATAATGTCTTCAAAAATTATCAACAGCAAACCTGGAAGGATAAAGAGTTAATCATTATTTTAAATAAGGATTCGATGGATATTGATCTTTGGATCAAAAAGGCAAAGAACTATCAGAATGTACAGGTATTTCAACTGCATGAAAAAGCTACTCTAGGTGACTGCTTGAATTTTGGCGTAATGAACGCGAGGTATGACTACATTGCAAAATTTGATGATGATGACTATTACGGGCCTGAATATATTACCAGTGCAATGGAAGCATTTACGGATAACAATGTTGCAATTGTCGGAAAGAGCTCTTATTATATTTATTTTAAAAATAAAAAAGCGTTGATTCATGTCAATGGTACTAAAAATTCCATTACGGATACAGTTGCCGGGGCAACTTTACTGTTTAGAAAAGAGATATTTTATTATATCCGTTTTAAAAAGGTAAACCGGTCAGAAGATTACTTTTTTATTGAGGATTGTAAACAAGAAGGTTTTCTTATTTATTCTACCGATCCCCGTCATTTTGCTGTCATTCGCCAAGACCCTGAACAACATACTTGGAAGATATCTAATGAGGATTTGATGGGGTGGGGTAATTTGGTCGGATATTTGGAAGATTATCAAACGATTGTCTCATAAAATAATCGTAAGGAAAATAACAGGAATCATTGATAAAAAGACGGCATAAACACTCAGATGCCGTCTTTTACATTTCTAACATAAACATAAAGTTTAAGTTCACATTCTATTCAATTTTCTAACATTAATATGTTAAGAAACTGTGAAAACCATTGTCATTTTAGTAAGGTGAGCGTATATTAAAAGTGTAGAGAAGATAGTGAAATTACTCACAAACCTTCGCTACAGGAAACAGCTAGCTGATCTCCCCTAGTCGAAAAGGGGAAAAGAAATTATTTTTTATAACAATTTGTGAATAATTTCACAATATATAATAGGAGATGATTGTGATGAGATGGTTCAAAACCCCTCAAGCAGCAGTTGTGTGGACAGTTTTAAGAGTTTGGCTTGGACTACAATGGATTGAAGCAGGTTATCATAAATTAACAGGTGGATTTGACGCAGGTGGATTCTTAAAAGGAGCACTGGCAAATGCAACAGGAGATCACCCGGCAGTACAAGGCTGGTACGCAGATTTCTTACAACAATTCGCGATCCCGAATGTTCAAATATTTAACGTTTTAATTCCTTGGGGAGAAGTACTAGTTGGTCTAGGATTAATCGTCGGTTTAGCTACAATCCCAGCATTAATTGCCGGAGCCTTTATGAACTTAAACTTTATGCTTGCAGGAACAACTAGCACAAACCCAATTCTTTATACAGCAGCAATGATCCTGTTATTCGCAGGAACTGGAGCATACCTTTTTGGACTTGACCGCTATGCAGTACCATTTATCAAAGGATATTTCAAAAAAGGTCATGTAAAAGGCGTCAATATCAATCAATAGCAATAACGAGTTCTAATCGCTTATAAAGCGGAAACCTCTCTTTAGAGCTCGAAATAATAAACATATTTCCCCCTTTTAAAAGTTTAAGAAGCAGGGCAAACCTGCTTCTTATTTTTTTATAGAAACTGAATTAGCTTGCGCTTTTCTTTCTAAAAAAGATTTCTTATCTTTTGCGATTTTTAACGCGCTGGTTAGCAGCATTGGCACGAGCTTGTGCCTCAAGATCTGCGTTATCGGCTAATTCTTGTGAATACTCCACATCGATTCCATCAGATTTCATGTTTTTCGGCACTTGTGGAAGTGACCCTTTATTTTTATCACGATTTTTATGTCCTCTTGAACGACCCATTAGAATAACCCCTTTCATTATAAAAACGATAAGGAGCTGAAAATGCTCCCTTTACTAGCTTTTACATGTAGAAAGAGGTTCATAAATGGAAAAATCTTTAAATCAATTTATAGCTTCGTTTTTCTGTCATGAAAACCGCCGGCACGGTCCGCCATTTTAAACTCCCGCTGATAGGATACTTCCTGCATGCTGGATAAGGTGTATTTCCCTCTATCCTTATCTTTTTTCTTCTTTTCCGCCATTTTGCTCATTCCTTTCAACAATTTTTTGTCAATCGTCATCAAGCTAAGTGGTAAAAAATAAAAAGCACTTTATGTACTTATTTCCATTTTTACCTTTAAGGATAAGAATGATACTGATTGGAGGAAAATATATTTTTTTAATCGAACTTGCTGTGAAAATTATGGTAAAGTAATTCTGAGGTGAATGATATGGCCGTTATTACAAAAATCACCACGCAGCAGAAGAATCAAGATCGTTTTAATGTGTTTATGGATTATGGCAAGGGTGAAGAATTTGTTTTTAGTGTCGACAGCGATGTATTAATCAAATTTCAATTAAAAAAAGGAATGGAACTTGATGATTTTTCTTTCTTGGAAATTCAGTATCAAGATAATATTCGCAAGGCCTACAACCTGGCCGTCAATTATTTGGCTAGAAGAATGAGATCTAAGAAAGAGATAATGGATTACCTTGAAAAAAAAGACATGGACGAACCAATCATCGAAGAAGTCATACATAAATTGACAGCCCAAAAATACATTAATGATGAGGAATTTGCTTTAGCTTTCGTAAGGACACTAGCCAATACGACAGATAAAGGGCCTAATGTAATCAAAATGGAATTAAAGGAAAAGGGAATTGAAGAGAATATTCTCATACACGCGTTAGGAGAATTCGCATTAGAGCAGCAGATTGAAAAAGCGGCTAAAATAAGTAAAAAGTTCTTCCAAAAGAATGCAAGGGAATCGCTAAAAATTCAAAAACAAAAGCTGGAAAATGTACTGCGAAGAAAAGGATATTCCCTTGAAGTTATTACAATTGCTATTAATGAAACAGATGTACCCAAAGAAGCTGATGAGGAAATGGAAGCCATCAGATTTCAAGGAGAAAAGGCGCATCGGAAATTTTCCCAATTCACTGGTTATGAGTATCAACAAAAGATGAAACAGGCTTTGTATCGTAAAGGTTTTCCAATGGATTTGATTGATCGGTTCTTAACTGAAATAGAAAACTCATGACATAAAGCGTCATGAGTTTTTGCTTTCTATTATAATCGAAGCTTGATCCATCTGACCTATTATGATTTCTGCGATTTCCTTTGCTGATCGAAGGCGGGATTTATCTCTAATATGGTCGCTTTCATCCCAAAATGGGGTGTCCATGCCTCCCATATATACCGCATTAAACTTAATGCCGCTGCCCTCGTATTCTTTTTGCAGACTTTCGGTAAAGCCCCTGACTGCAAATTTGCTCGCAACATACACAGCTTCATTCACTTTCCCACGCAAACCGGCTGTGGAGATAATATTCATAATTTGCCCTTTGCGATTCTGCTCAAGAACGGGTAATATCGCCTTTGTCATCAAGATGGTTCCTAAAACATTTGTATCTAACATTTCGCTAATTTGCTGCTCATTCATATTCGTAAATGGACCAAAATGTCCAATCCCCGCATTATTAACCAAACCATAAATTTCATATGAATTGCTTATTTCCTGTATCTTATTCACTACATCTTCAGTGTTTCGGATATCTAAGGTAAGAATATCGGCCGTTCCCCCCGCATTTTCTATTTCCTGTTTTACTGCAATTAATTTTTCGCTTGTCCTTCCAGTTAACATGAGGTGATAGCCTTTTTGTGAAAAAAGAAGAGCTAGTTCCTTCCCTAATCCTGAACCGGCACCGGTAATAATGATTGTTTTCATCTTGTATGCTCCTTTAAGTTATACCTTTATTAATTGTACAAATATTACTATACTAAAATTAAAAGGTAAATGGGAGTGAATGTGATGCAGCAGGAGAAACGCTACAGTGTAATGTCGGAACATGAATTAAGACAAGAAATTGCAACCCTTCAAGAAAAGGCACGGAAAGCCGAACAATTGGGAATGGTAAATGAATTTGCTGTCCTTGAAAGAAAGGTACAAATGGCAAAGGCATATCTAACAAATCCTGACTCATTTAAACCTGGGGAAATTTATGAAATTGAAGGGGATCCTGGCCAATACTTTAAAATTGATTATCTGAATGGCGTTTTTGCCTGGGGCTACCGGCTTAAGGGTGATGGAAAAGAAGAAGCACTTCCGATCTCCTTATTAAAGGGGTTAAAATAAAGAGACAAACCAGAGAATTTTTCCTCTGGTTTGTTTTCTTTTTTAATATTGTGGCGATTCGTCATCGCGCTCCCCAGAAGCACGCATTCGCTCTTGAGGATGGGTATTAATTGTCCCATTGGCTCTTTTTGAAGCATATTCTGCTTTCGCTCTTGGCTCTCCCTCAAGTTTGTTGTTATTTTGATTAGGGAAACTCGTTTCTTTATTTCTCATGTTGTACCTCCATGTAGGGAATGAGAAAAACGTGAAAAGCAAAGCATTTTCATTGCTTACCACGTTCCCATAGTATTCGCGCTTTTAATGAGGGATATGTTATAAGAAAATGGTAAAACAAAAGCTTTTTAACTGGGTATAATACTTAACTTTTTCCTTAATTTTTTTTCGCTAAACACCCACCCTGTATACGAACTGATCGGATTTAAGTCACCATCTAATTGAACAACTGCAACAAACGGGTAGTGGCCATTACTCCTGTAGCGTAAATCAATAAACCGAACTTCGTAAAAATCATTGTACTCATCGACTTCCCAGCGGTAGACAGGAGAAAAAGATAAAAACGCTGAAAGATTCTTATCCTTTTTGGCTGCTTCAATTACAGGTGTTTTTGGTACTGGTACACGGTTAAAGCGGTCTAGGATTTCCACTTTATCCTTAATAGCCCTCCCGACAAAAAATTGCTTCTTATTCATGGCGGCAATTCTCCATTGATGAAATCTCATTGTTGGCGCAATAATGATTTCTGTGGCATCGGGAATGATCGCTCTTACCTCAACCATAACCCTTTTCTTAGCTTGAAAGCGCCTAATGTAGTAGGCGATGATGATAGCATACATCAGCAAAAAGGTAACACCCGGGTTTGCCCCTAAAATCCAAATAAAAATCCCTATGATATGAATTCCGAAAATGATCGGATCAAACGTATTAATGACCCCTAATGCCACCCACTTTGATGAAAAGGGTCTAAGCGCCTGAGTTCCATAGGCATTAAAGATATCAACAAATACATGGATGAACACAGCTGCAAACGTCCAAGCCCATAAATGCAATAGATTGGCGTTCGGAAAAAAAGGAAAAATGACAGCTACTAAGAGGAGCGGCCATAAAATTACGGCTGGTATGGAATGGGTAACCCCACGATGATTACGAATATAGATCGCATTATTTCTTAGTTTTAATACAGTGTCAATATCTGGTATTTGTGAACCGGCAATAGTGGCAATTAACACGCTAGTTGTAGTAGCATGGCTAGCGGCGACGGATGGATCTAAAGTTGCAAGACCGCCAAGGGCAATGCCCATGACAACATGAGTTCCAGTATCCAAAAGGAAAATCCTCCTTTAATAAGTTCTTGTCAAAATAAACAAATTGGATTATTGTAAAACGAATATGTCTTATTATTATATTTCCTATTCTTGCATTGTTTAACAAACTGGAGGCATAAAAGTTATGTTAATTGAACAAGAAACTTTAGAAAAAATCAACATAATTGCATTTCAAAATGATTTAATTTCCTGGTTTAGAAATGAACAACGTGATTTACCATGGCGCAAAGACAATGATCCTTATAAGGTATGGGTTTCAGAAATTATGTTGCAGCAAACAAGAGTAGATACGGTCATTCCTTATTTTAATCGTTTTATTGACTGGTTTCCGACAATCGATGATTTGGCTGAAGCTGACGAAGATAAAGTACTTAAGGCATGGGAGGGGCTTGGATATTATTCAAGAGTACGAAACCTCCAATCTGCTGTTAAGGAAGTAAAGGAGAAATACAATGGGGAAGTGCCAAATAATCCAAAGGAGATTGCCGAACTGAAAGGGGTCGGTCCATATACCGCTGGTGCAATTTTAAGCATTGCCTACGGAATCCCAGAGCCTGCTGTAGATGGAAATGTAATGAGAGTTTTATCGCGAATTCTTTCCATTTGGGAAGATATTGCCAAATCTTCGTCACGGAAGGTTTTTGAAAATGCAGTAAGAGAATTAATCTCACATGAAGATCCATCTTCATTTAATCAGGCATTAATGGAATTGGGCGCATTAATTTGCACACCTACTTCACCTTCTTGTTTATTATGTCCGGTGCGGGATCATTGCAAAGCTTTTTTTGAAGGAGTTCAAAATGAACTGCCAATAAAAACGAAAAAAACGAAATCTCGTGATGTTCAATTAGCTGCAGCAATTTTAACTGATATAACGGGAAAAATAGTCATTCATAAGCGGCCAGCAAATGGGCTGCTCGCGAATTTATGGGAATTCCCCACTATTGAGCTCCATCATCCCATGCAAAACGATCGGGAACAGGTTGTTACCCTATTTAAACAAACCCTTAACGTAGAAATGAACCTTGAGCAGATTATCGGTCAAGTTGACCATGTGTTTTCACATCTAGTTTGGAATATGAATGTATACACAGGGACAATTAACGCCAAATTTCAGGAAACTGCTGAGTGGAAGCTCGTTTCTTTTGATGAAATGAAAGCATATGCTTTCCCCGTTCCATATCAAAAGATGTTTAAACTGTATCAAAGTTTTTAAAGAAGAGACCGCCGCCTTTTTGCAGCGGTCAATTTCTACTATATGCTCTAACGCTTTATCCCGCCACGGTTTTCAATCTCTTCAATTATTTCTCGATGGATTGTCTGCCCCTCACTATTTAAATAGGGGGCAATTTGCTGCAATGAATGATGAAAAAATGCAAGCTCCGAATCCTGCCAATCAGATTTCGCCATCATGGAAAGCTCTGTCATATCACGTCCACCATACATACCTTATCTTCCTCCCAAAAGTTATTTTGCCATTAGTGTTTTATATAAATTGTCTTCTATACCTATAAAAGATAAAATAGAAACATTACTTGCATAAAGAGGGGATAAGGGAAAATGACACAAAAAGTAGCTCTAATTACTGGAAGCAGCAGAGGAATTGGCAAGGCAACAGCACTCAGGTTAGCCGAAGCAGGATATGACATTGTCATTAACTATGCAAGAAGTAAAAAGTCTGCCCTTGAGGTTGCTGAACAAATTGAAGCACTAGGCAGAAGGGCTTTAATTGTAAAAGCCAATGTGGGTGATGTTGCTAAAATTAAAGATATGTTTGCTCAAATTGAACAGGAATTTGGTCGTTTAGACGTATTTGTTAATAATGCCGCCTCAGGGGTGCAGCGTCCTGTAATGGAACTTGAAGAGTCACATTGGGATTGGACGTTAAATATTAATAGTAAAGCCCTGTTATTCTGTGCCCAAGAAGCAGCAAAATTGATGGAAAGAAACGGCGGTGGGAAAATTGTCAGCATCAGTTCTCTAGGTTCGATTCGTTATTTGGAAAATTACACTGTAGTGGGTGTATCAAAAGCAGCTTTAGAGGCATTGACACGATATTTAGCAGTAGAATTGGCGGCAAAAAATATTATTGTCAATGCAGTTTCAGGTGGTGCAGTGGATACAGAAGCATTAAAGCATTTTCCTAATAGAGAAGAGCTCCTTCAAGAAGCAAAAGAAAAAACGCCGGCGGGAAGAATGGTTGAAATTGACGATATGGTTAATAGCGTCATGTTCCTTTTATCTGATGAATCAAGCATGATCAGGGGTCAAACCATCATTGTTGATGGAGGGATTTCGTTACTCGTATAAGTTATTTTTAAATAATTATTTTTTTTGGATAATCTCCACGAAGCATGGTTAAATTAAATTCGTGGAGGTGATAACAATGGCAAAATTCAATCAACAGCCAAACAAAACTTCTGCTGGGACGAACATCCAGGAAGTAAGACAACAAAATGCTCAAGCAGGTGCAGGTGCAGGTGCTGCTGGTCAATTTGGTACTGAATTTGCGAGCGAAACGAATGCTGCAGAAGTGAGAAAGCAAAATGCACAGTCTGCACAAGGCGGTTCACAAGGTCAATTTGGTGCTGAATTTGGAAGCGAAACAAATGCACAAGAAGTGAAAAAGCAAAACCAAGCTGCAGAAGCTCGTAAAAACCAAAATGCAGGTCAATTTGGTCAACAATAATTATACTTAACAAGGGAGGCGCTCTTTTTTTTAAAAGGGTGCCTTCTTCCTGTGTCTTGCTCCATCGCCTAGGCGCTTCCACTTTTCGTATTGTCTAGCTCCAGCGCCTAGGGGCTCGGGGTTATAAGCCAATCCGTCAAGGAAGGCTAAAGAGCAGCCTTCTAGCCGGCTTGTCTTATACCTGTCGCCCATGAGCAAGGCGCTTCCGCTTTTCGTTTTTTCGACAAAACTTTCTCTAAGTTTACAGAAGTAGTCAAAGGAAAAATGATGCAGCCAAAGAATACATATAGTAGCTTAAAATAAGGCGGTGAGGGAAATGGATCAGTTTAATCGATTAGTTTCCGAACAAATGGCGACAATGGAAAAATTACTGTATCTTCAAACTGAGCTTGAGCGTTGTCAACAAATTGAAGAAGAGCTTCAAACATTGCAAAATGCTACAGACCTTGATAGTATTCAAAATGACATTCAACTGATGAAAAAAGAACTTAAAGAGATTCAATTCATATTTGAGAAGCAGACAGAAGAGGTCATTAATTCCTATAGAGAAATGAACTTATCAGCTTCCATGTAGTTTAAGTATGATTAATTTCGCAAATTTTTACAAAGAGCCACTTGAATTGTGGCTCTTTTGTTTTAAATTCTGTTCGTAACCGTTATAATAATAAAAAAAAGGAATTTTACTTTGTTACCTCTTTTCGTTCATTATTAAGGGTTTTGGAATAGGTTGCAAAGCGTTCAGGAATGAAGGTAGGGGAGAACATGGGCGTACCCATCGAAGGTGAACCAATGCAAATACATAGCTATAAGCACAATGGGCACATCCATCGCGTCTGGGAAGAAACAACTGTTTTAAAAGGGTCGCAGAATTTGGTGATTGGTGGAAATGACCGTACACTTGTTACAGAATCAGATGGCAGAACGTGGATTACAAGGGAACCAGCAATTTGCTATTTTCACTCGCAGTACTGGTTTAATGTAATTGGCATGATTCGTGAAGACGGTATTTATTATTACTGTAATCTCAGTTCGCCGTTCATTTTTGACGGTGAAGCACTAAAGTACATTGATTATGACCTTGACATCAAGGTGTATCCTGATATGACCTTCAATTTACTAGACGAGGATGAGTATGAACGCCATCGCCGTGAAATGAATTATCCAGATGTGATTGATCAAATCTTAAAAAGAAATGTGGAAAAATTGATTCAATGGATTCGGCAGCGAAATGGCCCGTTTGCACCAGATTTTATTGATATTTGGTATGAACGCTATTTAACATATAGACGTTAAATACCTTAAAACACCTGTTGATTTCTTGTCAACAGGTGTTGCCTTGTTTATGGAAGGGGGAAATAACTTGAGCAGCATTCGCAGGTACCTTCAATTTGTGAAACCGTACCGTCTGCAGATTATTGGGACGGTCATCATAGGGGTTATAAAATTTTCTATCCCACTGATCATTCCCATGCTGATTAAGTATGTGGTTGATGATATTGTTGGGAATCATGCCTTATCCCATGATGAGAAAATTAATAAACTAATGCTCATAATGGGTGTCATGATTGTCGTCTTTGTGATTCTAAGACCACCGATCGAATATTACCGCCAATATTTTGCCCAGTGGACAGCTAGTAAAATTTTATACGATATTCGCGATACGATGTACACCCATATCCAAAAATTAAGCTTCAAGTATTATTCAAATACCCGAGCCGGTGAGATTATTTCACGTGTAATTAATGATGTGGAGCAAACAAAAACATTTGTAATATCAGGATTAATGAACCTTTGGCTTGATATTGCTACCATTGCTATTGCAATTATTCTAATGTTTTATATGAATGTTAAATTAACAGTTGTATCAATTGTGCTGTTCCCTCTATACGCCATTTCAGTAAGATACTTTTTTGGTAATCTTCGTAATTTAACACGGAAGCGTTCGCAAGCCCTTGCCGAGGTCCAAAGCTATTTACATGAACGAGTACAAGGGATGCCTGTTATCAAAAGTTTTGCTATTGAAGAGTATGAACAAGCACAGTTTGATAAACAGAATAAAAACTTTTTGGAAAAAGCATTACAGCATACAAGCTGGAATGCAAAGTCGTTTTCAGCAGTTAATACGATTACTGATATTGCCCCTTTGATTGTCATTGGTTACTCGGCCTACCTTGTCATTGAACATCAACTGTCACTTGGTACAATGGTTGCGTTTTTTGCCTATATCGACAAGCTTTATAATCCATTAAGAAGGCTGGTGAATTCATCGACAACCATTACGCAATCATTTGCTTCAATGGATCGTGTATTTGAATTTTTAGATGAGAAATATGACATTATTGATGACCCTAATGCTCGGGTATGTAACGATGTGAAGGGAGATATTTCTTTTGACCATGTTTCGTTTTCTTATGAAAAAGAAGATGACATGGTATTAAAAGAAATTAATTTAGATGTCAAAAGGGGAGAAACGATTGCGTTAGTCGGGATGAGCGGGGGTGGAAAATCTACCCTGGTCAGTTTGATTCCCCGATTTTATGACGTAACAAAAGGAAGAATCACATTAGATGGGGTGGATATCCGTCAATTTAAGGTTCAAACTTTAAGAGATAAAATAGGTGTGGTTTTTCAAGACAATATTCTATTTAGCGAATCTGTTATGGACAATATTTTATTAGGAAAGCCCGAGTCAACTGTAGAAGAAGTATATCAGGCGGCTAAAGCAGCAAATGCTCATGAATTTATCCTTAACCTCTCAGATGGATACAACACCAAGGTTGGGGAAAGAGGTGTGAAGCTTTCTGGAGGCCAGAAACAACGTGTTGCAATTGCTAGAGTATTTTTAAAAAATCCGCCGATCTTAATTCTTGATGAGGCAACGTCGGCACTGGATTTGGAAAGCGAGCATTCTATCCAAGAATCGCTTGAGGAGCTGGCAAAGGATCGAACCACCTTTATCGTCGCTCACCGGTTATCGACCATCACACATGCCAATCGGATTGTCTTGATAGAGCATGGTCGAATTGTGGAAATCGGGACACATGAGGAACTAATGGCTAAGCGAGGAAATTATTATAATTTATTTCAGGTGCAGCAGCTTGAAATAAAAGCGGAAGCGCGCGCTTAGCGAAGTACACTAGTCGCTGGGCTGCTTGCGCTGGTCCAATCTCGAAGTCGAATGATTTTTTATCTAAAGCAAAGAACCCGAAGCAGAATAATCCGCTTCGGGTTCTTTATTTTATTCATTATTTTCATCTTCAATCGATACTTCGTTATGATGATAAGAATGAAAGCTTGTAATTAGTGTATCAAGGTGTTCAACCTGTTCACCATAATCAATTATTGTGGCGACGATTTGCATCGTATGATAGAGATGTGAATTATCTTCGTCAATGCATTCTTTTTGATGTGCTAAAAAAAAGTTGAATAGCTCTTTTTTATTTAAATATTCATTTTCCTCAGGATAAGGAGGAGGGGTTGGGATTTTTCCGATAAATCTGAGTAGAACCTGTTCATGATGATAAATAAGGCTATCTAACTGAGCTTGAATCGATTCTTTGAATGTTTCAGGAAGCTGCAGCAGTTCGTTTTCATACCGGTGCAGTCTTTTTAATGTATCAAGTGCTTTTTTTGCCGTTACATTTAACTGACGATAAATAACAAGCTTTCGCGATTTTTCAGGAAGATTTCTTTTCAAATAATATCGTTCTTCCTTCAGCATCTTATAAAACTGATCCATCGTATTGATACTTTCTTTAAATTTCTTAATATCTGTTTTAAGAAGCTGATGGTCATAATCATGGCGTGTACTTAATCGAATCCATTTAATAATTTCCTCGGTCGTATCAACGATTTTAGCATATAACTTGTTTTCATATTTTGGCGGCATAAACACGAGATTGACGATAAACGCCGAAAATACTCCAATCATGATGGTAGAAAACCGTATTCCTGCAAACTGAATAAAGCTTCCGCTCTGTGTTTCCATAATCGAAATTAATGTTACGAGTGAAAGTCCGATGGTATTCTCTAATTTAAATTTAAGATTAATAATTATGACAATGATAGCAGCCAAGCCAATAACAATAATATGATTACCTAGTAAAAGAACGAAAATAACTGCAAGCAAAGCACCGATGATATTACCTTGAATTTGTTCAATAATCGTCTTATAGGAGCGATAAATGGTCGGTTGAATGGCAAAAATAGCTGCGATCCCTGCAAATACTGGGGATGGTGAATGCAGCAGCTGTCCTAAGTAAAGGGACAAAACAATAGCTATTCCCGTTTTTAAGATGCGGGCACCTAACTTCATTCCAAATGAGTTCCTTTCAAATATAATGATTATTTTTTTATTTTGCTCATTAAAGAACAAATATGTACTATACATGGATTTAACCATTTAATCAAGAGAAAGTATATGAAATTATTATTCAAATTGTTACAAATATATGACCTGAAAAAACGTCCGCTATAACAGCGGACGTAGTAAGATAATAAATTTCAACTTTGAGAAATGTCCAGCTCCAGCGCCCTAGCGGCTAGTGTCCTTCGCTCTCCGCCCTACGATAAGTCAACATCGAATCGCCTCCGGCTCTTCGTGTTTCCTTTATCTCAGTTGGAGCGCTCCAGGTCATACGCCGCTGACCAGGGCGCTTGCGCTTTTCTTATCATTCTGTTGATACAGATGGATCAGCCTGTTCTTTAACTGGAACAATTTGTACAAAGTGATGTTCCGGGTTGGTCAAAAGACTGCGAAGCAGATTTGCTTCATGTATTTGACCATTCTGCTCCAACAAATCAGTATATTGATTTAAAAGCTCGTTAATATCCTGTATGCCTTTTTCGTTTATATCAACGACCGATACTTTCGCACCTTTGGCAACTCGTCTGTTAATGGCATCCTTTGTCAACCCCATTTCAGGTTGATGGCGGACATAAACGACACCACCGGTCATACCGGCACAAATCCATGGACCAGGGTCGCCTAACACTAATCCGCGGCCGTTTGTCATATATTCAAAGGCAAACCCTTTAATATTAGCATTTGCGCCAATGTTTCCGGCTTCTTTTTCCAGCAGTGGTTTTTTCATTGCACCGCCGATGATTAAATCAGCACCGGAAAGGCGGATTCCTGCACGGGCATCGGCGTTTCCTTGTGCAACAAGGAGGCCTTTTTGAGCGCCATATCCAAAACCTTTTCCTACAGAACCATTATAGTAGCGGCCATTTTTTCCTTTGGACTTCAGAACATGAATATTCCCGCCAAAGGAGGTTTTTCCAACACCGTCCTGGCCTCCGCCGTTGACAGTAATCTCGATACCTTCACTATTATAGGCGCCTAAGCCATTTCCAGGAATGGACCCTTCCTTATACTTAAGCTGTACCGGTGCTAGCTGCTTGTATGAACCATCTAATCTTCCGCGGACTCGGTGGCAGGAAACGCGGCTTCCTAGGACCCTTTGCTCAGATGTTACACTTTCAAATTCGCGTGAAGAAAGGAGCTGCTCCACACTTGCATCAAGATATTCTGCTCCAGCCGCCACCTGCATTTGCACTTCTTCAATTGATTTCGAAGCTTCTACTTTTGCAAATTGGCTAATTTCCAGCGGTTTTAACAGGTAGGATAGGCTAAGCTGGTGCTCACCTTTTCCCTGCTCCAATAATTCGGAATGACCGACAGCATCTTGTAAATTCCTGATACCCAATGAAGCAGCAAGTGCTTTTAATTCTGTACCAAATGCTGTAAAAAGATTCATGATCCCTTGAACGGCTAATTCTAATTGTCTAGGAACAAATCGTCTTAGTCCATGATCCTTTGCTTGTGATTCTGATTCAATTTGAGTGGCAATTCCAACATGGCATGTATCCAAATGACAACCGCGGCAGGTTGTACAGCCGATTGCTAGCATTGACAATGTTCCAAAGCCAACTCGGTTTGCTCCAAGAAGCATTATTTTGATGACGTCCAAAGCACTCTTCATCCCGCCGTCAGCCCATATTTCAACTTTATGGCGAAGACCGCTTTCTAAGAGGGCATTATGGGCTGCTTTTACACCAATTTCTACCGGCAATCCGACATACTGAAGGGCATGAATTCTCGCAGCTCCTGTCCCACCATCAAAACCGCTTAACGTAATAATGTCTGCACCGGCTTTCGCAATACCAACAGAAATTGTACCGATATTCGGGACAACCGGAACTTTAACAGCAATTTTTGCCTGGTCATTAGCTGTTTTCAATTCAAGAATCATTTGTGCTAAATCCTCGATGGAGTAGATATCATGGTTGTTTGATGGTGAAATCAAATCAGAACCGAGGGTTGCGTTCCGTGCTTCCGCAACCTTCGAGGTAACCTTTGAACCAGGTAAATGTCCACCTTCTCCCGGCTTCGCCCCTTGGCCAATCTTAATTTCTAACAGATTAGAAGAGTTTAAAAGTTCAGCATTTACCCCGAATCTGCCAGAAGCAATCTGCTGTCCGCGTGTTTTCGGATATTTGCCAAGCATATCCTTGATTTCGCCGCCTTCTCCATTCAGGCTGATCATATTTAAACGGTCGGCCCCTTCAGCATAAGCCCTAAATGCTGTTTCATTTTGCGATCCAAAGGACATCGAAGAAATTAGAAACGGTAAATCATGGTCACCTACACGAAGATCGACATCGCTTGGGGTTATTTGTTTATTGCTCTTTTTTAGCTGCACTAAGTGGCGAATGGTTGTCGGATTCTCCGATTCTTGTTCTGAGATTTTATCACGATAAGCACTGTAGTCACCCGTTGCTGCTACCTCACCGATTGCCTTCCAAATACGTGGAAAAAGGTGAAAGGTTTTTCCGACCCTTTCTTTGTCATTCTGGTAATCTTCGGCTCTTTTAAACGCATCGAGCTTCATCGCTTCAAAATCAGTTTCGATTTCTTTTGAACCAAAAAAGTTTACGATGTTTAAAACAGTTGCGATTTCTTCATGTAAACCAATGCTTGAGAACAGTCTGCCGTAACCACGGAGCTCATGGATTCCAATTGTAGAGATTACTTTTTCCAGCCCCTTCGTCAAAGCACTATAAAGGTTCAGTAACGGCTCTACTGATTCATCAAGTACAGTTAAGAACATGTAATATGGGCTAATCAAATCTGCTCCAAGTCCAAAGGCGGTAATAATATCATGAAGTGAGCGAATGGATGCGGAACGTAACACCAAAGAGCAATCTCTTCTTAATTCTGCCTTGACTAGCGCTTGGTCAATTGCAGATGTTACAAGATGTGGGTCAATCCAATAGAAATCCTCCTGGTGAGATTTCGCATCATCAAGGATGAGTAACGATTTCCCAGCTTGAACAGCCTGAACGGCTTCCATAGCAAGTCTTTCTAAGGCATAATCTACGTTTTCATCTTTTTTGAAAGTAGTAGATATATATGCTGCTAATTTTTGCTGTTGAAAATGCTGTACAACTTGATCAAAGCTTGGCTGCCTTAAGCTCTCTGAACAAGTGAAGCCCACTTTTCCCTCTAATAGAAGGGGGGTGGTTAATTCCATTACCGTTTTCGTTTCTGTTTTTAAAAATAAAGTTGGACGTTTTCCGATAATTACACGAGTGGAGAAATGCTCTGTTTCCCGGTCACGGTCAATTGCCGGGTTGGTAACAACAGCAACACTTTCCTTAATATAATCAGCAATATTTACTCGTTCAGGGTTAAGGGCTGCGAGTGGTGCGTCATGTCCAAGGGAACGAATCGGTTCCACCCCTTTTTCAGCCATTTGTTCGATTAATTGGATATGATCTCGTTCCCAGCCAAAGGCCTTATATTGCCCGTTATGAATTTTATCAGGGTAATTCATCAATACTGTCTTCGCTAAAGATGGTGGCTGCAATCGTAATCTTGATCCGTCAATAGGTAAACGTTTAGCAAAGCGCTGGTATACTTCTTCTTGATAACGATTTTGTTCGTAAACTGCTAATTTCTCACCGTTATACTTAAAACCAACCTTTTCACCTGGTGCCAATGGCTTTGGATCGTTTACATATTCAGTTGAAGGAATGATTCCTGGTTCAGAGGAAAAAAGGTAAGAGCTTTCTGTTTCCAACATCCAAAGCGGACGGAGACCAAGCGCATCGACACTAAATACGGCCTCTTTCCCATAACGCGAGATGATTCCTGCAGGCCCCTGAGCAAAGTGTCCCCATGCTTCACGAAGATACGTATATAAATCTTGAAGGTGTTCAGGGTAGGCTTTTATTTCATTAATAATTGGCGGAAACAAAAGGTCCATCGCTTCAAATAAAGAATATCCTTCACGGCATATTAATGTTTCCAAAGTACGGCTTAAATCCTGTGAATCACTGCCGTCCTTAACAAGCGGGACATTAATCATTTTTGCTTCATCACGAAGCTTTGAAATGGTATTGATTTCACCGTTATGCCCAAGGACACTAAAAGGCTGTACGCGGAAAAAGCTTGAAAGGGTGTTGGTAGAATACCGATTATGACCTAATGTCATGGTTGATGAAACGAGTGGATTTGCTAGGTCATGATAGTACCTAGGGAGAATATCTCCTGCACCCATAACTTTATAGACAACGTGATTTTGGCTTAATGATGATACATGGACATATTCATTGATCTCAAAATCAATTAAGGTATCGAAAAGAATCTTTGTTAACTCTTGGCCTTTTTTTGCGGATAGACAGGCAAATTGCCAAAACACAGGGTTTTCCTGAATTGCGATTGGACCTAAGGCAGAGGAGTCTGTGACATCATTTGTTTCAAAAATTAAATCTAAGTCATATTTTTCTAATTTTTTTACTAATTCTTGTTTCGTAGCAGGCCAGTTAACCTTTTGGCTGATAAACACATGTCCGACTGCGAATTCTTCTTTTTCAACAAGTATCGGGTCAAGGCCTTGTTTGAGAAGTTTTTCTTTCCAGAGCTCTGTTGGGATATCCATGTGGATTCCCACACCATCACCTTCCCCGTTTATAAATCCGGCACGATGATTCATCGTAACAAGAGCGTTAATGCAGTCAAAAATATTCTTTCTTGTCGGGATTTTGCTCTTTTCTAGGCAAGCGACTATTCCGCATGCATCGTGTTCATGTTTATGGAAATCTTTAAATAGGGAAGGGGTCCATTTTTCTGTCATATTGATTGGCTTCATCGGTTCACCGCTAAAGCCGCTTCACCTCCTATGAAACTTTTAAATTGAGAAAATAACGTTTTAAATGTAGAAAAACTTGATACTTTAGTGAGGCATAAATTTAAAGGGTTAAAATAAAAAATAATAAGTTAATATTATCATAAGAATTTTCAGAAATCAAATAAATATACATTATTTTGGATAGAAAAATCATTAAAAATTATGGGGTTTTTTAGAGGGAGTTGTACACGCAAACGCTTTCAAGTGAATTTATAAAAAATAAAAGGAAGTGATTCCCACTCCCTTGTGTGCATAAAATATGCATGTTTATTCGGATTTTAGTGCAGAAAATGCATTTCTTACAGCGTGTAATGTCGCTTCAACATCCTCTTCAGTGTGAGCAATGGTCAGGAACCAAGCCTCGTATTTTGATGGTGCAAGGTTAATACCTTGCTTTAACATCAGCTTAAAGAACTTTGCAAACATTTCACCATCAGTATTTTCGGCTTGTTCGTAGTTTTCAATCGTTTCATTTGTGAAATAAACAGTAAAGGCACCTTTCAATCGGTTGATGGTAATCTGGATATCGTATTCCTTGGCAGCCTCTAAGATTCCCTCTTCCAACAACGTACCTAATCGATCTAAATAATTATAAATACCTTCTTGTTTTAACACTTCAAGGCAAGCGATACCGGAAAGAATGGAAGCAGGGTTTCCTGCCATAGTTCCTGCTTGATAGGCGGGTCCCAGTGGTGCAACTGTTTCCATGATTTCTTTCCTTCCGCCATATGCGCCAATTGGCAAGCCGCCGCCGATTATTTTTCCAAGCGCCGTTAAGTCCGGTTGAATCCCTAATAAATCTTGGGCGCCGCCATACATAAATCGGAAAGCTGTAATAACTTCATCATAAATGACGAGTGCACCGGCAGCATGGGTAAGATCATTGACTTGCTGTAAGAAGCCAGGTTTTGGCTCGACAATCCCAAAGTTTCCCACGATTGGTTCTACAAGGACCGCGGCCACTTCGGGGCCCCACTTTTCTAGCGCCTCTTTAAATGGTTCAATATCATTGAACGGTACCGTAATCACCTCTTGGGCGATACTTTTTGGTACGCCAGCCGAATCCGGTGTGCCAAGTGTAGATGGACCAGAGCCTGCAGCTACAAGGACGAGGTCAGAGTGACCATGATAACAGCCGGCGAATTTGATGATTTTATCACGGCCAGTATAGGCGCGGGCAACACGGATTGTGGTCATTACCGCTTCTGTACCAGAGTTGACAAAACGAACTTTATCTAGAGACGGAATGGCTTCTTTTATCATTTTAGCGAATTTTACTTCATGAGGTGTTGGAGTTCCATAAAGAACGCCTGTTTCTGCGGCACGTTTTATTGCTTCTGTTATATGTGGGTGGGCATGGCCAGTAATAATAGGACCATATGCTGCAAGATAATCGATATATTGGTTACCGTCAACATCCCAAAAGTAAGCTCCTTGTCCACGCTCCATTACAACAGGAGCACCGCCGCCAACCGCTTTGTAGGATCTTGAAGGGCTGTTAACTCCGCCGACAATGTGTTCTAATGCTTCATTATGTATTTGTTCTGACTTTGTAAATTGCACTGGGTTTCCTCCTTAAATTTGTTTCTTTCTTATTTTAGCACTTTTCCTAAGCTAGGGGACTGTTCTTGTGCTTCTGGCTTTGATTTCTATTTCTTATGTATTTTTAGAAAACTTACCGCGTACGGGATAGTTGTCTTGCTTCACCTATTTAGCTACACTAATGTTTTAGAGCTGTGCTTCAGGAGGAATAAAGATGGAAAATGTCATTGAAGTAAAAAAATTACGAAAAGAATTTAAAGCCTATTCCAGCCGGACTGGGCTAAAAGGCGCTTTTAGAGACTTGTTAACCCGGAATTATAAAGTGGTTCCCGCCGTTAATGATATAAATTTTTCGGTAAAAAAAGGAGAGATGGTAGGCTATATTGGCGAAAATGGCGCGGGGAAATCTACTACGATTAAAATGCTAACGGGCATATTAACGCCTACCTCTGGGGAAGTCATTGTAAACGGAATGAATCCGCATAAAGAACGAGAAAAATTTGTGCAGACAATAGGAGTTGTTTTTGGCCAGCGCTCGCAATTATGGTGGGATATTGCTGTTCAAGAATCGTTCCGTTTATTGAAAAAGGTATATAAAGTTTCGGATGAACAATATGATGACCACATGAGCCATGTCATTAAAACGTTGGACATTGAACCACTGTTAGATAAGCCTGTCCGTAAATTATCTCTTGGACAGAGAATGCGCTGTGAACTAGCTGCGGCCTTAATTCATAACCCGCCGCTGCTCTTTTTAGATGAACCAACTATTGGATTGGATGTCCTGGTAAAGCTAAGAATCCGTGAATTTTTAAAGGAAATCAATGAGAAATACAATACTACGATTCTACTGACAACCCATGATCTTTCTGATATTGAGGCATTGTGTGAGCGGGTGGTCATGCTTGATGAAGGAAAAGTAATCTACGATGGGGCATTAATGGAATTAAAGGAAAAATGGGGAGATCGGAAAGAACTTCAATTCCAATTTCTTGAAAATATTACACTTCCAGCAGTGCAGAAACTTACTAATGGTTTACCTGTGGAGTGGGAATTGGACGAAAAGAAGCAAATTTTCACAGCCGCGTTGGAAGATAGTGATGAACTGATTTCACAGGTTATCGGGAAAGTTGTCGCCGCTTTCAAAGTGAAGGACGTCAAGATTAACGAAACCTCAACAGAAGAAATCATTCGCAATATTTATGAAAAGGGTGCTATTGAAGTTGGCTAAATATATTGAAATGATTCGAATCCGATTTCTAATGATGCTGGCTTACCGCACAAACTATTATACAGGGATTCTTATTTACAGCATAAATATCGGCGCTTATTATTTTTTATGGACCGCCATTTACGGTGGGAAGGATCAAATCGAGGGGCTTTCAGCTGTTCAAATGACCTCTTATGTGGCAGTTGCTTGGATGGCTCGAGCATTTTACTTTAACAACCTTGACCGTGAAATGGCCCAAGAAATCATGGAAGGAAAAGTGGCCATTGAATTAATAAGACCTTACAATTACCTTGGAATGAAAACAATGCAAGCGCTAGGTGAAGGGATTTTTCGGTTATTCTTTTTTTCAGCGCCGGGCCTTATCATTGTGTATTTCGTCTTTCCAATTCAGTTTACATGGGAACCAAGTATTTGGGGATTATTCGCCGTCTCAACTCTATTAAGTTTTTTAATTAATACCGAACTCAATTTATTAACGGGAATAACAACATTTTTCTTTTTTAACAATGCTGGACTTATCCGGGCAAAACGAGTTGTGATTGATTTGTTTTCTGGGCTTCTTCTTCCCATCAGTTTCTTTCCAGAGTGGGCACAAGAGATTATGAAATTTCTCCCCTTTCAAGGAATCAGCTATGTCCCCAGCATGATTTTTACCAAAGGCTTTTCAGCATCGCAAGCAATTGCGGCAATTGGACAGCAACTTATTTGGGTGATCATACTGGTTTTGCCAATTTATCTTCTTTGGCAATTGGCGAAAAAACAGCTGATTATTCAAGGGGGTTAAGCAGTGTATTATATTTCGATGTTTTTTCAATACTTATCACAATATGTAAAGACAAGACTTCAATATCGGGCTGATTTGTTTGTCGAGTTTTTCTCTGATTTACTATCGCAGGCGATTAACCTAGTTTTTATTCTTGTAGTGTTTGGTCATACCAGCTTGCTTCATGGCTGGAGCAGGGATGAGATTATTTTTATCTATGGTTTTTTTCTTGTTCCATATGCTGTCTTTTCTGCATTTTTTAATATTTGGGATTTTAATGAACGATATATTGTGAAGGGGGAGCTGGATCGAATATTAACAAGACCGATCCACAGTCTTTTTCAAATCATTCTGGAAAGACTCGAGCTGGAGTCCATTTTAGGATCGATTACCGGAATAGCAATCATGCTTTACGCAGGTATTAGGCTTGGGCTAGAAGTTGATTGGTATGACCCTATCTTGTTTATTCTTTTCGTTATAGGTGGGGCGCTTGTCTATGGCGGTATTTTCATTATGCTTGCCTGCATTAGTTTTTGGGCAGATGCACGGACATCGCTCATGCCGATGATGTACAATATCAGCAATTATGGCCGATATCCAGTTAATATCTATAATAATTTAATTCGCTTTGTGTTAACCTGGATCTTGCCGTTTGCCTTTGTCGGAGTGTATCCTGCAGCCTTTTTTCTTGGAAAAAAAGAGTGGTTTGGGTATGCATTTTTCACACCGGTAATCGGGGTCATCTTCTTCACCTTATCTGTCCTTCTCTGGAATCAGGGTGTGAAGAAATATCGCGGGGCAGGAAATTAGTACCGGGTTCTATACTTAAAAATAAGCATTTTGACTTTGAGAATTGCCCAGCTCAAGCGCCTAGAGGAAGGGGCATAAGCCAGGCCGTCAAGAAGGTTAAATGTCACCTTCTCCCGGCTTGTCTAGACTCACGCCCATGGCCAAGGCACTTCCGCTTTTTTTGTTTTTGATATTTTATTGACCAAGCCTGCATAGAAATAGAATAGAATAAACCCGTAAATAGAGGTGATTGTTCTTGTTCTATTTCTTGCTGCCAATCGTTATATTTTGCATCTTTATGAGTTTACGAACATTATTTATACCAAACACAATAAGAGGGAAGTTTGTTTCAGTAGAAAATTTTCTTTATTTAGGGACAGTCTATTTAACCATTATCCTTGGATTTGGTTTAATTTATCTTCTATTTAATTTAATTGGGATGCCGTTGCTTAAGGAATTAAATAGCCATCATCGAAATAACATTTTTGAAACAAGTTTTTATTTTAGTGCGATGACACTCTTTTCGGTCGGCAATGGGGATGTATTGCCTCAAGGCATAGGAAGATTCATTGCCGTGATAGAGGCATTAATTGGCTATACCCTTCCTGCTGCGTTTGTAGCTAGAGTCATGTTAAACAGAGAAAAATAAAGAGCGATATATTTGTATTACCTGAAATGATTAGTTACCTTATAAATAAGGAATATTTTACAATGGAGTGATAAGGATGTCAGTTGAAATAGGGATGCAAGCACCTGATTTTGAATTAGAAGCAAATAATGGGGAGACAGTTAATTTAGCAAAATTCCGTGGGACAAACATTGTTCTATATTTTTATCCGAAAGACATGACGCCGGGTTGTACCACAGAAGCATGTGATTTTCGTGATCAAATTCACCAATTTGCCGATGTGAATGCCGTTGTATTAGGCGTGAGCCCAGACCCAGTTGATCGCCATCAAAAATTCGTTGATAAGTATGGTTTGCCATTTTTGCTTCTAGCAGATACCGAGCTGCAAGCAGCCGATGCATATGGCGTTTGGAAATTAAAGAAAAACTTTGGCAAGGAATACATGGGAATTGAACGGTCCACCTTTATTATTGATCAAGAAGGCAACTTGGTTAAAGAATGGCGCAAAGTCCAAGTAAAAGGCCATGTAGATGATGCGTTAACATACATACGTGAAAACCTCAGCTGATTTTATAAGCCTATTTTCTTTAGAAAAGGCATTTGTCCAATGCAAGTAACGTCATTTTGAATATCATTTTATTAGGGCATACCTCCTCAGATAAATTTTTGGGTCCATAGTGACCCTTTTTTTTATGGAAAAAAGTATTTCAATGAATTCAAGTTTTCTAAATATGTATACAGGTGTTATGATGAAGAAAAATAAATCATTCCCCGAATTAAGGGGATAAAACCATATTTGAAGTAAGCGGATGAATACATAAGAATAACACTGCGGTAAATAACAATATATTTAGGGGGAATAATGGATGAAAATCTATACAAAGACGGGAGACAAGGGAACAACTTCCCTGATATACGGAACTCGAGTTGCAAAAAATGATTTGCGAGTCGAAGCCTACGGAACTTGTGATGAAGCCAATTCAATGATTGGACTTGCGCTGAGTCATTTATACAAGGAAAATTTTCAAGGGAAAGAAATAATCGATAATGTGTATCATAAAATACAAACAAATCTTTTTCATGTGGGGGCAGAATTGGCAACACCAAAAGGGAAAGAGGTTCAGTGGTCGCTCACTGTCTCGGATATTCAAGATTTAGAAAAACAGATTGATGAATGGGATGCAGCACTTCCGGCATTAACGAATTTTATCCTCCCCGGCGGGCATTCAGCAGGTGCAGCTTTTCATGTAGCGCGAACAATCACAAGGAGAGCTGAAAGATGTGCTGTTTCATTGGGAGAAGATGTGAATCCGCTTGTATTGTCGTATTTAAATCGTCTTTCTGATTTATTGTTTGTAACTGCCCGTTATGTAAATCAGAAGCTTGGGGCAAGCGAACAAACATTGCATGCAAAAAGATAAGAAACAATTATTGATAGTAAGATTACAATATTGACAAAAGTATAAATAACTTAGTAAAATTAATTATAACAATTATAATCTAAGAATATTTTTTAGAAAGAAGGTGCATGACGATGAATCAGTTAAAAGAAGCGTTGGATACCTTAAAGGATACAGGTGTACGAATTACTCCGCAACGTCATGCGATACTTGAATATTTAATAAACTCGATGTCACATCCTACAGCAGATGAAATCTATAAAGCCCTTGAAGGGAAATTTCCAAATATGAGTGTGGCGACAGTTTACAATAATTTACGAGTATTTCGTGAAGTAGGTCTTGTAAAGGAGTTAACATATGGTGATGCATCAGCCCGTTTTGATTTCGTTACCTCACATCATTACCATGTGATTTGTGAAAAGTGCGGTAAAATTGTTGATTTTCATTATCCGGGCTTAGATGAAGTAGAACATCTTGCTTCCCATGTGACTGGCTTTAAGGTTGAAAATCACCGTATGGAAATTTACGGTTCATGTCCGGAATGTGCAAGTAAAGAGGTTCATTAATGTAGATGGATCACCGGCTAGAAAAAAGAGGGTGACATAAACCTTATGGCAAAAAGCCACTGAGGTTTTGGTCATCCTCTTTTTATTTTCCTGATTTTTTACTATTATACGATTCGTCAAATTGTTTTCCTTCGAGTTTAGGGTCAAGTGTCAATGGTTCACGACAATGCATACACATATCCACTTTACCAAGCATTTTTGTGGGTTTTCCACAGCTTGGACACTTTACTTGGATCGATTTAGTTGATAGCATTCCAATCCAGAAATAGACGGCTGTACTCGCGATGATAAAAAGAAGACCAAAAAGCATGAAGATGGTCATAATAATTGGTGAAGTACGAAAATAGATTCCGACATACATAACGATAAAGCCAATAAAAATTAATGATAATGCAAAAGTACGGATTTTATTTATTTTACTCGAATATTTTGCCATGCCTCTCCCTCCTAGAGAAACTATACCATATTTAAGTTCTAAGAAAAAACGCTTCGCAAAGCATGTCGAAATTTGTCTTCGATGAAAGAAGGAAATTAGGCGTCACTGTCGAACATATTAAGCACCTGAAAAAATTGGAGGTATGATGAATGGAAGACATCCTTCGGCCTATTTACCAAGAAAGGGCGAGTCAATCAAATACTCTTGGAGTATTATTGGTTGAAAAAAAACAAAAATCAAGTCATATTACAGATTCGTTTGATGTAATATTATTGATTATCGTTAAAGAGGCAGACAAGCCATTATTTATTAAACATTATACCTATAACAATAAAAAGGCTGCCATGCATATTATTGCAGAAACACAGTTGCAGGAATGGTTATTGCTAGGCACGAATCGAAAAATATTTGAATGGATTCATGAGGCAAAAATTCTTTTTGATCGGAACGAGTATGTTGCCAATTTAAAAATGGAACTGCGAGAATTTCCTTTTTACGGACGAAAGATCAAAATGGGATTGGAATTTGCGAAATTAATCCGCCGTTATGTAGATGGAAAAGCGCTATTTGAAGGTAGACAATTTTTAGATGCTTATAATCATGTTGTTCATTCTTTACATCATCTTGCGAGGTTAGCGGTGATAGAAAATGGACTTCATCCAGAGCTTACTGTTTGGCATCAAGTAAAGCAGATTGAGCCAGAAATCTTTAAATTATATGAAGAACTTGTTAATAGTGAAGAGACGCTAGAAAAAAGGCTTGAACTTCTGTTCCTTGCAAGTGAGTTTATGATCCATTCCAGGACAAATATCGGTACTGCGCATTTATTGGACGTTCTTAGTCGTAAGGAATATTGGTTGTTTAATGAGATCATGAACGAAAAAGAATTATTTCCCTATGCTGTTGACCTGGCGGTGCTGCTCGAGTATTTGATTGAAAAACATTTATTAGATGTTGTTAATATGGAAACTAAGGGGCATGGGGTTTTTCATCGATGTTATCGTGTTCATAAAAAATTATCTTAAAAAAATAATAAAATGTATTGACCTTTTATGGGATACTTGGTATATTAATAACCGTCGCTGCGAAACAATCACGTAAAACTTTTCGCCAGTGGCGGTTTCAAAAAAAGATATTGACATCGTAATAGATTTTGTGGTATATTTAAAAAGTCGCTTACGACGGGTAATGAAGATTGTTCTTTGAAAACTAAACAAACAAAAACGTCAACAAACAATAACTATTAGTTTCAATTGAAACTAAGCCAACGTTTTATTTTATGAGCTAATCAACTTTCTTGGAGAGTTTGATCCTGGCTC
>Ga0213826_1000206_pt1 | contig 50289 bp, 44 predicted proteins | sample MC6MC0899MG_FD_180668 | JGI IMG/M metagenome (GOLD analysis project Ga0213826, IMG submission 180668) | Enriched soil aggregate microbial communities from Iowa State University, Ames, United States - MC6-MC0899-MG | ecosystem: Environmental > Terrestrial > Soil > Unclassified | place: USA: Iowa...
AAGGTGGCCCGGTACATTGTTGCCAACCCTTTGCGGGCAGGTCTGGCAACACAGATTGGCGATTATCCCCACTGGGACGCAGTGTGGCTCACAGACGCTGACAGCCTGCACAACTCCTTGTAGGAGCTGCCTTGTGCTGCGAAGAAGCCGGTTCAGGCGATGCATCAGTGTCGCTCGTACTGGCCTCTTCGCAGCGCAAGGCTGCTCCTACAGACAAGCGTATCGCCGTGAAACGGGGTAATGATCTGCCAACACCGAAAGCGGCTCCAGCCTCTATGCGTGGATTGGCGTTTATCCCCACTGGGACGCAGTGTGGCTCACAGACGCTGACAGCCTGCACAACTCCTTGTAGGAGCTGCCTTGTGCTGCGAAGAAGCCGGTTCAGGCGATGCATCAGTGTCGCTCGTACTAGCCTCTTCGCAGCACAAGGCTGCTCCTACAGACAAGCGTATCGCCGTGAAACGGGGTAATGATCTGCCAACACCGAAAGCGGCTCCAGCCTCTATGCGTGGATTGGCGTTTATCCCCACTGGGACGCAGTGTGGCTCACAGACGCTGACAGCCTGCACAACTCCTTGTAGGAGCAGCCTTGTGCTGCGAAGAGGCCGGTTCAGGCGATGCATCAGTGTCGCTCGTACCGGCCTCTTCGCAGCACAAGGCTGCTCCTGCAGGTGAGGCGTTTACCGCGGTCTACGCCGTGCCAGGCAGGCATAACCCAGGCCCAGCACGCTGACCGCCAGTACGCCCAGCAACACCATCAACTCGCGGCTGTAGCGGGCCACCGTGGCTGGAAAACCGATGACCTCGTGGTACACCTGCACATTGGCCACTCCGTCGGCGTGGCTGATGCTGACCCCGCCCTGGCGAATCTGCAAATAGTCTGCATCGAAATAGACCCAGACCTTGCACGTGCCACCTGGCTCGATGGACGGAATGTCCACCTGCGCGGTAGCGGTCTCCAGCAGGGTGTCGTTGCCGGCAGCATCACGCACCTGCACCAGGCCCTTGGCTGGCAGACGGATCCTTACCTCCCGTACCGGCGCGTCACCACTGTTGCGCAGTTCGATAAGCAAGCCGGTACGGTGATCGACCAGGCCGGCCTCGAAGGGCTTGGCGAACAACTGCGCATAGGGTGCCTGGGCCATCTCAATCAGGCGTTCGACCTGATCGTGGCTTAGACCGCCCTGGCCGATACTGTTGATACGCCCCTGCAACTGCTCATACTTGAGTTGCTCGCTGGCTTTGCTTATGCGCTCGCTGAACTGGGTGGGATAGGTGAGGTAGGCATAGGTCAGTGACGCCTCCAGGCGCGGGCTGCTCCTGAGCAACACGTAGGCGGTCAAAAGCACCATCAGGCCTAAAAGCACGGCTACGAGGAGTTTCCCCACCTTGTCCCAGCTCAATGCAAACTTCCTTCTGTGGTGATACAGACGATTCAAACCGCCCAAGGGTGCCAAGTTAAAGGCCCCCAGGCAAGCTTGACTAGGGTTCGCGCTCACCTTCACGCGCCTGACGCACCTGCTGCAGCTGGCCATCGATCAGTGCCTTGGCCATGCCGGCCAGATAGAACGTGGCCTGCATCATCACCTTGCGGTCGGCTGGCCTGTCGATGGCCTTGCGGGTAATTTCAGTGATGCAGCCCATGATGCCCGAGGCCTCCGTCAGTGCGGTCCTCATTGGCAGCTGCGGTTTCATCTGCACCAGTTCGGCATCGGCGTTGCCAAACCGGCTCGCTGCAGGCACGACATTGAGCTTGCTGCTTTTCGGGGTGTCGTTGTCCATGTCCATTCCTCGGGGTTATGAGCATCCCCAGCCTAGGACGCCACCTCCCCCATCACAATGACCAGCAGGATGGAAAGAACCACTTTCAGAAATGGACTACACGAACCCCATGAAATGGGCGCTCTGCCACCGATCAGCCCCTTGACCGGCACCTGCCAGTGTCGGACGATCAACCTCCCCCACACCAGGACGAACACCATGCTACGGATACTGGGCAGAGCTTCTTCCATCAATGTGCGAAAAGTCCTGTGGGCCTGCGCCGAATTCGAGGTCGCATTCGAGCGCGAAGACTGGGGCGCTGGCTTCAAGGCCACTGACAGCGCGGAGTTCCTGGCATTGAACCCCAACGCCATGATCCCGGTGATCCAGGATGGCGACTTCACCTTGTGGGAGTCCAACAGCATCATCCGCTACCTGGCCAACCGCTACGGTGCCACCGCGTTCTACCCCGACGATGCCCAGGCGCGGGCCAGGATCGACCAGTGGATCGACTGGCAGGCCTCGGACCTGAACCGCTCGTGGAGCTACGCATTCATGTCACTGGTCAGGCACTCCCCCTCCCACCAGGACCCGCAAGCACTGGCCGCCGGTTGCGCCGAATGGTCGCGCTACATGCATATCCTCGACCGCCAACTGGCCAGCACCGGTGCCTACGTAGCCGGCAGCCAGTTCACCCTGGCCGATATCCCTATCGGCCTCTCGGTCAATCGCTGGTTCGAAACGCCGTTCGAGCACCCGCACCTGCCAGCGGTGCGCGATTATTACGAACGCCTGAGCGAACGCCCGGCCTATCACCTGCACGGCCGTAACGGTACGCCGTAACGTACAACACTGGTTTCACTGCCGGGCATTGGGTAATAATGCGAGTCATTACCATTAGTGCGCGAACACGGAAGAGTGGCATGCCCGGCAGCAGACACCCCATCGAGCATCTTTACGTCGAGCACCACGGCTGGCTGCAAGGCTGGCTGCGCCATCGGCTGAACAGTGCAGCGGATGCTGCCGACCTTGCCCACGACACCTTTGTCCGGGTACTGCAAAGGCGCCAGGCAAAGGCGCTGTTGGAGCCACGTGCCTATTTGCGCACGATCGCCCGCGGGCTGGTCATCGACCTGTGGCGCCATCGCGACATCGAGCGGGCCTGGCTGGAGACGCTGGCGCAGCTGCCCGAGGCCCAAGTGCCATCACCGGAGACCAGTGCCCTGGCCATCGAGGCACTGGTGGCCATCGACCGGCTGCTTGACGCGCTGCCCGCACGCACACGCACCATCTTCCTGCTGGCACAACTGGATGGCATGCCCTGCCCGCGCATTGCCGAACAGCTGGGGGTGTCGCTGTCCACCGTCGAACGAGACCTCAGCAAAGCCTTGCGCCATTGCTATCAGCTTGTCTTCGAAAGCACGCCATGAGCACCAGCACACTGCCGGCGCTACCCGGCGCAACAGTAGACCAGGCCATCGAATGGTCGATCCGTCTCACCTACAACCGGCCCGACCCTGCTACCCGGGCGGCCTTCCAGGCCTGGCTGGCGGATGACGAAACCCACCGGCTGGCCTGGGCGCGCATGCAGAGCCTGAGCGGGCACTTTGCCGGTGTGCCGAGCGGGCTGGCGCGCCAGGCGCTGGAAAAACTGCCTGAAGCCCGCCTGCAACGGCGCCAGGTGCTGAAACTGCTGGCGCTGTTCGCGGCAGTCGGCACCACCGCCTGGGGGAGCCGCGAAACCGCGCCTTGGCAGCGGCTGATGGCCGACTACAGCACCCGTGTCGGCGAACATCAGCGCTGGACCCTGGCTGATGGTAGCCAGTTGGAGCTAAATACCGACAGCGCCGTACGTGTGTATTTCGATGCCCGGCACCGGCGCATCGAACTGCTGCGCGGCGAGCTGTACCTGGTCAGTGGTGCCGACAGTGCCAGCCTGCAACAGCGCCCATTGCAGGTCACCACCACCTTTGCCACGTTCACCGCCCACGGCAGCCGCTGCAACATACGTCAGTACGCCGACGCCTGCCGCCTGGGCGTTGCCGAAGGCACCGTGAACATACAGCCACGCTCGGGTACCGATGCCGTTGCCCAACCCGGAGAAACCTGGCGGGTAACCCGTGACAACGCGCTGCGCCTGCCCGGCAACGCCGAAGACGCCGCCTGGCGCGACGGCCTGCTGACCGCACGGGCGATGCCGCTGGCTGAACTGCTCGACGAGCTCGGCCGTTATCGCAACGGCTATCTGGGCTGTGACCCACAGGTTGCACAGCGCACCATCAGCGGCAACTTCAACCTCACCGACACCGACGCCACCCTGACCTTCATCGCCCAGGCCCATGGCTTGCGTGTACAGGCGCTGACGCGTTACTGGGTACGCCTGAGCGCCTGAAACAACCCGGCAAAAAAAGTGCTCGCCGGGTGAAGGGGTTTGCAATCTCGCCCGGCATACACAGCAGAACACTCAAATTGCCAACGAGAACCCCACGTGACCCGACCCGCCCCCTTGCGCCTCGCCATCCGCCAAGCCCTGTTCTGCACCAGCCTTGGCCTGGCTACGCTGCCCTTGGCCCATGCCACCGACAGCGCCAGCACCGCCACCCGCTACGACCTGGCCATCCCGGCCGGTTCGCTGGATGCAGCCCTGATTGCCCTCAGCCGCAGCACCGGCCTGAACATTGCCTTTACCCCGGGTGACCTGGCCGGCAAATACAGCGCCGGGCTGCGCGGCAGTTTCAGCAGCCAACAAGCCCTGCAGCAGTTACTGGTCGGCAGCGGCCTGCAAGCCATGCCGCAGGACAGCGGCTACCGCCTGATCCCGGCCAGCGAACCGCTGCCATTGGGTGCTGTGGCACTGGACCCGACCAACGTGACCGGCACTGCCAACCTCGGCGAGCAGACCGAGAACACCGGTTCCTACACCACAGGCGCCATCAGCACAGGCGGCAAGACACCACGCAGCCTGCGCGAAACCCCGCAGTCGGTGAGTGTTATGACCCACCAGCGCATGGATGACCAGCACCTCACCAGCCTGACCCAGGTGCTGGACCAGACCACCGGCATCACCGTGGTCGGCGGCAACGACACGAAAAACCAGATTTACTCGCGTGGCTTCGTCATCCGCAGTATCCAGACCGACGGCGGCGCACCGATGCTGCGCAACGAAGCCTTCGACACCCTGCCCGACATGACCGCGTACGACCACGTCGAGGTTTTACGTGGCTCCGATGGTTTGTTCGGCGGCACTGGCGACCCGGGCGGCAGCATCAACCTGGTGCGCAAGCGCGCCTTGCCGTTCAACCAGCTGAGCATCAGCCAGTCGGCCGGCAGCTGGGACAACTACCGCTCCGAAGTCGACCTGACTGGCCCGCTGGGGTTCGACGGTGCACTTCGCGGCCGCGTGGCGATGTCGTTCGAGGACAAGAAATACTTCTACGACAATGCCGACAGCGAGAAGCACGTGATCTTCGGCACCCTGGAGGCAGACCTGAGCCCGGCCACCCTGGTGAGCATCGGCGGCACCTATGAATGGCGAGACATGGACGGTTACTGGGACCGGGGCCTGGTGCGCTACAAGGACGGCACCGAAATCGGCACCTCGCGCAGCCGCTCGCTGGCCGCCGACTGGTCCGCGAACAACTACAAGCGCACCGAGTACTTCGCCAAGGTCGAGCACGCGCTGGACGACAATTGGAAGCTCAAGGCCAGCTACACCAAAAGCAAGTTCGATTCGACCCAGGACATTGGCGAAGTGAGCGCCGCCGTCGACCCGAACACCAACCAGACCACTTTCAAGCGTTTCATCCGCGGTTACAACAACCAGCAGGACTTGTTCGATGCCAACCTGTCCGGCACCTTCGAAGCCTTTGGCCTGACCCACGAACTGCTGGTCGGCGCCGACTATGAAGAAGTGATGCGCAGCTACTCCGACGACAGCGACCTGTCGCAAGTAAGCGACATCAACGTGCCCTTCGACATCACCACAGGTGACGCCGGCGCCATGCCCAAGCCGCGCACACCCCCCAGCTACTACTACAATCCCGACTGGAACCAGCGCAAATCCGGTGCATATGCCACCTTCAAGGCGCAGCTTGCCGAGCCACTGCACCTGACCTTGGGCGCACGCTACTCCGACTACCGTGACAACACCCGCACCGTGGTCCCGGTCTTCAACAATGCCGACACCCGGGTCAAGGAAAGCAACCGCGGCGTCATCACCCCGTTTGGCGCGCTGGTGCTCGACCTGAACCGGCAGTGGTCGCTGTACACCAGCTATGCCGAGATCTTCCAGCCGCAAACCGCCTTCAAGTCCCCCAGCAGCCAGCCACTGGAGCCGATCGAGGGCGAAACCTACGAGTTTGGTACCAAAGGCGAGTTGCTCGATGGGCGCCTCAACCTGTCCAGCGCGCTTTACTACACCAAGCGTCTGAACGAAGCGGTGAGCACGGGCCAAGGTTTCTACAGCGCCTCTGGCGAGGTGATCAGCAAGGGTATCGACAGCGAGATTTCCGGTGAGCTGGCCCCCGGTTGGCAAGCCATGGCCGGCTACACCTTCAACATCAACAGGCAACGTGTTGCCGGCAATGCCGCCAACAACGGCACGCCGATGAGCACGCAAACACCCAAGCACCTGTTCAAGTTCTTTACCACCTACCAGCTGCCCGGCGAGTTCGAGCGCTGGAAGGTCGGCCTGGGTGCCACCATCCAGAGCGACAGCTACAAGAGTGGCTTCATCCAGCGCCGCCTGCCCGACGGTGGGCTCAGCCAGCAAGACCCGTATGCGTTCCGCCAGGCCGGTTATGCGGTGTGGAACGGCTTGGTCGAGTACCGCATCGATGAACACTGGACGGCCACGCTGAATGGCAACAACCTCTTCGACAAGACCTACTACCAGACCGTGGATGCCAGCGACACCGGCAACTGGTACGGCGCGCCGCGCAACTACATGCTGACCTTGCGCGGCAAGTTCTGAGGTGTGTCGAGGGGTTCCACCTGCAAGATCCCGGGGCTGCTTTGCAGCCCTATCGCGACACAAGGCCGCTCCCACAACAGATCGCATTCCCCTGTAGGAGCGGCCTTGTGCCGCGATAGGGGCGCACAGCGCCCCCGGCGATCTCGGCTTGTTACACCACAACCTGCCCCGCCGCTGCCACCACCCGCCCACGCCAGGCAAACAGCAACACCATCACCAACCCCAGCGCCGCCATCGCCGCGCCCGCCAGGGAAATCGCCGGGTAGCCCAAACCTGCGTTGATCACTGCGCCACCCAGCGCCGCGCCAATCGCATTGCCCAGGTTGAATGCACCAATGTTCACCGCCGATGCCAGGTTGGGCGCATCCTTGGCTGCCTCCATCACCCGCATCTGCAGTGGCGGCACCAGTGCAAAGCTGGCCGCGCCCCAGACCAGGATCGCCAAGGCCGTCGGCAGTGGCCAGTCCAGCACCAGCGGGAACACCAGCAGCACGCCAATCAACAACGCCAACGACAAGATCAGCGTGCGGTCGATCGAGCGGTCTGCCGCCTTGCCGCCCCACACGTTGCCCAAGGTCAGGCCCACACCGAACAACACCAGCATGGCTGTCACGAAGGTGGTGGACGCCGCCGCCTCGCTCCGCAGGATCGGCGCAATGTAGGTGAACACCGTAAACATCGCACTGGAACCCACCACCGTCAGCAGCAACGCCGCCAGTACGGGGCCGCGGCCCAGCACCCGGATTTCGGCCATGGCCCCGTCACCTTTGGGCGACGGCACATTGGGCAGCGCGTACCAGAGCGTGGTCATCGCCACCAGGCCAAGCCCGGCAATACCCCAGAATGCCGTGCGCCAACCCAGCATTTCACCAAACCAGGTCGCCAGCGGCACGCCGCCAATCGTGGCCAGGGTCAAGCCCATGAACATTGCCGCCACCGCCCCGGCGCGCTTCTCCGGCGGTACCACGCTGGCCGCGACAATCGAGCCGATGCCAAAGAAGGCACCGTGGTTGAGCGAGGTGACCACACGGGCCACCAGCAGGCTGGTGTAATCGCTGGCCAGGGCCGACATCAGGTTACCCAGTGTGAAAATGGCCATCAGCCCGATCAGCAAATAACGCCGCGGGATCTTCACCGTGGCCAGGGTCATCAGCGGTGCGCCGATCAGCACGCCAATGGCATAGGCACTGACCAGCAGCCCGGCAGCGGGGATGGAGACGCCAAGGTCAGTGGCGATACTGGGCAACATGCCCATGGGGGCGAACTCGGTGACACCGATGCCAAAGGCACCGATGGCAAGTGCGACGAGAGGTGGATTGATACGCATGGCAAGCTCCTTATCTATGCCGCAAATGCTACGATCCATTTCAAAAGCGCACTAGACTGCTTTTTTGCCAACCACCTTTGCGCACGAGGCACAAATGGACTTCAGTGGAAGATCCGGCGAGATGGAGATATTTGCCAGGGTGGCGCAAGAAGGCAGCCTGTCGGCCGCCGCGCGGGCACTGAACCTGACGCCTTCTGCGGTCAGCCGCATCATCGCCCGCACCGAACAGCGCCTGGGCACCCGCCTGCTGCTACGCACCACCCGGGCGATCACCCTCACCCCCGAGGGTGAGGCGTACCTGCGCGGTGCACGGCGGGTGCTGGCCGACATGCTCGAAGTGGAAGAAGCCATCACCGACCAGGGCGTGCCGCGCGGGCGCTTGCGGGTAAGCGCTGCGCTGGGCCATGCCCGGCTGACCGTGGTACCGCTGCTGGCGGCCTTCAGCGCACGTTACCCGCAAGTGCTGGTTGACCTTACCCTCAGTGACGAAGTGGCCGACATTCTCGGCGGCCAGGCCGACGTGGCATTGCGTTTCGGGCACCTGCCGGACAGTTCATTGAGCGCCCGCGCCATTGGTGAAACCGGCCAGGTGGTGGTTGCCTCGCCCGAGTACCTGCAACGCTGCGGCACCCCGCTTGAGCCTGAAGACCTGGCCCGGCATAACTGCCTGCGCTTCAACTTCCGCCGTGCCGCGCCCGACTGGCCGTTTCGCCGCGACGGGCAGGTATTCTCGTTGAAGGTGACGGGCAATATCGAATGCAGCAGCGGCGAAGCCTTGGCGCAACTGGCCAGGATCGGTGCCGGCGTGGCACGCATCGGTACCTTCACGGTGGTCGACGACCTGGCCAGCGGGCGGCTGGTGCCATTGCTGGAGGCGTACAACCCTGACGACCGCGAGCCGATCCATGCGGTGTTCGTCGGTGGCCAGGCGATGCCGGCGCGGGTGCGGGTGTTTGTGGATTTTCTGGTAGAGCACCTGTCTGACGGCCTGCGCAATCCCTTGTAATCGGTGGACTCGTCCCCGGCGAGGCATCACAGCGCCACGGTGGCATTCTAAGAATCCAACGGCAGCGCGGGCGAGACGGGCGAAGCCAGTGCCATCCACCGCGCGGCCTGCTTCGCGGGCATGCCCGCTCCCACAATGCTCAGGCATCGCTTCATCGAACTGGCTGTGGTTGGGTACAATGCACACTTTCTCTCAATGCCACGCAAAGGACCGCCCATGCTTTACGTCGTCATGCTCGGAGGCCGCCACCCCGGCGCCAAGATCGAAGTCCACGACGTGGTATTCGCCCAGGCCGACACCTTCGAACAGGCTTACCCGCAGCTGCGCCAGGCCTGGTTCGGTAGCGCGAAAGGCTTGCACATCGATTCGTGGTTGGAAGTGCACGGCGTGGACGGCCAACGGATCGAACTGCGCCCGGACGCCCCCGCCCGCGGCGCACTGCACCTGTACTTCATCAACCTCGGCGGTTACGAACGCGATGTGTTCGGCGAGGCGCACCGCTACCTGCTGGTTGCCGCCCACAACAAGACCGAAGCCAAGGCCCTCGGCAAGCAGCGCATGCAGGCACACTGGCTGAAGCCGCACACCGACGCTTTGCTCGATGTCGACGACTGCCTGGCAATCGACCAAGTGGGCGGGCAGTTCGTGCACCTGGTCGAAGGGGCGCATGAGCCGGTGGTGGTGCGCAGCGACTACATCCTGATCTGACGTTGATGCGCGCAGTTGGTTTATCTTCGACGCTTCACTGTACCGCCAGGGCCAGACCACCATGCGCATTGTCATTCCCGACGACTACCAGGATGTGATCCGCACGCTCGACTGCTTCGGCAAGCTGAGCGGGCACGCTGTCAGCGTGCTTCATGAGCGCCAGCCGGCCACGCTGGAGCAACTTGCAGCACGCTTTGCCGATGCCGACGCACTGGTACTCACCCGCGAACGTACCCGCATCGACGCCGCCTTGCTCGACCGCCTGCCCAACCTCAAGCTGATCAGCCAGACCGGCAAGGTGTCCAGCCACCTGGACCTGGCTGCCTGCACCGCACGCGGCATTGCGGTGACCGAGGGGCGCGGCTCGCCGGTGGCGCCTGCAGAACTTGCCTGGGCGCTGATCCTCAATGCCCGCCGGCAACTGGTGCCGGCCATCGATGCTTTGCGCCAAGGCCAATGGCAGGTCAATCTGGGCCAGGCGCTGGCCGGCCAGCTGCTGGGTATTTGGGGCTACGGCAAGATCGGCCAGCGTCTGGCGCGTTATGCCCAGGCGTTCGACATGCCTGTGCTGGTGTGGGGCAGCGACAGCAGCCGCGCCGCAGCCCAAGCCGATGGCCATCGCGCTGCTGCCTCGCGTGAGGCATTCTTTGCCGAAGCGGATATTGTCAGCCTGAACCTGCGCCTGTCCGACCAGACACGCCACGGGGTGACCTTCGACGACCTGTCCAACATGAAGCCCGACGCCTTGCTGGTGAACGTCAGCCGCGCAGAACTGATTGCCCCAGGGGCATTGCTACAGGCACTGGATGCTGGGCGGCCGGGTTTCGCGGCGGTGGATGTGTATGAGGAGGAGCCGCTGCTCGACCCGGCCCATCCGCTGCTGCGCCACCCACGCGTACTCAGTACGCCGCACCTGGGGTACGTGGAGAAGAACGGCTACGAGCTGTACTTTGGCGATGCTTTCGACAACGTGGTGGCGTTTTTCGAAGGAAAGCCAAAGAACGTTGCCAACCCTGAGGCCCTGGCAGCTCGACGCTGAGCCCTGCGGGAGCCACTGTCGTGTTCAAAATGTCAGAGTTCGCGCGATCACTGTGGGCGCGGGCATGCCCGCGAACACCGGCGAAGCCGGTGCCATCCACCGCGCTGGATTCTTCGCGGGCACGCAGGCTGCCACAGGCACCGTGCAGGCCTGAAGTTTGCCCTTAAGTTGCGTTTAACCGAACAGGTTCAGCCCCAGCGCAAACACAGCCACCGCCAACGCCACCAGCGGCACTGCATTGCGCTCCAGATACACCGCCCAGCCCGTCCCGCACACCTGCTGCAATTGCAGCTCGCATTCACGCTGGCGCTCCACCAGGCTGGCCAAATGCGTCTCGACGCTATCCACGCGCTGAGCCTGGGTGCTGGTCGCCAGCGCAAGCCTCTTCAAAGCCGTCGTCACCGTGGTAGACAGCGCTTCCCGTGCCAGGTTGCTGGCGGCCAGCTGCTCCTGGTACTGCTCAAGGCTCTTGCGGATTACCCCTTCCTTTTGCACGCGGGCCAAGGTACTTGCCACCAGCTTGCGGTTCTGCACCTCGGCACTGGCCTGCAGCGCGGCCATTTCGATTTCATGCTGGCCTTGCACACTTGCCAGGCGCTCCAGCTCTTGCCTGCACAAGGCATGACCATCGGCCAGCGCCAGCAGTTCGTCGAGCTGTTGCCTGAGTTCGCGCAACACTCTCAGTGGACCCTGCAAGTCGCCATCCGGGGTCGCGACGTCTGCGTTCAAACGTTCTATTTCGCCCGCCAACGCATCGTTGAGGCCACGCAGTACCTTGTTATCGGAAGTAGCGTCCAGATTGCCAAGGGCGGTCTCGATCACCCTGTCCACAATCGGCTTTGCGAGCGGGGTCAGAGTGCCGTGTTCGTATAGCTGGTTCATCAATTCCTATCCGGATACAGCTGTAAGGGGCGGAAAGCTATCAAATTGGCATCACTGGATCCACTGATGAACGAGAGATTTGAGTGGTTGATCAGGTAACGGGGAGGTCTGCAATGCGTGGCCGCGTGCAGTACAGGCACCTGCCCTGCGGCCCCGTTACGTGCCGTTGCCCAAGCTTCAATCAAGGTTCAGCCAAGGCTTCAGTTCGGCCCGGTTCGCCAGCACCAGCTGCTGCGCTTCGGGCCTTGCATCATGCATGTTGGGGTTCACCCCGAAGCGCTTCACCACATACTTGACCAATGCCTGGGAGCTGCCCACCACCAACTGCCCGTCGGTCATGCCGTAGTCCACCTCGATGATGGCCCGCTGCGCGGGTGTCAGGCGTTCGTCCGGCTTGAAGATCACATCGACCGGTGTGTTCCATTCCACGTCCTGTTCGATACCATTCTCGGTCTGCTCTTCGTGCACATCTGGCACACCACGGAAACGGCTGAGTACAAAGTCGCGGTACATGCGGTTCTTTTCGCAATAGGCCCGCACATGCCAGCGCATGCCGGTGTACACCAGCGTATGCGGGGCGATGATGCGTCCCTCGAGTTCGGGGGTGTTGAACGACACGTAGTCGATGTCCAGGCGGCGCTTTTCGCGGCAGGCCTTGAGCAACGGCCGCAGGACCTCGGGTTTGACCGAGCGGTCGGGCACCTTCAGCACTTCGGTGTGGGCATAGGCCAAGGCCAGGCCTTCGATATGTGGGGCGCGTTCGTTGTTCTGGTTGAGCAGGTCGAGGTAGGCGCTGGCGCTGTCGTCGATGAACAGCGGCTTGAACTGTCGGGTCGGGACATAGCCTTTGATCTGCTTGTCGTAGACCAGGTTTTTCGACGCGTAGTCATTGATGTAGGTGTTGATGTCCTTCGACGCCTGCTGGCGGCTGATGCCGAAACTCTGGATCAGGTGATTGGTGGTCAGCCGACCTTCCCACCAGACCACCGTCTCGATCAACCGGTAGCGCAAGGCCAGGTCCCAGCGGGTTTGCTCCATGCGTTGCGTGCGTTTCATGTCGGCTCCTGTAGGGTGGCAACAAGCACCTTGATAGATGACGTGTCGCCTGATCATACATATCCATCCGTTTGCACATCAAGCCTGGCAGATATGTAAAGTAAACAGGCACATGCTGACAGAAGCGTTCATCGCCTCTGTAATACAACGCGATTGCAGCCAAGGGCTTGTCTAGCGCGGCGTCGTAGGCAGCCAATGATGTCAAATAGCCTTCCACACTTATCCAACCCTGCCCGCAAGAAGCCGGCCGGATATGCACCATTGCTTTACCTGTACAAGCCTCCATTATCGACATGTAGCCTTTATGGACATATCGTTTCGCTTACCGGCAAACTGCCACTACCCAAGGAAGCGTCACATGGAAGCTATCGAAATCTCTCTGCTGGGCGTCTGCGGTATCACCCTGCTGCTGGTGTGTCTGCAGCACGCTCGCCAAGGCGAGATGTGGGACCTGCTGCAAGGCGACCGCGAGCTGGAGCGCTCCGCTCGCATCCATAAGCAGGAAAACCGCGAGCTGCAGTCCGCGCTGCGTGCAGAGCGCGAGCATGTGAGCCAGTTGCAGCGCCAGGTTCAGGTGCTGCTCGGACTGGTGCCGGAGGCCTGAGGGCTTTCGTCACCGCGCAGGCGTACACTTGCCATCAGCACAGGCTCAGGAGTTGCTCAATGCCCTACCCCATCGAACAGAAACTGGTCATTGGCGTTGCCTCAAGTGCGCTGTTCGACCTCACGGTCTCGGACGACATCTACAAGACCCAAGGCGTCGAGGCGTACCGCCATCACCAGCAGCAGAACCTGGACGAGCCATTCCCCAAAGGCGTGGCGTTCCCGTTCATTCGCCGCTTCCTGAGTATCAACCAGGCCTTCCCCGAGCAACTGCCGGTAGAGGTGGTGCTGCTCTCGCGCAACTCCCCGGAAACCGGCCTGCGGGTGTTTCGTTCGATCAACCATTATCAGTTGGACATCACCCGCGCGGCGTTCATGTCGGGCCGCTCGCCCTACGAGTACATCCCGGCATTCAACGCCTCGCTGTTCCTCAGTGCCAATGAGGAAGACGTGCAGAAAGCCATCGACGCCAACTACCCGGCCGGGCGGGTGCTGCCGACGCGCATCTACGATGACGAGATCGACACCGAATTGCGCGTAGCCTTCGACTTCGATGGTGTGATTGCCGACGACGAGGCGGAGAGCGTGTACAAGCGCAACGACAACCTGGATGACTTTCAGGAGCACGAGCGTGTACACAAGGGCATTCCGCATTCGCCAGGGCCGCTGGCGGACCTGTACCGCAAGCTTTCGCTGATACGCATGCTGGAGGACCGCAAGCTGGCCGAGAACCCGGACTACAAGCGGATCTTGCGCATTGCAATTGTCACGGCGCGCAATGCGCCTTCACATGAGCGGGTGGTGACGACGTTGAAGGACTGGGGCGTATCGCCGGACGAGTGCTTCTTTCTCGGCGGCATGGAGAAGCCCAGGGTGTTGTCGATTCTGAAGCCGCATGTGTTCTTCGACGACCAGCGCAGCCACTTGCAGTCGCCGGCGGGGGATTTGCCGATGGTGCATGTGCCGTTCGGGGTGGCGAACAGGGGGCGTTCAACGACGCTCTCCCCGCTCGACACGCCTGTGCAGGAGCAGGACGACACCGGCGTTGCCGGTGCCATCCAGCCTGTCTAGCGAGCAACTTCCTCGACCGGGGCATTGGTGGTCGGGCGGCTACGCTGCCCCAACAACGCACGCGCCGCCAATGCCGCCACCACCAAGCCAGGGGACGCCGCCAGCAGCAGGCCACCTACTCCCGCACCCGCCGCCAGGATCTGCCCTGCGGCCAACGGGCCGGCCATCGAGCCCAGGCGCCCTACCGCCACAGAAGCCCCCACGCCGGTCGCGCGCACCTGGGTCGCATACAACGTCGGCGCAAGCGCATACAGCACCAACTGCCCACCAATGGCGCAATAGCCCGCAGTAAACCCGGCCAGCAACATCAGGCCAAAAGTGCTCGACAACCCCAAGCCCGCCAGCGAGACAAGCATGCCGGCATAAGCGATGAACACGGCCCGCCCGGCGAAGCCCCGGTCCATCATTCGCCCGGTGAGGAACGAACCTGCAGCGCCGCCCAGGTTGAACAGAATCTGTACCGCGCCCGCCTGTGGCCGGCTGTAGCCTTGCCCAATCAACAGAGACGGCAACCAGTTGAGCAGCATGTACAGCACAGTAAGCGTGAAGAAGCACGCCACCCACAGCAACAAGGTGCGGCTTGCCTGGCCCGGCCCGAACAATTGGCCCAGCATGCCGTTGCCGGCTGCGCTGGCCGCGGGCTGGGCACGGAACGCCTGGGACTCCTTCAGCCATACCATCAGCACGAAGGCAATCGCGATGGGGGCGATACCACCCACGTAGAACACCGTCCGCCAGCCTTCGCCCAGCCCGGCCATGCCGATGACCGACGCGATCGCCCCGCCCAGGGGCACGCCGCAGTAAGTCAGGCTCACCGCCGTGCTGCGCAGGCGCTCTGGTGCGGCCTCGCTGGCCAGGGCAATCAGGATCGGCAAGGCGGCCCCCAACCCCAACCCGGTCATCAGCCGTGCGATCAGCAGCGTGGTGTACGTATCAGCGTGGGCGGTACCCAGGGAGAAGCCGCCGAACAACAGTACTGCCACGATCAGGATGGCCTTGCGGCCCAGCCGGTCGGCCAGCCAGCCCCCAATAAACGCACCGGGCAGCAGCCCCAGCAGCCCGGCACTGAACACCCAGCCAAGCATGGCCGGGGTCAGCGCGAATTCCTTGGCCATGTGCGGCGCTGCTACCCCGGTGGCCTGAAGGTCCAGCCCCTCCAGCAGCGCCACCAGAAAACACAGGCCGATCGTAAGTACCGGCTTGCTTGAAGATGAGGATGAATGACTCATGTGTGGCCCCTTTTGTTGTTATGGGTCGGGAAGTCAAAGCCTGAACGTGGCACGCAAGGAAACGAACGACGAGTCTTCGCCGCCGGCTTCCTTGATGGCAGCACCCACGTCGTGGTACTTCATGTCGAGATCCAGTGTGAGGTTGGGTGTCGCCAGCCATCGGGTGTTGGCACGGTAGATGGTGCCCACATGCCGACCGGTGCCACGGGTGTTGGCCAGCAGGCTCATGCCAGGCATGTACACGCCATCTTCTTCGCGCTGCTTCCACACCTCGAGCACACCTTGTTCGAAGCGCACCGTGCGCCAGGGCGAGAAGCCGAACGTGGGCCCGACCACGATCACGTTGCTCAAGGTGGTCAGGCTGGCCTCACCGTAAACGCCGTTACGCGGGAACAGCGGGTCGAAGGTGCCGACCTTGCCGTCGCCCAGGTCACTGTCACCGCTGGCGGCGTCGACACGCATGCCCAGGCGTGGCTGCCAAGGGTGGTCGAAGGTGTAGCCGCTGTCGCTCGACACCGCCCAGGCACGGATCGAAGCGCCGCCCAGGTGGCCACCCTGCCCGGCCAGGTTCCAGCTCCAGTCCAAGGCCTGATAGCGGCCGAACAGGCGGGTGCCGTAGGTGTAGCGTTGCTCATCCCCCGTCTCGCCAGCCAGGCTGCGGTCGTCGGTTTCGAGGCCGAACGCAAACAGGTCCATGTTCCACACGGCCGTCAGCGGCAAGGTGCCGTACAGGCCGTAGAACTTCACCGCATTGTTGCTGCCGTCGTCCCAACTGTCTTCGCCTGTTTTCAGCGGCCTGACAGCGAAGGCATCGAGCTTGCGCCCGTCCTTGAGGTTGAGGCTGGCACGCACGCCATCGAAGCTCAGGCGCAGGTTAGGGACATCCCGGTAGGTGACGAACACCTGGTCACCAAAGGCCATCTCCTGGCGCCCGACCCGCGTGGTATAGCGCCCTGCGGCAAAGTCGTGGTTGAAGTCGATGAATGCCTGGCGGATTTCATTCCGGCCTTCGTCATTGGGTGAGTACAGGTCTTTGCCGAACGCCCGGGTGTTCTCTACCTGCACGAAGGTACGCAGGGCATCATCGAACAGGTGCAGGTCGGCATGGGCTTGCAACCGTTGCAACAGATAGGAATCGTCTTTCAGGCCACGCAAGCCGAAGAAGGGCTGGTTCAGCGCATCGGCGCGGTAACGCGCCTCGGCCCCCAGTTGCAGCCAGGCCGACTCGGACAAGCGATGGTAGCGCAGCCCGTCGAACGGGTCGCTGGCCTTGGCGGGGTCATCCAGAAAACGGTAGTCCTCGACCCAGCGCGGAGCGCCGGGCCGGCCTGGCCGGCTGTCTTCAAGCGGGCTGGCCGCTTGCACGTACTGGCACAGCGAAAGCAGCACAACGGGCACCAACGCCCGGTTCAACGGCCTCGTCATCAGAATTTCCCTTTACTTGTTTTTATAAAATTGGATAACTCTGTTAACGATTATTTTTGTTAATCATATTGCCGTCAATAGCCAATCGACGCCCGCAAGAGGCACGCGCCATTCTGCGTTCGCTGATCGAACACAAATGCGCACAAGGGCTGCGACAAGGCGCCATTGGTGGCTAGTATTTGTCCTGCGCGGCTTCTGACCCGCCGTCTTACGTGCAAAAACCCTCATTAAAACAACAAGAGCATCTACATGAACTGCCTCAAACCCCTTGCCGCCCTCGGCCTGCTCATGCTCGGCGCCAGCCAGGTCATGGCTGCGCAAACAGTTAAGCAACCAAACATTCTGCTGATCGTCGCCGATGACCTCGGCTTTTCCGACCTGTCCGCCCTGGGCAGCGAGATCCAGACCCCGCACCTGGACAAGCTGCTGGCCGACGGCCGCCTGATGCTGGACTTTCATGCCGCGCCCAGTTGCTCCCCCACCCGGGCAATGCTGATGTCGGGCAATGACCCGCACATTGCCGGGCTGGGCATGATGGCCGAAGCACGCAAGCGCCTGCCGGCCGGCGCCGAAGTGCGTGCGGGCTACGAAGGCGTGCTCGGTGCCAACGTCGCCACCCTGGCCGAACTGCTGCACGATGCCGGGTACCGCACCTACATCTCCGGCAAATGGCACCTGGGCATGCAGCCCGCGCAGCAGCCGCAAAACCGCGGCTTCGACCAGGCCTACGTGCTGCTGGAAGGGGGCGCTGCGCACTTCAAGCAAGCCAACATGGACTTGCAGTCGAACTACAGCGCAACGTTCCAGCACAACGGCAAACCCGTCGAACTGCCCGACAACTTCTACTCCAGCACCTGGTTCACAGACCGCCTGATTTCCGCCATCGACGAAGGCAAGGCCAGCCAGAAACCCTTCTTCGCCTTCGCCGCCTACACCGCGCCACACTGGCCCTTGCAGGCGCCTGAAAAATACCTTGCGCAGTACCGCGGCCGCTACGATCAGGGCTACGAGGCCATTGCCCACGAACGCCTGGAGCGCCAGCGCAAGGCCGGCCTGGTGCCGGCGGACTTCCCGCGGCAAGCGCAACTGGAGGGTGTGCCGAGCTGGGCGTCACTGACCGTTGAGCAGCAACGCCAGTCAGCGCGCACCATGGAGGTGTACGCGGCCATGGTCGCCGCACTGGATGCCGAAGTCGGCCGGCTGGTAGATCACCTGCGCAAGGCCGGCGAGCTGGATAACACGCTGATCCTGTTCATGTCCGACAACGGGCCGGAAAACGCTACCCGCGTCGACCCGAACTGGATCAGGCAGCATTTCGACAACAACCTGGACAACTACGGCAAACGTGACTCGTTCCTGATGATCGGCGCGGCCTGGGCCCAAGTCAGCGCCCTGCCCAGCCGCCGTTACAAGATGACTACCTACCAAGGCGGCATCCGCGTGCCCGCCTTTGTCTATTACCCGGCAACGATCAAGCCCGGGCGCAGCGAAGAACTGGCCAGTGTCAGGGACATCATGCCAACCCTGCTGCAACTGGCGGGTGCCCCCATGCCCGGCATCAAGTACCGGGAACGCGATATCGTGCCGCCGCAAGGCACGTCGGCGTTGGGCTACCTGCAGGGTCAGGACACGCGAATTCACGCCGAGGACGAAGCCCTGGGCTGGGAAATCAACGGCAGCGCCTCGTTGCGCAAAGGCCCGATGAAGCTGCTGTGGGATGCCACCGATGGCAAGCCAGCCTGGCACCTGTACGACCTGGGCAAAGACCCCGGTGAGCACCACGACATCGCTGCCGATCACCCCGAGCAGGTCGCCAGCATGCTGCGCGACTGGAAAGCGTATGCGCAGCGCAGCAATATCGCTATCGACGCTGATGGCCGCCCTGCAAGCCCTGCCAAACCGGCCACCCCGGCCGTGGCCAGCAAGCCATGATTGCCCGAGTAGCCGGCTGCGCACTGGTGGCCGCCGGCCTGCTCGCCTTGGGCTACAGCGCCTGGCCAGAAGCCCCGGCGCCGGTGCTGCTGTGCAACGGCTACAGTGGCCTGCCCGCAGCGCGCCAGGGCGCCTGGCGTGACGGCATGGTGCGCCTGCCAGGCGGCACGTTCAGCTTTGGCTCGGACCGTTTCTACGACGAAGAAGGCCCGCCACAGGCGGCAAGCGTGTCGGGCTTCCGGATCGATGTGCATCCGGTCACCAACGCCCAGTTTGCACGTTTCGTAGCCGCTACCGGTTACCTCACCCATGCCGAACGGGGCATCCGCTTCAAGGACGACCCTACCCTCCCCGAGCACCTGCGCGTGCCTGGCGCAATGGTGTTCCAGCAAGGGCCGGATGTACTCAACCCGGGCTGGCAGTTCGTGCCGGGGGCCAGTTGGCGGCACCCTCAGGGCCCTGGCAGCAGCGTGGCGGGGCTGGAAAACCACCCGGTGGTGCAGGTGGCGCTTGAGGATGCCCAGGCGTATGCACACTGGGCCGGGCGCACGCTACCCACCGAGGCCCAGCTGGAATACGCCATGCGCGGTGGCTTGCAGGATGCCGACTTCAGCTGGGGCAAAACGGAACTGCCCAAAGGCCGGATCATGGCCAATACCTGGCAGGGCCAGTTTCCTTATCACAACGCGGCAGCCGACGGTTTCACCGGCACCTCACCGGTGGGTTGCTTCCCGGCCAACCGCTTTGGCCTGTTCGATACAGGGGGAAATGTGTGGGAACTGACCCGAACGGGCTATCGTCCTGGCCACGACCCACAGCGTGACGCCGCCCTCGACCCGCCAGGCCCCACCCTGGACCAAAGCTTCGACCCCGCCGAACCTGGGGTGAAAGTGGCCGTGATCAAGGGCGGCTCGCACCTGTGCTCGGCAGACCGGTGCATGCGCTACCGGCCCTCGGCGCGGCAACCGCAGCCGGTGTTCATGGCGACCTCGCACGTGGGGTTCAGAACGGTTCGTGAATAAACGGCAAAGGTGATGCGGCCGCTTCAATGGCCGCCACCTGCCGGTCGAAATCGGGCAGCAGGTAGTCGAAGAAGTAACGGGCACTTTCCTGCTTTTCCAGGCGCTGCGGCGCGTCTACAGGCAGCGCCTGAATGCAGCGGCACGTGCGGGCCCAGGCATAGGCCTGCAAGGCTGTGCCGCACAGTTGCAGGAAGTCGCCCGCAGCCCGGTACGGGTACTCGGGGTCATCTGCTGCGCTGAGCTGCACCTTGGCAAGCACCCCTTCCAGTGTGTCGCAAACCCTGCGCAGCGCATCACCCTCCTCGCCGACGCCAGTTTCCTGCCGCAACTCGACCAGCAGCAGCGCAAAGCCTTCGCCCCCATCACCCAGCACCTTTCGCAGCAGCAAGTCGTTGGCCTGCATTTCATTGGTGCCTTCGTAGATCATCGCAATGCGGCTGTCGCGCAGCGTTTGCTCGATGGCGAACTCGCAGGTGTAGCCATAGCCGCCGAACACCTGCAGCGCCTTGCTGGCCAGGTTGAAACCGAGGTCGGTGAACACGGCCTTGATGATGGGCGTCAACAGCGCTGCCAGCTTCGAGGCCTTGGCCCGTTGTGCGAGGTCAGCTGATGCATCGGCAATATCCAGCCAGTGGGCTGCCCAGTAGCCCAGGGCCCGCATGCCTTCGGTGCGCACACGCAGCTCCAGCAAGATGCGGCGCATGGCAGGGTGCAGGTGAATGGGGTCGGCAGCGCCCTTGGGCTGCCCCGGTGCATTCATCTGCCGGCGCTCCAACGCGTACTCCCTGGCGTACTGCCAAGCCGCCTGCGCATGCGCCAGCCCCTGCAGGCCGACATGCAGCCTGGCCGAGTTCATCATCACGAACATCGCGGCCAGGCCACCGTGCGCCTGCCCCACCAGCCAGCCGCTGGCCCCTTCGAAATGCAGCGCGCAGGTGGCGCTGCCGCGAATGCCCAGCTTGTGCTCAAGGCCATCGCAGTGCACGGCATTGCGCTGGCCATCGTCCAGCCATTTGGGCACCAGCAGCAGCGACAAACCACGGCTGCCCGCCGGCGCGTCCGTTAGCCGCGCCAGCACCAGATGCACGATGTCGTGTGTCAGGTCGTGGTCGCCGCCAGAAATGAACAACTTGTTGCCGGTAACGGCGTAGCGGCCGTCGCCCATGGGTTCGGCGCGACAACGCAGCAAGCCGAGGTCACTGCCGGCCTGAGGCTCGGTCAGGCACATGGTCGGCAGGGTCTCGCCGCTGACGATGCCCGGCAGATAGCGCGCCTGCAGTTCGTCAGACGCATGGGCTTTCAGGCACAGGTAGGCGCCATGGGCGATGCCGGTGTACATGGCCCAGGCGTGATTGCTGGCGAACAGCATCTCCTGCAAGGCAGCGTCCAGCACCATCGGCAGCCCTTGCCCGCCGAGTTCAGGGGCACAGGCCAGCGCCGGCCAGCCCCCCTCGACATAGGCACGATAGGCCGCCGCAAAACCCTCCGGCGTGCGTACATTACCGTCGTCCAGGCGGCAGCCTTGGCGATCGCCCGGTGCATTCAGCGGGGCCAGCACCTGTTCACTGAACCGGGCGGCCTCTTCCAGCACCTGAGTGGCCAGGTCGAGATCCATATCTGCATAGGGAGGCATTGCCTGCCAGGCCTGCTCGGCCCGCAGCCAGTGTTGCAGCACGAATTGCATATCCGCCAATGGCGCCTTCCAGGGCATGGGCTACCTCGCGTTCAAGCCGTGAATTGTGGGTTTTCGATCAGCAGCGCCATGCCTTGGCCACCGCCGATGCAGGCGGCGGCGATCCCGTAGCGCAGGCCGTCCCGGCGCAGTTGCCGAGCCAGGGTGTGCACCAGCCGCAGGCCGGTGGCGGCCAAGGGGTGGCCCAGGGCGATGGCACCACCATGAACGTTGAGCTTTTCCACATCGAGCCGCAGCGCCCGGGCCACGGCCAGCACCTGGGCAGCCTGGGCCTCGTTGATTTCGAAACGGTCGATCTGCTCCAGGCGCAGGCCGCTGCGCTCCAGCAGCAACGCGATGGCCGGGGCAGGTCCAATGCCCATGGTGTGCGGTGATACGCCAACGGCCGTAGCCATCAGCAAGCGCGCCAACGGCAGCCGGGTACAGGCTGAGTAGCGCCCCACCACAGCTGCGGCAGCGCCATCAACTACTGCACAACTGTTGCCCGCCGTTTGTACGCCGTCACGGTGCACGGCACGCAGCCGGGCCAACGCTGCAGCATCAGTCGTCCGTGGGTGGCTGTCCCGGCTGATTTCGCTTACGCCACGGGGCAGCTCGATCCCGCGTGGCAAGCACCCTTCAACGTCGAATGTCTCAGCCGTAACACCGACAATTTCCTCATCGAACCAGCCCTGCTGCTGGGCGCGCAAAGCGCGCTGGTGGCTGCGCAAGGCCCAGGCATCCACGCATTCACGGTGCAGGCCGTACTCACGCGCCAGGTTGTCGGCAGTACCGATCATATCCACGCCGGCAGCGGGGTCGTACAGCGCTTCCCAGAGGAAGTCCTTGAAGCCGACCGGCGCACCCAGCCGAAAGCCGTTTCGGTGTTCGTAGGCCGCAATCGGGTTGCGCGACATCGACTCGGCGCCCACGCACAGCACCTGCTGCGCGCCACTGCGCAGCTGCTCGCCGGCCTGGCGCAACAGTTCAAGGCCGGTGCCGCAGATACGTTGCACCGCCAGCGCCGGGACGGCCTGCGGCACGCCGCAGTACAAGCCCACATGGCGCGGCAGGAAGTAGGCATCGAAACTGGCCTGGGCCATGCTGCCGGCGAGCACGCTGTCCACCGCCTGCGGGGCGATACCTGCCCGCGCCAGCACCGCACGCCCGGCCTTGATCCCCAGGTCGATGGGCGACACAGCGGACAGTGCGCCGCCCAGGTCTACCCAGGGGGTGCGCACCATGTCCACAATGGCTGCGTCATCGAACGCTGTACACAGGCCGGCACTGCTCATGACCGACCCTGTGCGTGCAGTTGAGTCAGACCTTCACCGCGGTACAGCGCGTCTACCTGCGCGGCCCGCCGCTGCAGCACCGCACGCTGGTTGATCGAACCCTTGTCGGTGATTTCGCCCGCGTCGATCGACGGCGGCTCTTCGAGCAGCGCCAGCCACTCGATGCGGCTGGCGTTGCCCTGGGCGTCACGGTTCAGGCGCGCAAGCCAGGCGGCAAACCAGTTGCGTACCGTTTCGCTGCCCAGCACCTCTGCATCACTGGCATCGGCCGCCAGGCCAGCAAGTGCCCGGCACTCGGGCAAACGCGGGAACACCAGCACCCCAAGGCACTCGCGGTCCGGCGCGGTTACCACGATGTCCTGCACATAGGGCGAGCCTTCCAGCACCGCTCGGTTACGCAGCGGGCCGACACTGACGAATACCCCGGACGACAGCTTGAAGTCCTCGGCGATACGGCCATCGAACATCAGGCCCTGCTCGGGCTGCTGCAGGTCGGCCAGCTTCAGCGCATCGCCCGAGCAGTAGAAGCCCTCCTCGTCAAAGGCCTCGGCGGTTTGCTGCGGCGAACGCCAGTACCCCGGCATGATGTGCGGGCCACGGAAACGCGCCTCCAGCTTGCCGGCCTGGGGCACCAGCTTCACTTCGCATCCCGGCGCCGGCAGCCCCACATAACCGGCCATCGACAACGGCCCGGTGGTGAAGGTGCAGGACGGCGCCGCTTCGGTCATGCCCAGGCCAGCCATCATGCGGATACGCTCGCCACAGTGCTGCTCGGCGATGCGGTCCAGGCGGTCCCACACGCTTTGCGACAGGCCCGCGGCGGCGAAGAAAAACAGCTTGATGCGGGCGAAGAACACCTCACGCAACTGGGCGTCCTGTTCCAGTGCCTTGGCCAGTTCTTCCCAGCCCTTGGGCACGGTCAGGTAGGCCGTTGGCGAGATTTCGCTCAGGTTGCGCAAGGTTTCGCCGAAGCCTTGCGGGGTGGGTTTGCCGGCATCCAGATAGAAGCTGCCACCGTTGTACAGCACGATGCCAAGGTTGTGGCTGCCGCCAAATGTGTGGTTCCAGGGCAGCCAGTCCACCAGCACCGGCGGCTCTTCAGCGAACACCGGGAAGGTTTGCAGCAGCATCTGCTGGTTGGCGCAGAGCATGCGCTGGGTAGTGATCACCGCCTTGGGCAGTTTGGTGGAGCCCGACGTGAAGAGGAACTTGGCGATGGTGTCGGGCCCGGTGGCGGCAAACGCTGCATCGCCAGCAGCGGTGTCGCAGGGTTGCAGCAGGCTGTCGAAGCTCAAGTGCCCACGCCCCGGCGCTTCGCCGCGCATGCTGACCACGGGTACCGACGCATCAAGCACGGCATCGAAGGCGCGCAAAAACGGCTGAGTATCGGTGGTGAACACCAGCCCGGGGGTCAACACCTGGCACACATGCCGCAGCTTGGCAAAGTCCTGCGACAGCAGCGCATAGGCCGGCGATACCGGGCAATACGGGATGCCGGCATACATGGCACCCAGTGCTATCTGCAGATGCTCGATGTCATTGCCGGAAAACAGCGCCAGCGGCCGCTCGGCGCTCAGGCCAAATCCCAGCAGGTGGGTTGCGATGGTGCGCACCTGGCTGAGCATTTGCGCATAGGTGATCTCGCGCCAGGCGCCGTCAGGCTCACGCGCGGCAATAAAAACTGTATCGGGGCGCATCTGTGCCCAGTGCAGCAGCCGGTCGAGCAAACGCGCAGGCAGCGGCGCCAGGGGCTCGACCGGCTGCATGCGCAGGATGCCGTCGGCTTCACTGACCTGCACCTGAGGGTGCCCGATGGACACCTGCCGGTAGGGCGGGCATTGGCCAGGGTCGGACGACCGTAAGCGGGCTTCGGTATTCACGCAGGTTGCTCCTTGTTCTTGTTTTACATCCGCCGCCGCCCGGCGCTGCCGGTGGCGGCAAATCGCGTGTTGCTCAGATGGGATAATGCCGCGGGCCATGCTGCAGGGTGACCCAGCGCAACTGGGTGAACTGGTCGACGGCCGTGCGGCTGCCGAAGCTGCCGTAGCCACTCGACTTGACCCCGCCAAATGGCATCTGCGCCTCGTCGTGCACGGTCGGGCCATTGATATGGCAAATGCCCGACTCCACCCGTTGGGCCAGGGCCAGCGCACGGCTGGTGTCGCGACTGAAGATGGCCGACGACAGGCCGAATTCGGAGTCGTTGGCCAGTTTCAGCAAGGCCTCGTCACCCTCAGCGCGCAACACCACCGCCACCGGCCCGAAGGACTCCTCGCGGTACAGGCGCATGCTGCTGTCGACGTGGTCGAGCAGGGTCGGCTGCAGGATGCTGCCATCCAGCTGGCCACCGCACACCAGGCGTGCGCCCTTGGCCACCGCATCATCGATCAAGGCTTTGATGCGCTCACCGGCCGCGCCGCTGACCAGCGAGCCGAGCACTGACGTGCTGGCCTGTGGATCGCCGGCGCGCAACCCGGCCACCTTCACCGCCAGCTTGTCGACGAAGGCGTCGGCGATGCGGCTGTCCACAACCAGCCGCTCCGTGGACATGCAGATCTGCCCCTGGTTGAAGTAGGCACCAAACGCCGCGGCTTCGACGGTAGCGTCAAGGTCGGCGTCGTCCAGTACCATCAACGGGGCTTTGCCACCCAACTCCAGCAAAGCGGGTTTGAGGTGCCGGGCGGCCAGCTCACCGACAATGCGCCCGACGTGGGTAGAACCGGTGAAATTCACGCGGCGTACGGCCGGGTTGGCGATCAGCCGCTCGACGATGGCCGGTGCGTCTTCCGGGGCATTGCTGATCACGTTGACCACACCGTCGCCAAGGCCTGCATCGTGCAGCACCTGGCCGATCAGGCGGTGCACGGCCGGGCTCAGCTCCGAGGCCTTGAGCACCACCGTGTTGCCGCACGCCAGCGGCATGGCGATGGCGCGGGTGGCGAGGATGACCGGGGCGTTCCACGGCGCGATGCCCAGCACCACGCCACAGGGCGCACGCAGGGCCATGGCGAAACTGCCGGGCACATCCGAGGGGATCACTTCGCCGGTAATCTGCGTAGTCATCGAGGCGGCTTCGCGCAGCATGTTGGCGGCCAGCTTCACATTGAAGCCATACCAGTTGGCCATGGCCCCGGTTTCACCCGCCACCGCGATAAATTCGTTTGCCCGCGCCTGCAGCAGGTCTGCGCCGGCCAGCAAACGGCTGCGGCGCTCGCCCGGCGCCAAAGCGGCCCAGGCCGGGAACGCTGCACTGGCAGCAGCTACCGCCGCATCGGCATCTGCCAGCGTGGCGGCGGCAGCTTGCGACACCCCCTCACCAGTGACCGGGTTGCGGCGTTCGAAGGTACGTCCATCGCTGGCGGGGCACGACCGCCCGCCTATCAGCAAAGGCACCTGCAACATGCTTATTCCTCTTGTTGTACTTATCGGGAATATCCGCAGGCTGTGGCTGGTGATGGCCCAGCCTGCTCGAACTCAGCGCTTGTAGGCCTGCAGGCCCGGCTTGATGCTCTTGTCATCCAGAAATTGCTTCATGCCCTGCTCGCGCCCACCTTCGGTGTCCAGCAGGCGCGACTGGTCGAGCTTGGCGTACAGATAGTCTTCGTTCTGCTCCCAGGTCAGTTCGCGGCAGCGCTTGAAACCGTTCTTGGCCGCACGCAGCACAACCGGGTTCTTTTCCAGCAGGTTGAGCGCCAGTTCGCGGGTGACGTCGCGCAATTGCGCCAGCGGCACGCTTTCGTTAACCAGCCCCATCTCGGCAGCTTTAGGCCCGCCGAACGTCTTGCCGGTCATGATGTAGTACAGCGACTGGCGGTGGCCAACGGTATCGGCCATGGCTTTGCTGACCAGGTTGCCCGGCGGGATGCCCCAGTTGATTTCCGACAGGCCAAAGGTGGCCTCGTCGGCACAGATGGCCAGGTCGCAGGCCACCAGCGGGCTGAAGCCGCCGCCAAAGCACCAGCCGTTGACCATGGCGATAGTCGGCTTGGCGTACATGCGCAACAGCCTCCATTGCCATTGCGAGGCATCGCGGCGGATTTTTTCCTGGAGGATTTCCGGGCCGGCGTCCACCTCACGGAAGTATTCCTTCAGGTCCATGCCTGCCGTCCACGATTCACCCGCGCCGGTCAGCACGAGCACGCCGGCTTCGCCGTCCTGTTCCAGGGTTTCCAGCACGTCGACCATTTCCCGGTTCAGCGTGGGGCTCATGGCATTGCGCTTTTCCGGGCGGTTAAGGGTGACCCAGGCAATGCCCGACTCCAGTTCGACCTTCACGGTAGCCCAGCGGCCTTCGTATTTGCTCATGGTTCTGCACTCTTGTTGTTCGAGGTGGTGAACACCAAGCTAAGCGAGCAAATTAGTTATGTCAATTAACTATTATGAAAATTATCTTTCCTGTGGAGCCTGTGTGCCGGTTGTTTCCCAGTCACTCCCCTAGCCGGATGGCGCCAAGGCAGGCAGACTGGGTAACTTTCTTATCCATGAGCCAGGAGCCTGTACCCAAATGGCAAGGTCTGCCCGCACTACCGAAACCGCTTCCATGCCCGCTGCAGCTGCGGATGGGGTGCTTGAAGACTTGATCGGTTACGCCCTGCGCCGCGCCCAATTGAAACTGTTTCAGAACCTTATTGGCAGGCTCTCGGCGCACGACCTGCGCCCGGCGCAGTTCTCGGCACTGGCGGTGATCGAGCAGAACCCTGGGCTGATGCAGGCAGACCTGGCGCGGTCGCTGGCGATCGAGCCACCGCAGGTAGTGCCCCTGTTGAACAAGCTGGAAGAAAGGGCCCTGGCCGTGCGCGTGCGGTGCAAGCCGGACAAGCGGTCTTACGGAATCTTCTTGAGCAAGGCGGGAGAAGCGCTGCTCAAGGAACTGAAGCAGATCGCCAAGGACAGCGACCGCGAGGCGACCTCGGCGCTGGATGATGAGGAGCGGGACCAGTTGTTGCGGTTGTTGACCAAGATTTACCTGGAGTGACGCTCAGGCGCAGGGGTGCAAACCGGGGACAGCTAGCCCCCTGCGTTGGCCAAAGAGGTGTGCTTTTCATCCTTGAGGCTTACGAACCTTGGCCCGCGGCGATTCGACGTAACCCTCGTCGGCACGGGCGCCAGCCGCCGTTGCGCCACCCGCAAGCAACAGGTTGCGAAGCTGCATACGGTCCTGTTCCTTACGTATCAGTTCGCGTACATATTCGCTACTGGTGGGGTAGCCTGAAAGACCACCTCTACACCAGCCATAAAATGCATTTATTGAATTTTAAACATTTTAAGTAATTCATATTAATAATATTAGCTTAGACGCAAAAAGTATTTCAAAACGTTTTTTCATAGAGATATGTTCTCACCAGACCGACCCCTGACTGGCGGAGGCAAAGGAACCTAATACCTCCTTGCGCCTCAGGTCATCACACCCGGCTGCGGTATCCAGGTATCCGAAATCCCACTCGATGCTGGTTATCTGGAAGCTGCAGCATGAAGCCTTTGCCCTACCCTGTTTGCCATCACCTGACCGCCGCCGTTGCATTCGCCCTGTTCACGCCAACGGCCTTCGCCGAGCCTGCCCAAACGCCAGGCGACAAGCTGCCAACAGTCACCGTCACAGCGGAGCACCGTGAAGAGAACCTGCAGAAAACCCCGCTGGCGATCAGCGCCTTCGACGAGCGCACCCTGCAGGATGCGCAGATCAACAACGTGCGGGACCTGTCCGGTCGGGTGCCCAACCTCACCCTGAACCGCCAGTCCATTTCCTACAGCGCACAAACCTACGGCATACGCGGTATTGGCGAGACCGACCCGATTCAGGAAGCGGCCGTTGCGGTATACGCCGACGACCTGTACATCCCGCGGGCGATTTCTTCGATGCTGGACTTCAACGACGTGGAGCGCGTTGAAGTGCTACGCGGCCCACAAGGCACCCTGTACGGGCGCAACAGTGCAGCCGGCGCGATACGGGTAATCACCCGCGACCCGACCCAGCAGGCCCGCGCCTTCGTCGAGCTGGGTGCCGGCAACTACAACGCACAGAACGGGCGCCTGCTGGTCAGTGGGCCACTGGTAGACAACACCCTGTTCGGCAGCTTCTCGGCCATACGCCTGACCCGCGACGGCACCGTGTACAACCGCACCCGCCACAAGGACGTCAACAACATCGACATCCAGTCGTATCGCGGCAAACTGCGTCTGGCCCCGCAGGATTCGCCCTGGGACGTGCAACTGACCCTGGCCGGCACCTTTGACCGTGGCGATACCACCAGCTATACGCCCTTCAACCCTGCCAACGGCCATTTCGACAAGTTCAAGACCTACAGCAGCCTCGACCCGAAGAACAAACTGGACCAGGGCAGCGCGGTGCTGCGGGCGATCTACAGCATCGATGACCACCTGAATTTCAAGTCGGTCACCGCCTGGTCGGAGTTCGACCAGCCGGTGGACTACGACAACTCTGGCCAGGCCAACAGCGGCACCGCGTCGCCGATCCAGAACAACCTGATCACCTACAAGCAGCGCTACGCCACCCAGGAGTTCCAGCTAAACGGCGAATACGACAGGTTCAGCTACACCCTCGGTGTGTACCTGTACAAGGAGCGCTTTCGCGCCGAGCGCGACAGCCTGACCTTTTCGGTGGCGCAAAACCGGGTCAATGCCAGCGGCCAATACAGCACCACCGATACCGAAAGCTATGCGTTGTACGGCCAGAGCAATTACAAGCTCACCCCTCGCCTGTCGCTGACCACCGGCCTGCGCTTCACCCACGAGCACAAGAATTTCGATTACACCAACTACGCCATCACCACCGACCGGGTAATCACCGGCACCAACTTCGCTGCCGAAACCAGCGATTCCTGGGCATCCCTCAGCCCCAAGATCGGCCTGGAGTACGCCTGGAGCGACAACCTGGTGCAGTACGGCTATGTGGCCCGGGGCTTCAAGGCCGGCGGCTTCGACAACCGCGCGCCAACCCGCGCCGCTGCCGAGCAGGGCTTTGATCCGGAAAACGTCACCACCTATGAGGTGGGCTTCAAGGGCGACTTTGCCGATGGCCGCCTGCGCAGCAACATCGCTTTCTTCTATAACGACTACGACGACCTGCAGACCAATGCCTGGGACCCGGCCATCAGCGCCAACCTGCGTACCAACGTTGGCAGTGCCCACACCTACGGCGTGGAGCTGGAAAACACCGTGCTACTGGCACGCGACCTGCGCCTGACCGCCAATTTGGGCTACTTGAAAAGCCAGTACGACGACTTCCAGAACGCCAGTGGCCCGGGCGTGAGCGCCGACGGCAAGAAAATGATCTTTGCGCCGGAATGGAACGCCAGCCTTGGCCTGAACTGGACAGTACCCCTCACCCTGCCGGGTGAGCTGGTGGCCAACACCGACTACCAGTACCAGACCCGCTCCTACGCCAACCCGCTGAACGCCGACATCTACGAAGTACCTGCCCAGGGCTTCTGGAATGCCAGCACCAGTTATGCCAGCGCGGACGGCCACTGGACCACCACCTTGTCGGTCAAGAACCTGCTCGACCGCGCCTACCCGCAAAGCATTGCCTACTCGGCCGCCAGCCGCACCGCCTATTACTCGGTCAACGACCCACGCACCGTGCTGCTGAGTGTGCGCTACGAGCTGTAGCGCCACGCTGAACGGACTCACTTTCCACTTGCAAGGAGAACACACCATGGGCTTGACCCGTAGAGACCTTATTGCCCACCTGATGGCCGCTGGCAGCTACGGCGCCGCGCTTGGCAGCCTGTCCGCGCTGGGCCTGTTGCCTACTGCGGCCACGGCCAGCACCTTCCAGCCGCTGGGCCTGCCGACCACGTCCGGCAACGGCAAGCGCGTGCTGGTGGTGGGGGCTGGCATCAGCGGCCTGGTGGCAGCCTATGAACTTGGCAAAGCCGGTTTTGAGGTGCGCGTGCTGGAAGCCCGCGAGCGAATCGGCGGGCGCGCATGGACGCTGCGCAACGGCGACGAGGTACTGCACAATGACGGCAGCCGCCAGCAGGTGCGTTTCGACAACGGCCACTATTTCAATGCAGGGCCCGCACGCCTGCCCAGCCATCACCTGACCATCCTCGGCTACTGCCGCGAGCTGGGCGTGCCGCTGGAAGTGCTGGTCAACAGCAGCCGCAACGCCCTCGCCCAACCGGACCTTGCGCAACCACCGTTGCTGCTGCGCCAGGCGGTGAATGACACCCGTGGGCACCTCAGCGAACTGCTGTCGCGCAGCATCAGCGGCAAAGCGCTGGACAAGGAACTGGACACCGGCGACCAGAAGGCCCTGCTGGACTTTCTAAAGGTATACGGCGACCTCGACGAGCAGCGCCATTACAAGGGCTCGGTCCGCGCCGGCTATACCCGCTTTGCCGGGGCGGGCGACCAGACCCCGATCCAGCGCCAGCCCGTGGCACTCAGGCAACTGCTAAACCCTAACCTGATGCTGCCGCTGGTGTTCGACGAGATCCCGGAGTTTTCCGCCACCATGTTCCAGCCGGTCGGCGGCATGGACCAGATTGCCAAAGCCCTGTACGCCAAGGTGCAGGACAAGGTGCAGCTACACGCCGAAGTGCAGGCGATCCGCACCGGCGACAAGACCAGCCAAGTCACCTGGCGCGACCGGCGCAGCGGCAAGACCCAGGTAGAAACGGCCGACTACGCCATCGTCACCATTCCCCTGCCACTGCTGGCCCGGGTTGACCACAACTTTGGCAAGACGACCCAGGCGGCCATCGCCCAGGCCAAGCCAGACCTGGCCAACAAGGTGGCATGGCAGGCGCCCCGTTTCTGGGAAAGCGAGTTCCAGATCTACGGCGGTCTCTCCTACATCAACCACGAAGCGCGGCTGCTGTGGTACCCCAGCGACCACCTGAACAGTGCCCAGGGCATCTTGGTGGGCACCTACAACACCGGCGAAGTGGCGCGCACATTTGCCACGCGTTCGACAGAGCAGCAACTGGCGTCCTCGCGCCAGGCCGTGGAGTCGCTGCACCCGGGCCATGCCGGCAAGTTGCAGCGCGGGGTGGCGGTGAACTGGTCCAAGGTGCCGTTCAGCGAAAGCCCATGGATTGTCCACGACGTGCTGGCCGAACCCGGCTACTCGCACCTCAACCAGCCCCAGGGCCGCACCTGGCTGGCCAGCGATGCACTGGCCCATGGCGGGGTGGGCATCTGGCAGAACAGCGCTGCGGACTCGGCACGCCATGTGGTCGGGCAGATCGCCCGGCACGCCCTGCAACAGCAACGCGGCGTCGCCGCCTGAACAAGGAACCCCTCTGATGAACAAGACTGCCCTGCTGCTTGGAGCCTTCATGTCACTGTCTGCACTTACCGCCCAGGCCGACACCATCAAGCGTGTCGACCCGCCAGGTTCGAAGTTCCCCATTTCGCAACTGGTTACCGTACCCGCCGGCACCTCGCTGACCTTCGTCAGCGGCACCTTGCCCGACGTTGCCGACCCCAAGGCACCACCACAGACCATTGCCGCCTATGGCAACACCGAAACCCAGACCCGCTCAGTGCTGAAAAAGATCCAGGCTGCGCTGCAAAGCCAGGGTCTGGGCCTGGGTGACGTAGTACAGCTGAGGGTGTTTCTGGTAGGCGACCCGGCCACCGAGGGCAAGCTGGATTTTGCCGGGCTGCAAGCCGCCTACACCGAATTTTTCGCCACTGCCGAGCAACCGAAAAAGCCAACCCGCACTGCCTTGCAGGTGGTGGCCCTGCCCCTGCCGGGCGCCCTGGTCGAGATCGAAGCGGTCGCTGCAAAAGCGCCCTGATACCCCGCTAGCCAATTTCCCCTATTGCTTGCCTGCCGGGGCCACCCGGCGGGCGGCCCCTGTGCACCCGCTGTTCGACAGCGCTCATGGAGAGCGAACATGCTTCACGCCTTGAAACTGCCCAGCCCGCGCCTGCAACCCGCACTGCTGACCATGGCCCTTGGTACCACCGGCCTGGCCGCGCCTGACGCATTTGCCGAGAGCGCTGCCCAGGCCACGGCCCCGTCACAGCTGGGCACCGTGATCGTCACCGGCAACCGCGGCTCGGAAAAACGCACCGTCACCACCAGCCCGGTGCCGATCGATGTGATCAGCGCCAAGCAACTGCAGCAAACCGGCAAGCCCGGCCTGATGGAAGCCCTCAGCGCCACCGTGCCATCCTTCACCCTGCCGGAAAAAACCGGCTGGGACGCCAGCGGCATGGCCCGTGCGCCCAGCCTGCGCGGGCTGAATGCGGCCCAGGTGCTGGTACTGGTGAACGGCAAGCGCCGCCATACCAGCGCCACCCTTAACATCAGCGGCATCCATGCGGGCGCAGCGCCCACCGACCTTGACCTGATCCCCATCAGCCTTATCGACCACGTCGAAGTGCTGCGCGATGGCGCAGCTGCCCAGTACGGCTCCGACGCCATCGCCGGGGTGATCAACGTGATCCTCAAGGCCGACGCTTCTGGCACCTCGGTGACCAACATCGGCCAAGGTTACGACGGCAAGAAGCAGACCGTGCAGCAAGGCTTGAACAAGGGCTTCGAGGTCGGTGACAGCGGCATCGTGCAGCTGGCCCTGGATGCGCGCAGCCAGAACGACGACAACAAGGCCAGCGCCAACGGCTACAGCTATGCAGAAGCCTTCGACAAGGCCGGCAAGTCGACCTACGGCGGCTACGGCACGCCGAAGATCAACCTGCTGACCCTGGGCTACAACGCCGAACTGCCGCTAAGCGACGATCTGACCCTGTATTCCTTCACCACCTATTCGCACCGCAAGGCCGAGCAGGGCCAGAACTTCCGCCTGCCGACCATCACCAACACCATCACCACCGGCCCCAACGGCTACCCCAGTGGCTACACGCCCACCTGGTTCATCGAGGAAGATGATGTGCAGGGCGCCTTCGGCGCCAAGGGCAATGCCGGGGAATGGGCCTGGGACCTGTCCAGCACCTACGGGCGCAACGAGGCGCTGCAGGGCACCACGCACAACCAGAACGCCTCGCTGGGCGAGGCCACGCCCAACCATTTCGAATCGGGCACCTGGATTGCCACACAGCTGACCAGCAACCTGGACCTGCAACGCAGCTTCGACATCGGCCTGGACAAGCCGCTTGACCTGTCCTGGGGCCTGGAACACCGGCGTGATACCTATCAGGTGCGCGATGGCGACTGGGCCTCGTGGGCCAACGGCGGCTACTGCCGTGCGCCCGGCGACTGCGCCGCCTCCGGTGCACAGGTCACCAACGGCATCTCGCCGGACGAAGCCACCAGCACCAGCCGCAACAGTGTGGCCAGCTACATCGACGTCGGCTTCAACCCGCTGCCGCAGTGGTACCTGGGCAGCGCGCTGCGCTATGAACACTACAACCGTGGAGTGGGTGCCACCCGCAGCGGCAAGCTGACCACCCGCTACGACTTCACCCCCGAGCTGGCCGTGCGCGCCACGGTCAGCAACGGCTTTCGTGCACCCTCGCTGGCCAACAGCCTGTTCAGCGCCCGCTCGACCACCTACGGCGTGGTCAATGGCGTATACCAGTCGATCAACTACGGCGTACTGCCGGTGGACTCGGCGGCAGCCAAGGCATTGGGCGCCACCGCACTCAAGCCCGAGCGCTCGACCAACTACAGCTTGGGCCTGACCTACCAGCCTGCCCCGCAGCTGTCGTTTACTGCGGATGCCTATGTGATCAATGTGCGCGACCGCATCACGCTCACCGGCACCCTGCTGGGCGACGAAGTGACGCAGGCGCTGCTGGACAACGGCATCGACTCCACCTCTGGCGGACGCTATTTCACCAACGGCGCCAGCACCCGCACCAAGGGCCTGGACCTGGTCGGCAATTTCGACCAGAACCTGGGCAACTGGGGGCAACTGAAATGGACAGCTGCCTTCAACTGGAACCAGACGCAGATCCTCAGCTACAAGGAGAACGTCACCATCCAGGGCACGGACTACAGCCTGATGGACCGCCAGGCGCGCAACTTTTTGACTGAGGTGCAGCCGCACACCAAGTTGATTCTGGGCGCCAACTGGCAACACGAGCGCTGGACCAGCAACCTCACCCTGACCCGCTATGGTTCGTGGCGTGAAGTGAACTCGGCGACCGACCGCAGCCTGGACCGCAAGTACAAGGCGCGCTGGATCACCGATATCGACGTAGGGTACCAACTGACCAAAGACCTCAACCTGGCCGTGGGGGCGCAGAACCTGTTTGATGTATACCCGGAACGGCAGAACCCCAGCAGCAAGACCATGACCAAGGGGTATGGGGCCTATTCGCCTTATGGCTTTACCGGGGGTTACTACTTCACCCGGCTGACTTACAACTTCTGATATGCACCGTTTGCAGACCGGGGCTGCTGCGCAGCCCATCGCGACACAAGGCCGCTCAAGGAAATGGTAAGCCTGACCGATTGAGCCATTGCCGGCAAAATTACCATGGGGGATATCCGCACCGGTGAGCAGACCATCCTCGATTACCTGATCCAGCCGCTGAACCGGGCCAAGGAGGCACTGGTTTCAAGCCATGCAAAGTACCTGTAGGAGCAGCCTTGTGCTGCGAAGTGGCCATAGCTGGCGAAGATAATCGTTAGCCTTGCCGGCCTCTTCGCAGCACAAGGCTGCTCCTACAAGGAAATGGCAAGCCTGAGCGAATGAGCCATTGCCGGCAAAATTGCCAAGATGGATATCCGCACCGGTGAGCAGACCATGTTCAATTACCTGATCTAGCCGCTGAACCGGGCCAAGGAGGCACTGGTTTCAAGTCATGCAAAGTACCTGTAGGAGCAGCCTTGTGCTGCGAAGAGGCCATAGCTGGCGAAGATGATCTTTTGCCTTGCCGGCCTCTTCGCAGCACAAGGCTGCTCCTACAAGGAAATGGCAAGCCTGAGCAAATGAGCCATTGCCGGCAAAATTGGCAAGATGGATATCCGCACCGGTGAGCAGACCATGTTCAATTACCTGATCCAGCCGCTGAACCGGGCCAAGGAGGCACTGGTTTCAAGCCATGCAAAGTACCTGTAGGAGCAGCCTTGTGCTGCGAAGAGGCCATAGCTGGCGAAGATGATCTTTTGCCTTGCCGGCCTCTTCGCAGCACAAGGCTGCTCCTACAAGGAAATGGCAAGCCTGAGCAAATGAGCCATTGCCGGCAAAATTGCCAAGATGGATATCCGCACCGGTGAGCAGACCATGTTCAATTACCTGATCCAGCCGCTGAACCGGGCCAAGGAGGCACTGGTTTCAAGCCATGCAAAGTACCTGTAGGAGCAGCCTTGTGCTGCAAAGTGGCCATAGCTGGCGAAGATGATCTTTTGCCTTGCCGGCCTCTTCGCAGCACAAGGCTGCTCCTACAAGGAAATGGTAAGCCTGACCGATTGAGCCATTGCCGGCAAAATTACCATGGGGGATATCCGCACCGGTGAGCAGACCATGTTCAATTACCTGATCCAGCCGCTGAACCGGGCCAAGGAGGCACTGGTTTCAAGTCATGCAAAGTACCTGTAGGAGCAGCCTTGTGCTGCGAAGTGGCCATAGCTGGCGAAGATGATCTTTTGCCTTGCCGGCCTCTTCGCAGCACAAGGCTGCTCCTACAAGGAAATGGTAAGCCTGACCGATTGAGCCATTGCCGGCAAAATTACCATGGGGGATATCCGCACCGGTGAGCAGACCATGTTCAATTACCTGATCCAGCCGCTGAACCGGGCCAAGGAGGCACTGGTTTCAAGTCATGCAAAGTACCTGTAGGAGCAGCCTTGTGCTGCGAAGTGGCCATAGCTGGCGAAGATGATCTTTTGCCTTGCCGGCCTCTTCGCAGCACAAGGCTGCTCCTACAAGGAAATGGCAAGCCTGAGCAAATGAGCCATTGCCGGCAAAATTGCCAAGATGGATATCCGCACCGGTGAGCAGACCATGTTCAATTACCTGATCCAGCCGCTGAACCGGGCCAAGGAGGCACTGGTTTCAAGCCATGCAAAGTACCTGTAGGAGCAGCCTTGTGCTGCAAAGTGGCCATAGCGGGCGAAGATGATCTTTTGCCTTGCCGGCCTCTTCGCAGCACAAGGCTGCTCCTACAAGGGCATGGCAAGCCTGACCGATTGGGCCATTGCCGGCAAAATTGCCATGGGGGATATCCGCACCGGTGAACCATTTGATACGGCCAAGCTTTTCAGCTTTGACTACCTTAGAAAAGCTTGACCGCCAACGGAGGATCTACAGGAATCGCGATCGCCTGCAGGAGCAGTCTTGTGTCGCGATGGGCCGCAAAGCGGCGCCGAAAACCCAGGCTAGAACGCATATTTAAAACAAAAGACCATGCCGGTGGGCTAGATTCATTCGAAACATGAGGCGCACCCAATGAGCCTGATCCCCGGATTATCTGACAATGCCCACGTGCTGATATGTGGTGCAAGCCGAGGTATCGGCCTGGCACTGTGTGCGGCGTTGCTGGCCCGCGATGATGTAAGCCGGGTCTGGGCTGTGTCGCGACACGCCCGCACTGCTGACGGCCTGCTTGCGCTGGCCCAGGCACATGGCGAACGCGTGGTACTGCTGGATTACGATGCTCGCGACGAGCAGGCGCTGGCTGCGCTTGCAAGCGAGGTGGGCCTTGCCTGCCCGCACCTTCACCTGGTTATCAGCACACTCGGCATCCTCCACCAGGAGGGCACCAAAGCCGAGAAATCACTGGCCCAACTGGACCTCACCAGCCTGCAGGCCAGCTTCGTCACCAATGCCTTCGCACCGATCCTGTTGCTCAAGCACCTGATGCCACTGCTGCGCAAACAGCCCGCCACCTTTGCAGCCCTGTCGGCGAGGGTTGGCTCGATCAGCGACAATCGACTGGGCGGCTGGTACAGCTATCGCGCCAGCAAGGCAGCGCTGAACCAGCTGCTGCACACGGCAAGCATCGAACTGAAACGCCTGAACCCGAACGCCACGGTGCTGGCGCTGCATCCGGGCACTACCGATACCGAGCTGTCGCGGCCGTTTCAAGGGAATGTGCCGGAGGGGAAGCTGTTTGAACCGGGTTTTGCGGCACGGTGTGTGATCGAACAGGTGGGGCGGCTTGGGCCGTCGGAGAGTGGCAGTTTTTGGGGGTGGGATGGCGAGCGGATAGCGTGGTGAGCTATCAGGCCCCGAACCGCCCATAAAGGCATATTGACATCAGTGCGTCTCTGGGGAAAATCTAGTGTACGTTTCCCTCAAGGATGGCCTCACGTGTATCGAACTATTTTCCTGCAACCCACTGAAGGCTTCGGCTCCCACCTGATCAGCCACGACAGTGTCCCGATGCCACGCGGTACGCTGAGCAGCACATTCATCTTCTCGTCTATCGGGGATGCGTTGTCCCGGGCCTACGATTCGGTTAAGGAAACCGTAGGGGACGTTACCGATAGCGTCTCCGAAACGGTATCCAATGCCTACGATGCCACCGTTGAAACCGTCAGCAATGTGGCAGATACGGTCGCCGAGACGGCTTCAAGCGCATACAGCTCCACCGTCGAAACCCTCTCCGACGCCGCTGATACCGTTAGTGAAACGGTATCCGACGGTTACGACGCCACTCGCAATTATGTAGAGGGCGTTGCCTCGGGCGAGAAAGAAATAAACTACTGGAAAGTGCTCGGCGGCGCCGCGATCGGAGTCGGCGCTGTTGCTGCCGCGCCTTTTACCGGGGGTGGCTCACTGGCCGGGGGCGCAACATTGCTCGGTTCACTGGCTGGAGCCGGCACAGTCGCCGCCGCAGTGAGCGCCGGTGTCGCCGGCGCCGTGGTCGCAGCGAAACTCGACGGTGATGAAGAAATTCACAAGGCCGGCGTCGAGGCTGGTCGCAAACAAGCCAAGGCCGAGCACCTGGCCGAAATCACAAATCTTCATCAGCAACTGGAAAAGGCCATGCAGAGCCTCAAGCTTGCTGGCAAGCATTTCAATGCCATCATCGCGCTGAATGCGGTTGCGGTTGCGACGGCCAATTGCAAAGGCGGGATAACCGACGAGGATCGTGAAGGTATAGAGCAGTTCATTGCCGGTGTCGCTGCAGGTGCCATTCCGCAAGCCGTGCAGGGCAAGATCGAATCGCTTTATCTGCTGCCACCAAGCGTCAGGGAAGCCTTCACCATGGCAGCAGAGTCGGGCATGGACATGGCCATCTTCGACGAAATCATCAATATGGTCGTTCTTGGCAAAGCCAGCGTTCATCCGCAGGAAGCAGCCTTCATGCAAGCCTGGAACCACCTGAAAGCCGCCTAAGGAAAGCGCCGATGAGCAAGCTTAAACTGTTCCGAAAGCAACAAGCACTTCGCGCGCAACTGGCCAACCGCCCGCTGATTCATGCCGCAGCCAATCCTGAGGACGTGGCTGTCCTGCTAGCCAGCGAAGCCGACGCCACACGTCTCGCCAGCCTGGATTATCACGCCTCGCTGAGCCTTACTCTGCAAACTGCACCGCAAGATGCTCACGTATTGCTAGACGAACTTGAAAAGGAGTTCGATCAGGCGCGGGTCTCAGAGCTGCTGGCCAAGGCACAACGCGATATTGTCTCGGCCATTGCCGGCCCGTTGGGGCTGGGTAAAGTGCTTGCGGTTTACGACAAACAAGGGGGCAATGTGACGACTATTCACAATGCCCAGCAAGGCATCTATGCAAACGCCGACGAACTGTACAACCGCAACGACTACGACAGAGGCTTTAACAGCCAAGGTAAGAAGTTTGCCGGTGACAGCAAGAAGTCGGTAGGTGCCACCTTCACCAAAGGGCAGTTGGACAGCAAGGATCAGCTCGTTGACGGATACACTGGCGAAACCGTCATGGGCATGCATACCAGTCCCGACCATATCGTGCCGCTGAAGTCTTATCACAAGAACGGCGGCTACATGCAGTCGAAGACCCAACGCGCCGACTTTGCAACGGATACCGAAAACCTGACCTCCACCCAGCGCGGCATCAACCACTCGATGAGTGATGAAGACAAACTGGACTGGCTGGATAAAAAGTCCAACGGTCGTTCGGTCAGCAACGAACAACACTATGGCATTGACCGTGAGCGACTTGAGGCAGCAGTCCAACGCGGCCAGGCCGCAGCTGACCGCCACGGCCCTACCGCCGCAGAGAAAGCCGCCTTCTACTCGACCCACGCTGCCCAGACGGGTATGACCGAAGGCTTGAAGATGGGCGCCCAGCAAGCCTTCGGCCTGTTGATGGTAGAGCTGTTCAGCAACGCCTTGGACGAGATCAAAGACCTCTACCGCAATGGCCGCGAAAGCGACACTTTATTGGCCGAGCTGGGCAAGCGACTTAAGCGTGTCGGCGATAAAGTTGCAGCCAAGTGGGAACAGATGCTCGACAGCTTCAGTGGCGGGTTCATATCCGGGTTTATCTCCAATGCAGTAACCGTGCTGGTGAACTTGTTTGTCACCACCGGAAAACGAGCCGTGCGGATGATACGCGAAGGTATTTTCTCGCTGTTCAAGGCACTGAAAACCTTCCTTTTCCCACCTAAAGACATGACCTTCGCCCAGGCGGCGCACGAAGCGTTGAAGCTGATGGCGGCAGGTGGCGTGGTGGTCGGCGGCGTTGCGTTGGAAGAAGCTGCCGAAAAGCTGATTCTAAGTGTGCCGCTGTTTGCCCCGATAGCCGGCATGCTGACGGCAATTCTGGTAGGCGCAGCGACGGCTCTGAGCATGACCTTTGTCTGCTATCTGCTCGATAAGCTCGACCTGTTTGGTGTTGTGCGGGCTGAGCGAGACAGGCAGGTGATTGGCGCCCTGGATACCCGCATCAGTGGGCAAATGGCATTGTCGGTGAATATCATTGAAGAGCTGGATGGGTATTTGCTGGATCAGCCACTGCCAGCTTGATTTATAGCTACGCTGGAGCGACAGGGTTATATCTCCGGCGTAGCCTGCTCACCGCAGGCTACGGGTTAGGGTTACTAACTGCAATCCAGCAGTACAGGAAAGTGCTGAACATATTTTAATGACCACCAACACCTGATGCACTCATTACACACACGATAGGAAATCAAGCTTTGTTTATTATCACCGCAGTAATCCGGCTCATATGGTCACTCACAGTCGGATTATTTTTTTTCGCCCTTGGCCTCATACTATTTTTGCTCTTTGACATTTTCAAACCGTCGTCCGATCTGGGCTACCGGATTCTAAATTCCATGTACAAATTCGGCAGCCTGGGCGTCTTTAAAGGCCTGAGAATGGTGCAAGACCAATTCGATATTCGCGTCGAGAAGCGTCGCGGACAAGCAGTTGATCAAGGCAAAACTGACGGTCTGAGCTAGTTGAGGGAGTAGAGGTTTCTGGGGACAGGATGGCAGCGGCCAGATGGGCAGGCGGACGAGCCGCCGGCCCCGTAAATGCTGATGAATGCTCTCGCGCCGGGTGCCCAGTTGCATCCCGGCCGAGGCAGTGCGTTCCATCGCGAGGTCAGCTCAGCGAGGGCCGCCGCCTTGATGGCCGCCGAAGCCACCGCCACCGCCGCCACCGTGGCCACCACCGTGACCGCCGCCACCGCCCGGCGGCATGAACATCCAGCAACCCGACAGGCTAGATACCAGGACTGCAACCAGGGCTGCACGGAAAAGCTGTTTCGACTTCATTGGAACGCTCCACAGGGTTAGATCTGCTGCCTGCCAGTAGCCGGTTCGGCAGCGGGCGGATTCTAGAGCTGTGGGGTGATGGCACAGGGAAACTTTGCATAACTTTACAGTTGGCGCAGTCACCAGGGCGTAGTGAACAAGTCTTGCCAGCGCTTGGGCCGGCGGGTCGTCAGCATGTGCCGGTGTCGCGCTCCTGCAGCAACTTGCGGGCTTCGCGGGCCAGCTTGTCGAGACGGTCGACCAACTCGACCATCACGTCCAGCGTGTCCGCTTCTTCGTCCCGCTCGTGATTCTTCGCTCGATCACTTCATCGCTGAGTGAGCTTGGGTCCACCATCACCCCGTACTTGTGCAGGAGGTCGAAGGCGACTTTGTAACGCGGGGTCAGCAGCTTGCGGTTGATGCCCTGATGAAATGGCGCCGACAAGGTGCGCATTGCGTCGTTCAGGGTTCGGTTATCCAGCACCCCGACCAGCTCGCCCAAGGTGTCTGCGTCGCTGGCACCTTCTGGTACCACCCAGTCGGCCATCAAGACACGTGCTTCATCCAGCGCCTGGGTGATCGTTTTTACAGCGTGCGGCATGGGAAATCCCTTTTGTATAAGCGTCCGTGCACAGGGCCTGGAACACTGCATGATATCTTTTTGATATTGCGGCGAAGATTGCCAATTTATGCCGGCTTCGGCAAGCCGCGCCAGAGGGCTGCGGTATGGCGCCACCACGACGTCCTTGACCCACTTCCCCCGCCGCCGCATGCTCGAACGCTTCCACCCCACGCTCAAGGACCGACTGCATGAAGCTGGAAACTCTCGCCATCCACGCGGGCTTCAGCCCTGACCCGACCACCAAGGCAGTGGCCGTACCGATCTACCAGACCACCTCCTTCGCCTTCGACGACACCCAGCACGGCGCCGACCTGTTCGACCTGAAAGTGGCCGGCAACATCTACTCGCGCATCATGAACCCGACCAACGATGTACTCGAAAAGCGCATGGCAGCCCTCGAAGGCGGGGTTGGCGCGCTGGCGGTGGCCTCGGGCATGGCGGCCATCACCTACGCCATCCAGACCGTCGCCGAGGCTGGTGACAACATTGTCTCGGTGGCCAAGCTGTACGGCGGCACCTACAACCTGCTCGCCCACACCCTGCCGCGCATGGGCATTCAAACCCGCTTCGCCGCCCATGACGACATCACTGCGCTCGAAGCCTTGATCGACGCACGCACCAAGGCGGTGTTCTGCGAATCCATCGGCAACCCCGCCGGCAATATCGTCGATATCGCCGCACTGGCCGAAGCCGCCCACCGCCACGGTGTGCCGCTGATCGTCGACAACACCGTAGCCACCCCGGTGCTGTGCCGACCGTTCGAACATGGCGCGGACATCGTCGTGCACTCGCTGACCAAGTACATCGGCGGCCACGGTACCAGCATCGGCGGCATCGTCATCGACTCCGGCACGTTCCCCTGGGCCGACAACAAGGAACGTTTCGCGCTGCTCAACACCCCCGACCCGTCCTACCACGGCGTCACCTACACCGAAGCCTTCGGCCCCGCCGCCTTCATTGGCCGCTGCCGCGTGGTGCCGTTGCGCAACACTGGCGCTGCGCTGTCGCCGTTCAACGCCTTCCTGATCCTGCAAGGCCTGGAAACCCTGGCCCTGCGCATGGAGCGCCACACCGAGAACGCGCTGAAGGTCGCCCATTACCTGCAAGCCCACGAGCAGGTGGCCTGGGTGAAGTACGCCGGGCTGCCCGACCACCCCGAGCATGAACTGGCCCAGCGCTACACCGGCGGCAAGCCGGCGTCGATCCTGTCGTTCGGCATCAAGGGCGGCCAGGCTGCCGGTGCGCGTTTCATCGATGCGTTGCAACTGGTGGTGCGCCTGGTGAACATCGGCGATGCCAAGTCACTGGCTTGCCACCCCGCCTCCACCACCCACCGCCAGCTCAACGACGAGGAGCTGGAAAAGGCCGGTGTACCGCGGGACATGGTGCGCCTGTCGATCGGCATCGAGCACAGTGACGACATCATCGCCGACCTGGCCCAGGCCCTGGAGGCCAGCCGCGGGTGAATCATCCGCGCCCTACCCAATGCCGACGGCGGGCGCACCGTCATCTAGCCTGGATACACCCGCAATGACCTTGTTCTACCTGAAACTTATCGTCACCCCCCTGCTGATGTGGGCCATCTCCCTCGCCTCGCGGCGCTGGGGCGGTTTGCTGGGTGGGTTGCTGTCCGGCCTGCCGATCACCTCGGCACTGGTAATGACCTTCCTGTGCCTGGAACAGGGCAATGCCTTCGCCTTGGGCGCGATACCCGGCGCACTGGGCGGCTTGGCGGCGGTGCAGGCCACCTACACCTTCTACCTGTTGGCCACGCGCAGGCTCGGCACCGCCGTAGCCGTGCTGCTGGCGTTGCTGTGCTATGGCGTGGCCGCCTATGCGTTTACCCACTGGGGCAACCTGTACCTGTCGATTGCCGTGGCACTGGTGCTGATCGGCGTGCTGATACGCGCCAGCGGCCGTGAGCCCAAGCCCGACACTTTGAGCCGCACCCGTCAGCGATTTTGGGAGATCCCCCTGCGCATGGTGTCTGCAACTTGCCTGCTGATGATCATCACCAGCCTGGCCAGTTGGTTGGGCCCGGCGACCAGCGGGATGCTCGCCCCGATACCGGTGATTGCCTGGCCGCTGGTGGTGTTCGCCCATGTACAAGGCGGGCGGGCCGGGATGGTAGCGATGGTGCGGGGCAATGCGATCGGAGCGGTGGGGGTAATCGCGTTTTATCTTGTGCTGGCGGCGCTGCTCGAAGTGTGGGGCGTTGGCCTGACCATCGGGCTGGCCATGCTTTGCGCCGTAGTGCTGACCGTTGGGCTGGCTACCGTATTACGACGGCGTTGATGCGCCAGAGGGGCTGCTGCGCAGCCCATCGCAGGCAAGCCAGCTCCCACAGGGGCGGTGCAACGTCTGAGCCTGGCGCCATACCTGTGGGAGCGGGCTTGCCCGCGAACACCGGCGCAGCCGGTGCCATACTCCGCGCAGGATGCTTCGCGGGTAAACCCGCCCCCACGGTGGCCGTGCCAGATCAATGAATTGAGGTAACCCCATGAAGTATCAGATTCGCAGGGCGCGACCAGAAGATGCTGCGGATATTAGCCGAGTGATCATCGCTGCCCTGCGGCAAACGAATGCAGCGGACTACGATACCGCGACCATTGCCAGGGTCGAGCAATCGTTCAGCGAAGCGGGCATTGCTGGCCTGCTGGAGAAACGCCTGATCTTCGTTGCAGCCGATGATGATGGGGTCGTGGCTACTGCCAGCCTTGCAGACGATGTAGTCAGAAGCGTATTCGTCGCCCCCGAATATCAGCGGTCAGGTCTCGGCGAGAAGTTGATGTTGGCAGTCGAAAACCAGGCGCTGATGCGTGGCTCACAACGGTTGCGAGTGCCCTCTTCGATTACGGCGCAGGGTTTCTACAAGCGCTTGGGGTACAGCAAAGTGCGTGATGAATACCACGGGGATGAACGCACGATCATCATGGAGAAGCAACTGATCAAGCCATGATGGCAGGGCCTGGACGCCTTGTAGTTGTTGGCATCAGGCCCTGTAGGGCAAATTCCATCAACGCGGTTGAGGATGCTCGGCGGATACCGAGTTATTGGCCTGCACGTCTTTCATTTCCTCTTCAATCGGGCCTTCATCATCTGCGGGTAATGGAACCTCTCCATCACCTGCACCCGCCTGCTCATCGTTGGTTCTTGCGGTACCGTTGTCCCGGTCGAGCTGCCCGTCCTGGTCCGAGCCGGGATTGCCGGGAGGTGGGTCCCAGTCTACCGGGCGCTTTTCGGACCAGGCTTCACCGACGCCTTGCTTGGGCTCGGACTCGGCTTGATCTAGGCCCGAGCCGTGGCCCCCTGCGTCGGTGGTATTTTCCGTAGGCCCCGGGTACGGCGAGTCCGGGCCATTGTGGTCGATTGCCATGGGTGTTCTCCTGATTGCAGCGCAGCGATGGTGCGCTTGTTGTTCAGAGAGAAATCCGCTGGCGAGAGTGCCTTGTGTTCGACCGGTGGTGCAAAAGGCCGGGCTCGCGGCTTTTGCTTGCCAGGTTGCAAGCGGGCGGCATGACCAGGCTCTTTGCACCATCACCCAAGTGCAGCACCATCAAGTGAAGGGCCGCTTCGTGCAGGGCGAGTTCGTCCTGTTTCAGTTCAAAAGCCTGCGGCCCTAGTCGAACGCCCCGTTCAACACCTCATAGATGATCCCGGTCGCCACAGCGACCAGAATCAGGTCCGCGCCCGCCTGCATCCACTCATAGCCGTCATAGTGCGGCAGCTGCCCCAAAAGGCGGCCATCCAGTTTTTTGGCGATTCCGGGCGGCAAGGGCTTGCCGCGCGCCAGGTTCTTCTGAATACCTGGAGGCAATGCGGGGCCTGGGCTCCAGTAACTGCGGTGCCCACCGAGAATGCCCAGCACATCACCACGGTCGATGGACGGGCCGCCGTGCCAGTCCTTGCCGCCAGCGCTCTGCTTGTGGCCGCCCGCATTACCCTGGCCTTGGGAGTGTTGAGCCTGGCCCTTGCCGTGCCCCTGACCTTGGCCCTGGCCTTTGCCGTTACCCGGGTCAGCGAGCGCCGGGCCAAAGGCCAAGGCCAATGAGGTGAGAACAGCTGTAAGGACTGTTGATCTGGCCATGTGAGCATCCGTCGCGCGAAGAGTTGCCCACATTATAGACAGTGCGCAGCGCCTGCTTCGCTCTGCAGGCCGTGGAAATAGCAGTTGTCCCCTCAAGGGGACATCGCTGGCTGTCGCCTCGAGTACAGTCACTTGCACACCTGAAAAGCTACAAAAATAAGGATGTGCACCACATGCATCAGCCCCATAGCGAGCCGCGTCGTTCCCTCTATTTCAACTATCAAGTCTTCCCCGCCCATACGGCCAGCGTCGGGGCCGCCCGCGTTGAACGCAAACCTGTAGTGGTGGTAGGCGCCGGCCCGATCGGCCTGACCACTGCCCTGGACCTTGCCCGTCATGGCATAGCCTGCGTGGTACTGGCGGCGGAACGGCAAGTGAGCGAGGGCAGCCGGGCGATCGTGTTCACCCGTCGCTCGATGGAAATCCTGCAGCAGGTAGGTGTCGCCGAGCGGGTCTGCGAGCTTGGCTTGCCGTGGAGCTGTGGCAATTCGTTTTACCGCAACCAGCGGGTGTTCCGTATGGAAAGCCCACACGACCCTGACGACCGCTACGCGCCCATGACCAACCTGCAACAGCCCTGCCTGGAGCAGTTGCTGGTCGAGGCCGCCGAGGCTGATCCGTTGGTAGACCTGCGCTGGGGCAACCGCGTAAACGGCCTGGCGCAGCATGAAGACTTCGCCCGGCTGAGCATCGATACCCCAGCCGGTAGCTATGAGCTGGACGCTGACTGGGTAGTAGCGGCGGACGGTGCCCGCTCGACACTGCGCACCCTGCTGGCGCTGAAACTGGAGGGTACCGCCTACGAAGGGCGCTTCGTGATTGCTGATATCAAGATCGACCTGGGCCTGCCCACCGAGCGCCTGGCCTATTTCGACCCGGACTGGAACCCGGGCAACACGGTATTGATGCACCGCGAACCAGGTGATATCTGGCGAATCGACTACCAACTGCCCGCAAACGAAACCCCGGAACAGGCGCTGCAGCCGGAGTCACTGCGCGAACGCATCAATGCCCAGCTCCACATGCTTGGCGTTGAAGACCCACAGTGGGAAATGGACTGGAGCTCGGTCTATTCCACCCGGGCGCTGACCCTGCCGAATTACATCCACAAGCGCGTAATATTTGCCGGGGACGCGGCACACCTGTTGCCGATTTTCGGCGTGCGTGGCGCCAATACCGGGTTCCAGGACTGCCATGGCCTGGTCTGGAAACTGGCCATCGCCCTCAAGGGTTTGGCAGGCCCCAAGCTGCTGCCGTCCTATTCCACCGAACGCGTCAGTGCGGCGCGGGAAATCATCGGCGAGGCCGGCAAGAGCACCCGGTTCATGGCGCCACCCACTGCGGCTTACCGCCTGGTACGCGATGCGGTGTTGTCGCTGTCGCTGACCCAGGCATTCGTCCGCCCGTTGTACCACTGGCGCACCTCGCGGCCACACGACTACGCGGACTCGGTGCTCAACTGTGCAACTGACGACAATGAGCATTTCACTGCCGGCCCGCGCAACGGCGCCCCGCTGCTGAACATCAGGCTGGCCGAAGACGACTACCTGTTCGACCACTTGGGTGCCTGCTTCTACCTGCTCTATTTCACCGACAGTGACTGCATCCCAAGTGACGTGATCGAGCAGGCGACTGCCATTCGCAGCAGCGGCGTGCCCTTGCAGATCATCGCGATTGCGCAAAACGCCCAGGCCATCATCACCGGGGCAGACCAACTGATCGACGACACCACCGGCCGCATCGCCGCCAAGTATGGCATCGCCCGCAATGGCGCTTACTTGGTGCGCCCAGACCAGCACATCTGCGCCCGCTGGCTGCAGGTATCGGCCGCACAACTGCAATCCGCCATCGATACTGCCTTGGGCAAGCACTGAGAGGAAGCGCCATGAACACCCTGACCGCAACAGACCTGGAAGTGGTTTACGACGTACTGGCGGACGCTTTGGACCAGGCCACACCGGCCAAGGCCGAGCTGTTCCTGACCAAGCTGGCGCTGCTCAGCGCCCATGCGCTCGGCGATGTCCAGGCCTTCACCGATCTTGCCCAGTGCGCGCTTCAAGACCTGTAGTACCTGCACTTGCCAATGCACCGGAGCCGGTGCCGCTGAAACCAATAATAATCAGGCGCCCACATGCATCAGAACACTGCCCCCATTACAACGATAAAAACCGCCAGCAGTCCCCAGCAAACTGTGATGCGCAAAGTGTCCAGGCGCCTGCTCGGCTTTCTGTTCCTGTGCTTTGTGCTGTCGTTTCTCGACCGGATCAACATCGGCTTTGCCGGCCTGACCATGATGGGTGACCTGGGCCTGAGCGGTACCCAGTTCGGCATGGCCACCACGCTGTTCTACATCGCCTATATCGCCTGTGGTATCCCCAGCAACATGGCCTTGGCCAAGGTTGGTGCACGCAAATGGATCGGCAGCCTGATGATCGCCTGGGGGCTGGCCTCGACCGCGACGCTGTTCGCGACCGATGCCAGCAGCCTGTACCTGCTGCGGATTCTGGTCGGTATCACGGAGGCAGGCTTTCTGCCCGGTGTGCTGCTGTACCTGACGTTCTGGTTCCCGGCGGCCTATCGGGCACGGGCCAACGCTTTGTTCATGATCGCGATGCCGTTTACCGCAGGCTTCGGGTCGGCGCTTTCGGGGCTGATACTGGGCCTGGATGGCGTGTGGGGCTTGCACGGTTGGCAGTGGCTGTTTCTGCTGGAGGGCATGCCTTCGGTGATCATGGGCTTTATGGTGTTCTGCTACCTGAACGACACGCCGCAGCAGGCCCGCTGGCTGAGCCGCGAAGACAAGCAACATCTGCAGAATGCCCTGGCCGCAGACACCCCACCTTCCAACCGCACAACAGGGGACGGCCCCGGCAGCCTGCTGCGCGAAATGCTCTCACCCACGGTGCTGATGTTCAGCCTGGTGTATTTCTGCCTGGTCAACACGCTGGCCATGATCGCCGTGTGGACGCCGCTGATCATCAAGAGCATCAGTGCCGCCGACAGCAGCAACAGCACCATTGGCTTTCTGGCGATGATTCCGCAGGTGTGCACCATCATCGGCATGGTGGTATGGGGGCTGCATTCCGACCGCAGCCAGGAACGCAAATGGCACCTGGTGCTGCCCATGCTAATGGCCGCTGCCGGCTGGATGTTTGCCGCTTATGCCGGTAACCCGATGGTGCAACTGTGCGGCATCTGCATGGCGGCCACGGGGTCGTACACCGCCATGTCGATATTCTGGACTACCCCGGACCAGGCGCTGACGTTCAAGGCGCGTGCGATTGGCATTGCGGTGATCAACGCATTCGGCAACACAGGTTCGGCGCTGAACCCGCTGGTGGTTGGCTGGTTGAAAGACCTGACCCAAAGTTTCACGGCCGGGATTCTCTATGCCGCAGTGCTGTTGGTGATAGGCGCGTTGCTGACCTTCATGCTGCCCCTGCCCTCGCCCGCATCAGTTCCAAAGCATGCACAAAAGCTGTAGCCGGCGGTTGGGCGCCTCGATAAACCCGAGCCTTACGCAAAACCTGTGGGAGCGGGTTCACCCGCGAAGAATTCAACGCGGTGGATGGCACCGGCGCTGCCGGTGTTCGCGGGCGCGCCCGCTCCCACATGCCTGCGACCCGAGAGCCCGTCAGTGGACAGTTTTATGATTATCCAATGGCTCATTTAGAGACGTTTCCTACAAGGTTTTAGGACGCCCCAGGAACCTCCGGCAAGCGATTCCTCGTTAGTGTTCAGGGACCATCACAGTCCCTTTCAACGCGAGGTCGTTTTTGACAATCAGCCAACGTATCGCCATTGCGGCAGCCGAAGCCGGGCTCCCTTCTGACCAGTGCATGTCTTGCGAACGCCAGGGCCTGCCGATCCTGCCGCTACGTCGCGCCCTGGTGCCGGATGCGCGCCCAGGTTGCGTCACCACCGTCGCCGGTAGCCTGCACGTTACAGCCAAGATGGGCCTGCGCACCTTGCGCATGGGTTACCTGTATGTGCTGCTGGACCAGCAGG
>Ga0213826_1000210_pt1 | contig 48990 bp, 49 predicted proteins | sample MC6MC0899MG_FD_180668 | JGI IMG/M metagenome (GOLD analysis project Ga0213826, IMG submission 180668) | Enriched soil aggregate microbial communities from Iowa State University, Ames, United States - MC6-MC0899-MG | ecosystem: Environmental > Terrestrial > Soil > Unclassified | place: USA: Iowa...
TTTTTGATGTTGCGTTTAAGACCTCTTAATTTCTTAAGAGCTCCTACTCTTTATTTTTCTGTTAATCCAATATGTCTATGAACTTATTTCTTCTTTTCCTCGCTTCTATCTCAAAGCGGTTGCAAAAGTAGTAATCTTTTTTAAACTAGCAAAAGTTTTTTAAATTATTTTGAAAGTTTTTTTTCTGTGGGCGATGAGGGGTTCGAACCCCCGACCCCCTCGGTGTAAACGAGGTGCTCTGAACCAGCTGAGCTAATCGCCCTTTCTTTTTTGAACGGATGGCAAAGATACGAAACCTTTACTATTCAATCCAAATTTATTTTTTACTTTTTTTCTATGAACGTGGCTTTCCTTGTTCTGAAAGCGGTTGCAAATATAGCACTGTTTTTTCCGATCTTCCAAATGATTTTGCAAAGTTTTTTGATCTTTTTTGTAAGAAGCTGAATATGTGTTTGGTGAGGGGTGTTAGATGTTGGATGCTTGGTGCGGAATGTTTGTTTGAAGCTCAGAGCTATTTTATTTTTAACCACTGATTGCACGGATTTACGCTGATTTCTTTTTTATTTGGCTAAAGCCAACTCTAATTTACAATAACCCCCGAACTAAAGTTCGAGGCAATTGATACGCAAAATGAACTTGAAACCTTGAACTTTGAACTATTAACCACAGATTTATAGATTTTCCAAGATTTTCTTTAAGACAAAAAGCTTAAAACTTACACCATAAAACCTAAAACGAAAACTGCGTTAGGGATAGCAGCGGAAATCCTTTTTGTGAGGTTACGAACTAAAAGATTGGAGCGAATAGCCCGACCCGAATACTGACTGTAATTTTTTGTTATCTCTTTTTTCTGGATTTTGTTTTGAAACCGGATGGTAGGGAACGCCAAAATTATTATAATATTAATGTATGGGTGGTTTTTATAATATAATTTAAAGGTACTGAACTTAAACAAATTAGGTTTTAACAGCAATTTCTTTGGGTGATTTATTAGGTTTTGTTAGCTTTTTGCCATTATATTTGCAACCGAATTACTCTACGGGTGTAGTTCAAGGGTAGAATAGCGGTCTCCAAAACCGTTGATGGGGGTTCGAATCCCTCCACCCGTGCATAAAAAAACCAGCTGATTAGCTGGTTTTTGTTTTTATAAGCCTAACTGAAGTCCGACACTCCAATAATTTTGATCTACTACGTTGTTACTGAACACAGGACTTAAATCGTATTTTAATACTACTTTAAAGTGGTCTTTTCCTGCATAAGCTGTTAAACCGTATTGAAAATCGTTTACATTCCAATCGCCTTTTTGTTGCTCATAGGTTTTATAATCTCCAACTTCATATCGTAAGTGTTGTTTTGAGTTGATGTTGTAACCAACATATCCACCAATTCCGAAATTGATTCCTTCTTTTGTTGTAAAACGACGGTTTGCTTCGTTGTAGGTTTTTGAAGTTGTTGTAAAATCTAACGAAATAGGAATATTTATGTAAGTGTTTCTTAAATACGCATAATTTTTACGTAGATTTATTGGAGCAGGCATTGTAACCGTTTGATCTCCACCTCTTAAGCCAAACATTCGATTTTGTGTTGTTGCCAAACCGTTATACTTAAATCCTAAACCATAACGAATACCCCATTTGTTGTTGGTTTTGCTGAAAGGTGTACGCGCGGCAACTCCCCATTCGAAGTAGTTTGAACGCATATAACCGAATTCTGAATTTGCAAAAGCGCCATCGGTAGCTACGTTACCTACGCCAAATGCTAAATAAGGTGTTACTTTGGTGCCGTACTTTACAATGGTGTCCATTTGTACGCCCATTGCAAAATCGAAAGGTGATGTTTCTTTGCCCCAATCGTAATCGTAATTTTCATCTGCTGCATCTACTTGCTCAACCTCTTCAACAACTGCTACAACATCTTCAGCGGGATAACCTTGTACGTAAACCGGTTGTTCGTTTGAGAATTTTGTGATGATTTGATACGCCTGATCTTTTGTGATTCGACCGTTATCAACTTGTTGGTTAACAACAGTTATTTTTTCGCTTAAGGTTAGATCCTCATTTGCCTGTGCTGTTTTTATAGCTGCATTTTTTTCGATAACGCTATCGATATTCTGTGCCTGAACAGACATACCAAAGGCAAACACTGCAAAACATAGTAATTTTTTCATTTTTTGTTCTTTTTAATTTTTATAGTGAGTAGCGTAATTTAGTAATTTGTTACAGTGAAAAGCAAAGGCTGTGCCGTTTTTAACATTTTATTATAAAATTATAGCAAATTAAAAATCAAACTTACCGTTAAAACGTTTTGATCTGCAAATGATTTTTTAAATACTTGATTTAAATTATAAGTTGCTTTTAAATTAACACCGCGATATCCTACATAACCACCAACACCATAAGTAAAAGCATTAGAATTGTAACGTGATTGTGTAGATTCTTTATATTTTTCGCCATCTATTTCGTATTGTAAGTTTTTGGTTAATGTTGCCCAACCTATAAATCCACCTAAACCAGCATATATTGATTGTCTTGATTTTACAAGTGTATTACCAAATTCATCAGTTTTTCTTTTTGAAAAATCGTATTCTAAATAATTCTCTAAACGAATTTCAGAAATACTGAAGTTTGATTTTTTTACAGGAAAACCTACATCTACCAAAACCGTTACATTATTAACATCAGCAAGTGTTTTATTATTATTAATTCTGAAATTCTGGAAAGAACCATTTAAACTTGAATTCCAATATAAACGTGAAAGATCCTGTCCTAAACGTGTTTTAACACCAAAACCAACTTCAAAACCGGTAACTGTTGCTTTTTTATGGTAATAATCTTCATCATCATTTATCAACATCAAATTTTTGCTTATTCCATAGTATATATAGAATAGTGATTTATTCTCTACCAACTGCTTTTGATACGTACTCATATCGGTACTAAAATTAATATTGTCTTCGATTTTATTATTAATCAGTACCTTGATTTTATCTTCCTGAATTTTAGTTTCCTCCTCAATCTGTTTGGCATAAAACTCAGCTTTTTCGTTGCGTAACTTATCAGCTTCGACTTTGGTTAATTGGTTGCTTTCTACTTTTTGATCGATTTCGTTCAAATCCTGTTTCAGCTTTTCTTTGTTGTTTTTAATGATTAAATCGATATCATACGAAATATCATTTACCTTCTTTGTAAACTGGTTTGCCGATTGTACCGGACGTTTGTCACTAAAAAATTCTTGTGCCTGAACACTTAAAATGCTCAATAAAAATGCGGTTGTTAAAATTAGTTTTTTCATATTGTGTTATTTAGAATGTACTACAACTGTGTTTATTTCTTTCACTTTTTTCCAGAAATTTTGTCCGTTCGAAATCATATTGTCTGTTTGGCGTTCCATTTCGGCGCTTCGCAACAACTTGTTCGGGTTTACATAAATCTGGGTTTTAGTATTTAGAACCGATGCAATTTCAGTAGAAACTATTTTCTCTACTGGAAAAACATCTTCTTTAACTTTATTTTGCTGAACAATGTACACTTCCCTATTTCCTTTTTCAGAAATATTTGCTGGAACTTTCTTAATTATTGCTGATTTTTTTTTACTATTTTTTGTTTTCTGCGGAACATCATCGGCTTTTAAAATTTGATTATTGTTTTGCGGATGCTGAATTTTATTTACCACACTATCTTTTATTACGTAAGAATCATGTGAAGCAGGACTGATTAATTCTTTATCTTGCTTTTGCAACATCGTAAACAGCCCGAATATAACAACAACCGAAGCTGCGACTGCCCAATAAATTCTATTTGATTTTTTTGGTTTAGCCTGCGGTTCGTTTAAAAGATTTTCCATTCGTTGCCACGCATCTGCCGATGGTTTTATTTCACGGCGTTGGAAAAAATCTTTTATATCTTTTTCAAAATCCTCCATCATCTATCGTATTAATTCAATTTGTTGTTTCAGTATTTTTTTAGCGTAAGCCAGTTGCGATTTCGATGTTCCAACGGAAATATTCAGCATCTCGGCAATTTCCTGATGTTTGTATCCTTCAATCACGCTCAACACAAAAATATATCGGCAGCCTTTCGGCAAATCGTCAATCAGTTTTTGGTAATCGTTCGATATTTCGTAGGAATCTGAAACCACGCTTAATACCAACTGACTGGCATCTTCTATAAAATTGAGTTCTTTTTTTGACCGAAGAAACGATATGCTTTCGCGAATCATAATCTTACGGATCCAACCTTCGAAACTACCATCGTTACGGTACTGATTAATGTTTTGAAATACTTTCATAAAGGCACACAGCATTACATCTTCTGCATTGTGAAGATCTTTTATATACTGCCTGCAGGTACTTAACATGGTGGGAGAAAACTGATCGAACAGTTGTTTTTGTGCCGCACGGCTGTTATTTTGTACTTGATTTATTAATTCAGACTCGGTAAAACGTGTTTTTAGATTCAATTGTTTTTACTCTTTACATACATAGACGCAAAAGAAACGGAAAAGGTTGTAAAGAGATTACTTTTTTTGAAATATTATTTTAAGAGAAACTTTAAATAATTAAAAACCAAAACTTTAATTAAAATTTATTATTTTTAACAAAATAAAAAACATTATGACACATAAATACTTAATTCTTACAATCTTATTATTTCTTGGATTGAATGTAACATCTCAAGTATTATATTCAGAAAATTTTAATGCTCAAACTTCGGGCGCATTAAATACGGACTTAACAGGAACAACACCTGGAAAAGGCAATTGGTACACTCAATCACAAAACACCCAAGTTTTATCATTATTAGACATAGAAATTACACCATTAACATTTAACAACAAAATTTTAGAAATTAAAAATATTTTAAATTCTAAAAATAAAAGTGAAGCTGTATTGGATCTTAAGAATTTAGATGCCTTATGGAATAATAGAAACACGGGAAATGATATATTAAAATTCGAATTCGATTTTCTAGTAAATATGATTGATACTGCAAATTATGGATTACGAATTGATCATTTTTTTGGATACAATTATGGTGTACTCGCAGAATTTAGATATTTCGCATCTACAAACTACAATCATCTGGTCGATGGTTATATTAAAAATAGTAGTGGTGGTGCTAATAAAATATCCTTTGATAACAATCGTACTTCTCAATACCTAAACTTCCCTAATAAAACTTGGGTCAAAGTTACTTGGTATTTTAATTACACAACAAAAATAGCACATTTATTCATACCTGATTTAAACACCTATTACACTACGAATTTTGATTCACGTTTTCCTGTAGAAAGTTTTCAAATATCAATCTATAGGGGGATTACAAATCAAACATCAACTTATAGACAGCCTTTTTTAATGTATGATAATTTTAATATAGAAGCTGTAAATAATGTTCCTTTAAGCACGAATGAGTTTTTAAATTCAAAATTTGAAATTTATCCTAACCCTACAACTGATATAATCACTATTAAGAATTATGAGAATATTTTAATTAAAAATATTGATATAATTGATTTAACAGGAAAAACCATAAAATCAATTAAGCCTGAAGAACAACACACACAATTAAATCTAGATTTTCTAGCAGCTGGTACTTACCTATTAAACATTAAAACAGAACAAGGTACCGCAGTAAAGAAAATAGTAAAAAAATAAAAAACTGTAAAAGTGGATAATCGTCGTTCTTTAATGGAACTCTGATTTTCTAGCCCGGATTGCAGCGGTATCCTTTATTGTTGACCGAGCGGAGTCGAGGGCAACAAGAAAGATATAGCGGAAAGCCGGAAAAGCTTCAAATAAAAATAACGAAACATTAACTCATGATGAGACTCTGAATCAAGTTCAGAGTGACAAAATTAAAGTAAATTATGATTTATTAGCCAATTGTCCGCAGGCAGCATCAATGTCTTTTCCGCGTGATCGTCGTACTTTTGCTACAATACCGGCATTGTTTAAGGCAGTAATGTAAGCATCAATAACCGCTGGATCGGCTTGTTGAAATTCGCCATCGTCAATCGGGTTGTATTCAATGATATTTACTTTACAAGGCACGTATTTGCAGAATTTTACCAAAGCATCAATGGCCTTTTTATCGTCGTTAATGCCTTTCCATACCACATATTCGTAGGTAATTTTACTCTTGGTTTTTCGATACCAGTATTCTAACGCTTCGCGAAGTTCGGGTAACGGAAAACTTTTTGTAAAAGGCATGATTTTGTTTCGGGTTTCTTCGATTGCCGAATGCAAAGAAACAGCCAGCTTGAATTTCACCTCATCGTCTGCCATTTTCTTAATCATTTTTGAAACGCCCGAAGTGGATACGGTAATACGTTTTGGCGACATTCCCAAACCTTCGTTGGAAGTGATTTTTTCAATTGCTTTCATTACATTCGGATAGTTCATCAGCGGTTCGCCCATGCCCATGAATACAATGTTTGATAGCGGGCGGTTGTGATATTGTCGACTTTCCTGATCAATCGCTACGACTTGATCGTAAATTTCATCGGGACCCAAATTACGCATACGTTTTAAACGCGCCGTGGCACAAAAATTACAGTCTAAACTGCAACCAACCTGACTTGATACGCAGGCTGTTGTACGTTTTTCGGTAGGAATTAAAACAGATTCTACAATTAAACCATCGTGTAAACGCACCGCATTTTTAATAGTACCATCGTTGCTGTGCTGCATGGTATCTACCTTAATGTGGTTTATTACAAAGTGCTGTTCCAACAAAACGCGGGTTTCTTTTGATACGTTGGTCATATCATCAAAACTATGCGCACCCTTGCTCCACAGCCACTCATAAACCTGATTGCCGCGAAAAGCTTTATCGCCCTGCGCCACAAAAAAGTCTCGAATTTGCTCTTTGGTTAAACTGCGTATGTCTTTTTTAACTGTATTCATGCTGCAAAGTTACAACAAAAAAACAGCTATTTTATATTTTGAATTTCGGTTGAAGTTGTGGTAACCGCTTTTGTGATTTTTGCTTTGGCAAGTAAATCAGCATCCTGATTGATATTTGTTGTTCCTAAAGATACAATTGCTGTTAAAACCATTGCGCAGCTTAAAAAACCAATCCCAACAATGGCATTTTTTAAAGTAGTGTTCATGTTTTTATTATTAAATAGTTTCTAAATATAATATTTTTACCTAACAACGATAAAAAACAACAATTAATTGTTTGAACTTTAACATTTTAAGCATTAATGTTAATAAATTACAAACTACAAAACGTTGAACTATTTATAAAATTGTTCGTTATCTTTGCCTAAAAATAAAAGTATATGCATTTTATTTCAGAAGAATTAGAGAATTATATAGAAAAGCATTCTGCCCCAGAACCCGAGCTTTTACAACAGTTAAATAAGGAAACGTATCAGAAAATTTTGCAACCACGCATGTTAAGCGGTCATTTTCAAGGGCGCGTGTTAAGTATGCTTTCTAAAATTATAAACCCAAAACATATTTTAGAGTTAGGAACTTACACCGGTTACGCTACTTTATGTTTGGCTGAAGGTTTGAAAAGCGATGGAACTATTGATACCATTGATATTAATGAAGAACTGGAAGATATTCAACAAAAATATTTTAGTAGTTCTGCATTTAAAGATCAGATTATTCAGCACATTGGAAACGCTTTGGATATTGTTCCTACTTTGAATAAAAAATTCGATTTGGTTTTTATTGATGCCGATAAGGAAAACTATATTAATTACTGGAATTTAATTGTGCCTATGATGAATAAAGGCGGAATTATTCTATCGGACAATGTTTTATGGAGCGGAAAGGTTTTAGAAGAGGTTCAAAAAAACGATAAATCAACTCCCATACTTTTAGAATACAACAAAATTGTAAACGAGGATCTACGGGTTGAAACTGTTTTACTACCAATACGCGACGGTTTAACCGTTAGTAGAGTTTTATAAAACAAAAACGCTTTCTATTCGAAAGCGTTTTTTTGTTGTTTGTCTGTAAGTTTGTATTTATTGTTGAAATATCTGAAAATAAAATAGAATAAAAATCCTGAAGCAATACCGAAAATATATCCGCATAAAATATCTAACGGATAATGCAATGCCAGATAAATACGTGTGTAGGCAAAGATTAATGGGAAAAAGAAAATAAGCCAGGCGTATTTGTAATATCTTTTCATAATTAAAAAGATGATTAAAATAGAACCGCTGGAATTTGATGCATGCCCAGAGAAGAAACTCGGACTGTTGGCTTTTCGCAGCACACGTAAATAAGGTTCTATCAACGGATCGTTTACAGGGCGTAATCTGTCTACGCTGTATTTTACGAGATTGGTCATTTGATCGGTAAAAACAAAGAAAACGGTTAGTATCAATACTAAAAGTCCGAATTGTTTTAGTGAAATCTTTTTTAACAGTAAAAAAATAATGATTAAAAAAAACGGCCACCAGTTAATTTGGTGGGTAATGTACATAAAAATAGGATCCAAAAAATCGGTTCCTAAATTATTTAAGTAGATCAAAAGCTGCTGATCTTTTTCAATAAGGTTTTCAAACATTAGTTTTGGCGTTTAATTGGGCCAGTCATTGTTTCAATATCTTCTTTGGCTTTGTCAATTTCCTGCTGCACATCGTTTAACGGATTGTACTGATCTACATCTAAATTGACCGATTTTTTAATATCATCAATACCAATTCGCTTTTTAATATCTTCTACATTTACGGCATCTTTAATATCTTTAATCACTCCGGTTTCATCGACACTTTTAGTAATTTCAGACTTTAATTCGTTTGATGCACTTTTAACCTGATTGATTACCCGTGCCAAACCGCGCGCCATTTCGGGAACTTTGTCTGATCCAAAAAGCATTAGAATAACGCCTATAATCAGTACCATTTCGCCACCACCGATGCCTAAAATAAGCGGACTTATATATAGATTTAAATACATTTTGATTATTTTATTACAAAGTTACGTAAAACTATTATTTTAAAACCTTTACAATTTCTAAAAATTCTGTAGCTTTTTCTGTGTACATAATGTTAAGCTGCGTAATATCTACTGTTTGATACGATGTTACTATGATTGGATCTTGTGCCATAAAGTATCCGAATGCCATGTAATATGATTCTGGTATTTTTAAACGTTCGGTATAAAATTCTAACGGAAACTTGTTTAAAAGTTGTTGTACAAAAAGATGTTCTCCTTCTAATTCAACCGCTTTTTTAAGCATTTTTGTTCTGCCTGTTATTGCGTTTACAATGGCATCTACAGGAATAATTCCTCCGTTAGAAGTTGTTGCTGTGTGCAATCTTCTTTGTGCCGGAGTGAATTTACGAGCGCCACCCAAACCTAAACTTTCCGTTGTTACACGGCGATCTATCACTAATTCTTCCAGTATATTTTCGGCGTATTCCATTGGAACAAAAACCAGCGATTTGTTCATATCGGCGTATGACAATACTTTTTCACGGCCTATTAAATGTACTGCCGAAAAAACAAGCGTGTCATTCGGGTTTGCGTCAATAGAAAAATAACCACCTTTCTGTGTTAATGCAGACGTTTTTGTATTTACGTTTTTTATATAGATGCCCTCTAAATCTCGTGCCTTTGACACCACTTTACCTAACACCTTTTTTTGCTGCGCAAAGCCGTTTAAACTTCCCAACAGCATACAAAACAGCATTATTATACAAGTAATTATTTTTTTCATATTGCAAAACTATTCATTCTTTTATCAGCACAAAACGTATTATCACTTATTTAACGCTCGGTTTGTGCTTCTTGCTCTAAAAACTGAAACGATTTGTCTAACAAATACATACGCCATTTGGCTTCGTCGCCACTTTTAATGTATTCGTCAACAATATAATCATCATTCAAGTAATAATAAAATTTTTCGACCAATTCATCGGGAATCTTTAAATAATCGGTCATAACATTTCTTGGCAAACCTGCAACATAAGGGTTCATTTCGGTCGGGCGGCGTTCTACAAATACTTCGCCATCGCTTTTCTTCTTCATTTTGCCCAACAACCATAAAAACATTGCCTTAAAATCCATATTCGGGTTAGGATTTCTTTTGTAGATGTATTTATTAATTTCAGCAGAATTAAGTCCCAATGATTTCGATGTGATCTTTTCTACTTTAATCTCCCTTAATACCTCGGTTAGCGGTTCAGGATATATACGGATTAATTTGTTTTGAAGATCTTCTTTCTTTATAAAATATTTCAATTGATAAAACTCGTTTTCAATCAACGCCAGTTCATCGTTTGGCTGCACGTTTATTACAAAGTAACCGCCAGCATCTGTTGATACTACTTCTTTTGTTGCTACATTGATCACTTTTAAAGGAAAAATACCTACTTCGGCAATCATCAATCGCATTTTATGTTCGTTTCTTTCTTGCGCAAACGAAGCAGTTGATACAAGAAATACCAAAAAATAAAAATATTTCATAAGTGTTTATTTGGATTTCAACAAAAGTATCAGCAAAAACGTTAAAACATAATCAACGTTTTGGCAAACAAATGTTAAATTAATACGTTTGTATTTATTTGAATCTCATGAAGAATTTAATCATAGCAAGCACCTCAACTATTTACGGTTTAGGATATTTAGAATATTTACTGCCGGTTTTAAAAGATCATTTTAAAACCGCAAACATTATATTGTTTATTCCGTATGCCAGACCGGGCGGAATTTCGCACGACGATTATACCGCTAAAGTTGCCGAAGCTTTTGCACAAATCGATAAAAAAGTAGTCGGTTTGCACACGTTTGAAAATCCTGTGGAAGCTATTGAAAAAGCCGAAGGGATTTTCACGGGTGGTGGTAACACTTTTTTATTGGTAAAACAATTGTACTGGCACAAAGTAATGCTTACGTTAAAAGAAGTATTGCAAAACGGAACGCCATATTTGGGATGTTCGGCGGGCAGCAACATTACCGGTTTAACTATGGAAACTACCAACGATATGCCTATTGTGTATCCGCCAAGTTTTCAAACTTTGGGAATGGTTCCGTTCAATATAAACCCGCATTATCTAGATCCTGTTGATGGATCAACTCACATGGGCGAAACGCGCGAAACCCGTATTAACGAATTTCATTGCTTTAATTCACAACCCGTTTTAGGACTTCGTGAAGGAAGTTGGCTGGAGGTTCGTGGATCGAAAATCACGTTGAAAGGATCTCTAACTGCGAGATTGTTCCGTCAGAATCAACCACCGATTGAACTGGAAACCGAAACCGATTTATCAAACTTATCATAAAAGCGATCTTAAACAGATCGTTTTTTTATTTCTTTTCGTATCTTGAAAAGAAAAATCATGCTGGATAAAATTAAGAAAACCATTGAATTAATTCAGGCAATTGATATTGGTGCACTGCAAAAACTGAATGAGAAAGTCGATCTAAAAAAATTAATGGAATCTGTAGGTTCTTTAAACGACGATCAACTGAAAGGCATTGTTCATCTGCTGAACAATGCCAATAAAAAACATGAAGTTCCGCCAATCGATGCCGATTTTTATGACATTGGCGATAAACTTTCTGCCGATGATAGAGCCTTACAGTTAAAAGTTCGTGCTTTCATGGAAAAAGAAATTGCCCCAATTGTGAACGAATACTGGCTTCATGATGAATTTCCTAAAGAAATTATTCCAAAATTAGCCGAACTAAATATTGCCGGATTAAGCTTTGAAGGCTACGGCTGTGCAGGAAAATCATCTTTATTAGAAGGAATAATCGCTTGCGAACTGGCTCGGGTTGATGCTTCAATCGCAACATTTTTCGGTGTGCAAGGCGGTTTGTGCATGGGCAGTATTTACACCTGCGGATCCGAAGAGCAAAAACAAAAATGGCTTCCACCTTTACAGCAATTCAAAAAAATTGGTGCTTTTGGACTGACTGAACCCGAAGTAGGATCAGGAGCTGCCGGCGGATTGACTACTACCTGCGAAAAAACCGAAAATGGCTGGGTATTAAACGGACAAAAAAAATGGATTGGCAATGCTACTTTTGCTGATATTGTGGTGATCTGGGCACGCGATGTTGCCGATAATCAGGTAAAAGGTTTTATTGTTGAAACAAATACAGAAGGATTTTCGGTTGAGAAAATCAAAGATAAAATGGCATTGCGTATTGTTCAAAACGGATTAATTACGATGAAAAACTGTATCGTTCAAGAAGAAAACCGATTGCCGAATACCAATTCGTTTAAAGATACTGCTAAAGTTTTACAAGCTACACGCGCCGGCGTTGCTTGGATGGCGGTTGGATGTGCCCGCGGAGCTTACGAAAATGCGTTGGCGTATACCACACAGCGCGAACAGTTTGGCAAACCAATTGCGGCTTTTCAGTTAATTCAAAATCATTTGGTAGAGATGCTTTCTAATTTAACCGCTATGCAGACTATGGTTTTCAGATTATCAGAATTACAGGATGAAGGCAAATTGAAAGACGAACACGCATCGTTAGCTAAAGTTTTCTGTACCTTAAGAACTCGAGATATTGTTTCGCGCGCTCGTGAAGTTATGGGCGGAAACGGTATTTTGCTTGAATATAATGTGGCTCGATTCCTTGCCGATGCCGAAGCGATTTATTCGTACGAAGGCACCAAAGAAATTAATTCGCTAATTGTCGGAAGAAGCATAACTGGATTTTCGGCTTTTGTTTAAATCAATCTACATTAACATTCAACGCAATCCAAAAACATATCTTTACAAAAAAGAAAAAATATGAAAGAAGAATTTATAGCACTTAACGTTGTGAAAAATGATGAGAACAATCGGTTTGAATTAACTGTAGATGGTTTTACTGCTTTTATAGACTTTAAAGAAAAAGGCAATGTTATTAAGTTGATTCATACCGAAAGTCCGCCTGAATTAGCTGGGCGTGGTGTGGCAACAGCACTTATAGAAAAAACATTAATTTATTTAGAAGAAAACAATTACAAATTAATTCCACTTTGTCCGCTTGTGTTTGCATACATTAAACGCCATTTAGAATGGAAACGTATTGTTGATGAAAGTTTTAACGGTTTTAAAGATTAACATTTATGAAAAAACTAATCATGATTACCGCACTATTAATGTGTTTTATTGGATCGGCTCAAAAAAAGAAACCGAAGAAAATTGTTCCGCCACCACCTGTTAAAGAAGTTCCTCCTCCACCAAAAGTAGAAGAGCTTACTTTTGAAGATGATGAAAAAAAATGTTTTGTTTTTAAAGCTGAAGAACAGAAAGATTCTTTAACCTATGTAACCGAAACCCTTTTAGAATATGGTTGGAATAACGATTTGGCTCGAATAATTATCACCACTTACAATTATGATTCGGTTAAAAAAAATCAAGCAGATGAAAATGGCGAAGTTTTAGCGTTAACGCAAAACTTACAGTTTATAAACGGAACTTTTAAAATAGAGAAGGATGTTTTTACTTTTACACCTGAAAAGTCAGAAAAGTTTAAAACTCGATTGTTTAAAATTACCTATAAATCCAAAACTAAAAAAGTCGATTTTTTAACAGACGAAAATAATAATAAGTTACAAACCGGTGAATGTTTAGAACCAATGGTTAAGATGAGTATGTAAAACAAAAGCTCTTGAAAAATCAAGAGCTTCTGTTTTTATTTTACAATCTGTAATCGTTTTGTTACTGATTTTATCCCAAAATAAAATCCGGATAAAATGGTAAAAATAATGGTAAGCATGGCTACATATTCTGTAAAACGCATCAATACATTTGGTTCTTTAGCATCGCCGTCTAACAAAAAACCTGCTGTTGTAATTACCGAAGCAAGTGCCAAAATGTTTATAACTGATTTTTTCATAATTGTGTAATTTACTTTTTAAAGCTAACGTATAAAACAGTTAATTTATTATACGTTTACAGCGTTTTCATATCAATTACAAAACGATACTTTACATCTGACTGTTGCATGCGTACGTAAGCTTCGTTAATTTCGTGCATCTTGATTACTTCAACTTCTGAAACAATCCCGTGTTCGCCACAAAAGTCAAGCATTTCTTGGGTTTCTTTAATTCCACCGATTAACGATCCGGCAATGTTTCTACGTTTGTTAATCAACACGCCGCCATGAATTGGAAACGGTTCAATGGCTCCGACCATACACATGGTTTTATCAAGCTTTAATAACAACAAATACGGATTTACATCATGTGTCACCGGAATGGTGTTCAATAGAAAATCGAAACTGTATGCGTGCTGTTTCATTTGATCGACATCTCTAGAAATTAAAACCTCATCAGCTCCTAATTTCATCGCATCTTCACCTTTACTTGCAGACGTGGTAATCATTACCACATGCGCACCCATTGCTTTGGCAAACTTAACGCCCATGTGACCCAAACCGCCTAAACCTACAACGCCTACTTTATCGCCTTTCTTCACGTTCCAATGGCGCAATGGCGACCAAGTTGTGATACCGGCACATAATAAAGGTGCAACGTTTTCTAAAGGTAAATTGGTTGGTACGTTTAACACAAATTCTTCTTCTACCACAATATTCTCTGAATATCCGCCGTACGTGATTCCACCGTGTTTGGAGTTTTTAGAATTGTAGGTTCCTGTAAATCCGTTTTCGCAGTACTGCTCTAAACCTTCATCGCATGAATGGCAATGCTGGCACGATTCCACCATACAACCAACGCCCACAATATCGCCTACTTTAAATTTTGATACTTCGCTACCAACAGCTTCTACCCTACCAACTATTTCATGCCCTGGAACCGACGGATAATTTGTTGGTCCCCAATCTGATTTTGCCGTGTGCAGATCGCTGTGGCAAACGCCACAATATTCTATTTTTATAAATACGTCTTTTGCGTTTAAATTTCTTCGTTCTATAGTATGTGCACCCAGCGGATCTACCGCATTAAAGGCTGCGTAAGCTTTTGTTGCCATTTTTTTATTGAATGTTTGATTTTATAAAGTTATGAATTTTAAGTAACAGAATTTACTAATTATAAATTGTTTAAAAAAAGCCTATATTGCAATTTATTAAAATGTTTAGATTTTTAGTAATTCTCATTTTAAAACAATAGATCATGAAGAAAATATTACTTATCCTTGTTCTAATACTATCTAAAAATGTGTATTCACAACATGGCGGAAATCAACTTTACAGAAACTCACGAAATTATGACCGCTTTGTGCCACAATCAATTTCAAACTTTATATCCACTGATTCTACCGTTGTATTTACTGCAAACATTCTACTGAATGAAAAAGCAGATTTATACAAAATCACTTTCGGCGTTAACGAAGAAAAAGTTACTTTAAAAGAAGCTACTGATGGTATCAATAAACGAATAAATAGTTTTGAAAAAAAATTATCTTCTTTAGGAATTAAAAAGGAAAATATTTTTATTGACTTTATTTCGCAAACAAAAATATATGATTTTGATATTGATGAATCTTCAAAATCAAGCGTGCAGAAGTTTACAGGATTTGAAGTAAAGAAAAACATCATTATTACATTAAGTGATTATTCTAAAATTGAAGATATTATTTCTGAAGCTTCTAATTTTGAAATTTTCGATATTATAAAGGTTGATTATATGAACAATGATATCGAGAAAATTAAACAGCAATTATTAAATGAAGCGCAAAATGTCATAGATAGCAAACAGAAAAAATATTTTACTGCATATAAAAGAGAAATAATTGGTGAGCCAAGAGCAAATGAAAGTTTTTATGCGGCTCATCCAAAAAATCAATATCAGGAATACAGTGCTTTTGAAAGTTCAGAAATTTCTTCTTATAATTCCAACAACCATATAAAGAAATTAGAAAGAAAATCAAAAACATTTTATTATGAAGGAGTTGACTATTCGATATTTGACAAAGTTTTAAACCAAGCAAATCCTGAAATTGGAATTCAATATATTTTGAATCTAATTGTAACTTACGATGTAAAAAAGAATAAATAGTCTTTATCTTTGCACTTTAAATAAAACGTTATGGGAAAAGAAACGAAAGAAGGTTTATACCAAGGCATCATTGAAAAAGATGAAAAAGGAAATTATTTCTGCGGACCTTATTTGTTAGATTATAAATTTACCGAAGCCAATTTTAAACTGGGCGATAAAATAAGTATTAAAACATTGATTAACAACCCGAGTGATATTAGTGCGGAGCAGTATCCTAAAAAATCAATGAAATTTTCGCTGGCTAACGGCGACAAACCTTCTAAATAGAAAAATCCATCGCTCTAAACGATGGATTTTTTTGTTTGCTCTTTAGGCTTAAAATTCTTCTTCTTTAATTAAATTTCCGTTTTCGAAATATCTCTTTTTTATTAGTTTTCCTGATTCATCAAAAATTTCCCAAATACCATCTGGTGTTTTATCAATTAAATTACCTATCGTTGAAATTTTGCCATTTTTATGATAACCATAAATTTTGCCTTTTAGATGTTCATCAATATAAATTCCATCAATCTCTAATTTACCATTATCTTTCCATTGTTTGAAACGACCTTGTAAAACATTGTCTGTATAATACGATTCTAATTTAAGTTGACCATTTTCATGCCATTCGTTGCTTTTTCCATGATACTTTCCATTCTTAAAATTTGATCTACTTTGCATTTGACCATTTTCATAAAAGGTTGTATACACACTATCTTGTAAACCATTTATCCAATACGAAACTTCATCCAAATTACCGTTTTTAAACCAATGTTTTACTTCTCCATGCGGCTTTCTGTTAACACGATATGATTTTGAAGAAATATTTCCATTTTCAAAAAACCAAGTAACTAATCCAGTTCCATTTACATATTCTTGTATCCATTCGGGTTGCCCATTTTCATAATATCTTACCCAATCATCATTAAAAACACCATTTGTTAATTTACCTTTTTCATAAATCTGACCATTATGGTATTTCTCTAAATAATCCCCATCTTTTACATAAACATACAAAATAGTATCTTTTTGATAAATATGATATTTGATAACATCACCCATTTCATCATATCTAAAAACAGTATCTACGTGAACTTTATTCTTTAATCTACCTTTTTCAAAAAGTTTCCCATTTGCTGAAAATAAGTGGTAAACACCGTTTTCTACTGTAGTTTCATCAGTTATTGGAATCCACGAAGATTTACCTGAATCTTCATCAATCCAATACGCCCAATTCTCGTTTCTTTTAGATTCATCGTTAAAATCACCTTCTTTACAACTAATAAGAATAAAAACTGTGGCTAGAAATAATATAGTGTATCTAAATAAATTCATCATATTGCTAATTTAATAAAAAACACCTACAAGAATAAATATCTTGCAGGTGTTTGGTAAGTATAACGTTTTAAACTACAACTTCGTAACACCCATATTCCAAAGGGTGAATGCCTGAATATCGGCATTTTCGTTAATGGTTTGCTGAACCGATTTTCCTGCACCATGACCTGCATTTACATCAATACGAATTAACATTGGGTTGTTACCCACATTTTTATCCTGTAATTCTGCAGCGAATTTAAAGCTGTGTGCCGGTACTACTCTATCGTCATGATCGCCTGTTGTAACCATTGTTGCCGGATACGAAACTCCTGCTTTTACGTTATGAACCGGCGAATATCCTTTTAAATAATTAAACATTTCTTTAGAATCTTCTGCAGTTCCGTAATCATAAGCCCAACCTGCACCTGCGGTAAACGTATGATAACGCAACATATCCAACACTCCAACAGCCGGCAAAGCTACCTTCATTAAATCTGGTCGCTGTGTCATGGTTGCACCAACCAATAATCCACCGTTTGATCCACCGCGGATTGCCAGTTTATTGCTCGATGTATATTTTTCTTTAATTAAATATTCTGCCGCCGCAATAAAATCGTCGAACACGTTTTGCTTTTGCATTTTGGTTCCGGCATCGTGCCATTTTTTACCGTATTCACCGCCTCCACGTAAATTTGCAACAGCGTAAACACCGCCATTTTCTAACCAAACCGCATTGGCAACACTAAAGCTTGGTGTTAACGACACATTGAAACCTCCGTAGGCATACAACATTGTTGGGTTTGTTCCGTCTAACTTTATGCCTTTTTTATAGGTAATCATCATAGGCACTTGCGTACCGTCTTTAGATGCGTAAAAAACCTGCTTAGACTCGTAATCACCTGGGTTGAACTTTACTTTTGGCTGCTGATAAACTTCTGATGTTCCCGCAGCGATATTCATTTTATAAATAGTTCCCGGCGTAATGTAGTTGGTAAACGAATAGTACAAATCTTTCGCATCTTTTTTTCCGCCGAAACCACTTGCTGTTCCCAAGCCAGGCAACTGAATTTTACGAATGAATTTACCTGAATAATCAAACTGTTCAACAACCGAAACGGCATCTTTCATGTATCGAGCAAAAAAATATCCGCCGGCTTTAGATAAATCAAGTACGTTATCACTTTCTAAAATCAAATCTTCCCATGCGCTTAAATTAATTAATTTAACCGCATCTACCACCATTAATTTTTTATTGGGAGCTTTTAGATTTGTCTCGATATACAATTTCCCGTCTTTAGAATCAATAATAGAATAGTCATTATCAAATCCTGTCACAATGGTTTGAATTTGGCTGTTTGCTTTTGTTAGATCTTGAATGTATAATTCGTTGCCCGATGTGGCATTTGCAGCAGTTACCACCAAATATTTTTGATCGTTGGTAACGTATCCGCTCACGTAACGGCGTTTGTACTTTTCACCAAATACTAATTGATCGGTTTTTTGCGATGTTCCTAATTTATGATAATATAATTTATGCTGATCGGTTTTTGCAGAAAGTTCAGATCCGGTTGGTTTATCGTAGCTTGAATAATAAAACCCTTCGTTTTTGTACCAGCTGATTCCCGAGAATTTTACATCGATCAAGGTTTCGCCGATTACCGATTTATCTTTTGCGTTTACAACGATGATTTTTCGCCAGTCGCTTCCACCTTCTGAAATAGCGTAAGCAACCAAACTTCCATCTTCGGTAAAGGAAACATCGGCTAACGACGTGGTTCCATCTTTAGAAAACGTATTCGGATCTAAAAAAATTTCTTCTTTGCCCGATTTATCTTTTCGATACAAAACCGACTGATTTTGCAAACCGTCGTTCTTATAATAATAGGTAAAATCGCCTTCTACAAACGGAGCTCCGATTTTTTCGTAATTCCATTTTTCGGTCAATTGTTTTTTTAACTGATCGCGGTACGGAATCTGATCTAAATAAGCAAAAGTTACATTGTTTTGGGCAGTAACCCACGCTGCTGTTTCGGCAGATCTGTCATCTTCTAACCACCGGTATGGATCTGCTATTTTGTTGTTAAAGTAAGTATCTACAACTTCTTTTTTTGCTGTTTGCGGATAATTCATTGTTTTATTTTGGGCATTTACGCTTTGCGAAAGGATAACCGAAGCGATAAAAATAGAACTGACTAATTTTTTCATGATTGTATTGTTGATATTCTGCAAAATAAAAAAACTTGCCGAGGTTGGCAAGTTTTAATTATCTGAATTATATAAGATTACTTTTTAGTGTATTCTATTGTTTGTATGTAAGTCCCATCTATAGATGAAGTTGCTTCCATTTTCACAGGATAGTTATCAGTATTATAATCATATTTTACTGTTCCTGTAAAATTATCTTCTGGAAAATCTGAATCTTTATAATCGATATTTACCGCATTGTTAACTAAATTAACTTGCTCTGATACAATGTAAGCAAAAACCCATTGTGGTAATTTTACATTTTTATAAATACCGTTTTTATCGTCAAATTTAAAAATAACTTCTTCACTGTCATCGCTTTTCATTTTAGTTATATTTCCGTTGGCATCGTAAGTATAATTAAAATATCCGTCGTTAAGCAGATTACCTTTACTATCTAAGGTTAATATTTCGGTATCATTATGTGTTTGACCATTAAACTCAGCTTTCATGCTAACAGTCAATTTTGTTCCAGCCTGAGAAAAAGTATAGAAAGTTTTAATATTATTTTCTGTAGTGGTAGCTTCAACCAATTGCTCGCCAGAATAAGTAAACGTATATTCATACCCATCGCTTTCGTCAATTTTAGTTAATTGTGCTTTGTTATTGTATGTAAAAACCGTTGTGCCGTCATCTGAAACAATTTTTGATGGCAGGTATATTTTTGATACATCTACTGTTCCTTCTTCTGTTGTGTTGTTATCATCGTTTTTATCACAAGACGTGAACATTAATCCGGCTAAAACAAATGCCGATAATACTAATTTTTTCATAAGTATATAAGAATTAAAATTATTTTTTAGTGTATTCTACTTTTATGTAATAATCTTCGTTTGAAAACAATATTTTTTCGGGAAAATTATCTGCATTGTAAGTATAATTGATTGTTTGAGTATCGGTTTCTGATGATTCTAAATCTTTATAATCAATTTTTACACAGTTGTTAACCAAATAAAAAAAGTAATCGTCTAAAAGAAAAACGTACAGCCATTGTGGCGTTTTTACATTTTTAAATACACCGTTTTTAGTGTCGTACTCAAATGTATATTCATCGTCAGGATTTATTACTTTCTTTATATTTCCTACGGCATCATAAGAGATTGATCCGCCGTTGTAACCTATCAATTTACCTTTATCATCAATCGTTAAAGCATCAACAGGTTCTGGATCATCATCATAAGCAATCATTACATTATTGCCTTGATAGGTAAAAGTATAATCAGATGTGTAGGTGTTTTCTGTAGTAACTTCTTCAACTTTTGCTGAAGTTACTAAATCGCCGGTATAGTTAAGTGTAGTAGTAATGCTATAATCAGAATTACCTTCTTTCATCTCGGTAATTCTGTTTTTATCATCGTATTTAAAAGTAACCGGACCACTATCGCCGTATATTTTTGCGGGAAGATAAATTGCGTTGGTAGTTTGTTCGTCTTCTTTATCTTTTTCACAAGAAGTGAATGCAAAACCGACACAAAGCAGGGTTGCAAAGATTATTTTTTTCATAAGTTAATTTCTAAATTTGGTGCAAATATAAAACTCCTTTCCATATAAACAAGAAAGGAGTTTATTTATAAGAAGTTAATCTTTTAATAATTAATGGTGTAAACCTCGTTTTCAGTGGATCCGTTTTCAGAGTAGTTTACAGACATTCTGGTTGGATAACCTGCAATAATATGTTCTACCGGATAGGAATAAGTTTCAGATGACGTATAGGTTGTTCCCTCATATTCTGAAACGTTTGTTACAGAAATCGGATTGTTTTCTGCGAAGTAATGTAAATCAAAATCGCTTAAAAGCAATACCCATTTAGGCGAAGTTGAGCCACTTAAAATACCTTTATCGTTATTATAGCTCGCAGTAGTTGTAGAACTTTCATCAACCACTTTTACAATATTTCCTTTGGTATCGTAGGTAAATGTTGTTACATCTCCAAAATTATTAAAGTTCAAAACCTGACCTTTATCGTTAAAGTTCACCATGATGTAATCGTTGTCTTCATCAGTCACTTTTGCCTGATTTGCCGAAGGATAACTAATCGTGTACGAACTGGTTTCGGTTCCAGCCGGATCGTTAAAAACCGTTACAAACTTTATTACTTTACCGTTGCTGTCATAAGTAAAAATAGTTTCGGTGTATTCTGTTTCAGAATCTTTATCGGTTACTTTAACCAATTGTCCGCTTGCGCTGTATGTAAACAATAAATTACCGTTTACACTGGTAATTGATTTTGGAAGTTTTTTTACATCGGCAACATTGTCATCGTTTTTACAAGAAACAAATGCAGCTGATGCCATTAAAACAGATATTATAATCTTTTTCATATATTTTGAATTATTCAGCTGCCGGATAAACAATACGGATTGGCTTGTAATATGTTGAAATATAACCTTTATAATCAACCGCTATTATCTTTATTATATGATTTCCCTCATCATATAATTTGTCAACTTCTATTTTCTCAGGAACTAAAACTCCTTGATAAACAGTAAAATCTGTTGAATAAGCTGCTATTTTTACCAACTTAGTAAATTCAAAAGAATTCGCTGTAAAATCTTCTTTATAAATTTCAATTTGATATTCCACTACGCCACTAGGGTCATTAAAATGGATGTCCATTTTTAACTCGCTACCAAATTTAAATTCTTTATTATCTGGAACATTTGTAATTTCAATCGTTGGACCTGCTGTATCTACATCGTCGTCGTTACAGCCTACAAAAGCAAAAGCGGTTGTTAATAAAAATAAAAGGCTTATTTGTTTGAAAAATTTCATAATTAAATTCATTTAATCTTCAAAGATAAACGAATAATTTCAAATTTTAGTATTCTTGAAATGTGGTTAATTTTTTGATTTTAGTTAATTTTTTACCAAAAAAAATCCCAAACCTAAACGATTTGGGATCTGTAAAAAACAATAAATCTATTAATGGCTATGATCGTGACCAATAAAAATCTCAACAAACTGCTGATTTTGGTTACCATTTACGTCTAAAACTGTAATTCCAACATGGTAATGCTCTTCGGCAACATCGGTAGGAATAGTAATTGCGTGCTCTAAAGTATAAGCTGTTGGTTTATTAGCTATATCGCCAACAAAAGAATACTCAAAATCTTCAGCTAAAAGTTGTTTTGATTTATGCTCGTGCCCGTCTTCTGCCGAGTGAATTTCGATTTTATAACTTGCCAAACCTACATTATCTGTCAAATTTGCTTTTACTGTAAAAACCGATCCGGGTTCAACTTCCTGATGATCTGTTGGTGTTATAATTTCAATGGTTGGTTTTGTTGTATCAACTACTGCATCATCGTCTGAACATGATGAAATTCCTATTAAACTGATTATTGCGAAACTTAAACTTGCTAATTTTTTCATGATTGATTTCTTTTTAAATTAAAATGGTACTGTTATAAAAATTTGAATGTTTCTGCCAAACTCTGGAATATCCAAAGCGCGGTAAAAACTGTTGTGATGATAGTAAACCGTGTTAAAAACATTGTTCACCTGCAAACGAATCTGCGGTTTAAAACCTTTAAAGTTAAGTACCGAACTAAATTGAGCATTTGCAATGGTGTAACCCGGCGTTACTTCTTCGTTTTGGGCAATTCTGTTTTGCTGCAACGCTATTTTTGTTCCAACCTGAAGCTGATTTTGTTGCAGTAAACCACCGTCGTTTAAACGGTATTGTACATTAAATTGTCCGTTAATTGGGGTTGAAAACGGCAAAGGATAATCAACTCCCGAATCACTAATCTGCTTATTGTACAAATAAGCCGCCTGTGCCTGGAAACCAAATTTGTTCCACTGGTAATGCGCATCAACCTCTAAACCGGTAAGCATCGCTTTCGACTGGTCGTATTTGTAAACCTGTCCGCCGTGTGGCAAAATAGAAAACGCGCCCGTTGGTTTTAAGAAAATGTAATTAGTGAAATAATATAAATAAGCACTTGCGTTTATTTTAAAGTTATTTTTGTGGAAATGCTGACTTAAATCAAAAGCCCAGCCTTTTTCAACATCTAAATTCTGATTTCCTTGTTCGTGACGAAAAGCGCCATGGTGAATTCCGTTCGAACTTAATTCCATTGCCGTTGGAAACCTGAAGTTTGATGCCACTGTAAGCGTACTTTCCCAATCGGCCGTGATTTGGTGCGATACGCCAAAAGCTACATTTCCTCTTGAAAAATCTTTAGATAACGATTCCGCTCGTTGGGCATTCTGCCTAGCCTGATCTTCTGGTGTGCCACGTTGCGATAAATAATCGAACAAAACCTCATCAAAAAAACCGGCAACTTTTACATTGGCAACATCGTATCTTGCACCTAATTCCAAATTCCAATCGGTTGCAAAATTCCAGGTATGTTTCCCGAAAACGCCTAAATTCCAACGGTCGTATTCCGGCATTAAATAACTGTAACCCGCTATATCGTTGGTTTGATACTGGCTTTGCATACCTAAAATAGTGGTATGATCTAACAGCCAGTCTTTTTTGTACGATAATTCGGCGTTCAGGGTATTCAATTTAAAATCTAACTCTAAATTAGGATTGATTTCGGGCGGAACCTGATTGGAATAATGCGAATGAAACAAACTGTATTCCTGACGGTGGTTGCGTTGAAAACCAAACTTAAAATCCCACACATCATGCGTATTTAACCACTTTGCATGATAGGTTATTTTGGTATGATTTACCTGCTGATAAGGCATGCCGATGTTTCGTTCGCTACCGTCGGGTTTGGCATCATTCACAGACGGAATTCCGTGTGCACCTGCAAAAAATCCCGATTTGTTTTGAAACTGGCTGATGCTTAAAATACTCTGAAAATCACCTTTCACGTAACCCCATTGACCATAAACCGATAGTTCGTTTCCAGCAGTATTGGCCATGTTTCCATTGGTTAACGGAATTTTTGTAGACAGATACGTTATTTCATCAACCGGAACCTTAAAATCGGCAAATGTGGTGTACGATGTTTTGAATTTATAAAAATGATCGCCTTTTTTGTACGACATATTCAGCGCGTTTGCCCACGATTTGTTTACGCTTTGAGCCGTTGTAATGTATTGCGCCTTAAAACCATCGGTCGGAATTGTTTCGTTGTTAACTTCTATCACACCTGCAATCGCGTCCGACCCGTGCGTAATAGTGCCCACACCTTTAATAACCTCAACACTTTCGGTTGTTAAGGCATCAATTTCCAAACCGTGATCGGCACCCCATTGTTGTCCTTCCTGCTTAATACCGTTTTCAGTAACAGCCAGGCGTGTGAATCCCAAGCCGCGCATCATAGGTTTTGCAGTTTGTGATCCAACAGTAACGGCATCTAACCCCACCACGTTTGACAAGGTTTTTCCCAAACTGTTGCTGTAATTATCCTGAAGATATTTCTGTGTAACTTTCTGCTGATTGTAAGCTTTTTGCTGTGCGGTATGTATTACAAGGGTTTCCAAGGTTTCTTCTTCACTTAAAACAACGATAATTTGTTTTGACTGATTCAAATGAATTTTTTCCTGATAAACGCCGTAACCATCTGCCGAAACTTTTAAGGTGTACGAACCACTTTGCAGATCCGTAAAAATAAAAGTACCCGATGCATCTGTATCCACACAATTACTGCTTAAATCAACATGACTGTCTGCGATGTTTTCGCCCAGGCTGTTTTTCACCACACCGGTTAACTGGTGCTGCGCAAAAACGCCATAGCCTAACATACACAAAACAATCGTTAATAATAAACGCATTTTGTGAGTTTTTTAATTTTTGTAAATGATTTTGATTTAGATGAATATGTTACCCATTTGTCAAGCCTACTTAAACGAACTTTATGTCATTCCAGACTTGATCTGGAATCTCATTATTCATTTTAAAATAATTATGAGAATCTGACCCGAGCTTGCGAACGGAACGAAGTTAATCAAGTTCGGAATGACCAAAATGATAATCAATTCATCGATAAATCTTACAGTTTAAACAAAAACCGGCGGACCGCGAAGCGAGATAAAATCAAACGAAGCATCAACATAGTTTGTATGGTGCGTTACGTTTAATTTTGGATACGTTATGGAAGAATAAAATACGATTACATCTGGTGTAACAGTTGTAAACGGACTAAAAGTAAAGTGACAGATCTGACAGTCATCTGAATGATGGTTTGCCATTTGATCATGATTGGCATGATGCGAATCTGTTCTTAAAAAATCGGAAACCAAATGCGAATAACTGTGCGCAGATTGAAACATTAACGTTACTAGAACGCAAATGCTAAAAAACCACGAAATTATTTGCTTGTTTGATTTCATATAACTGCAAATATAAAAAACTCTTGACGAATCAAGAGTTTTTTGAATGCTATTAACATATTTTAACCTATTAATTTGTTTTCTAACAAATATTCGGCAATTTGTATGGTGTTGGTTGCCGCTCCTTTTCGTAAATTATCGGCAACAATCCACATGTTTAGGGTGTTTTCCTGACTTTCATCTCTACGGATTCTTCCTACAAAAACCTCGTTCTTATTTTGTGCGTACAAAGGCATTGGGTAGGTGTTGGTATCGGTATTGTCCTGAACCATGATTCCCGGAGTGTTCTGCAATATAGCGCGAACTTTGTTTAAATCGAAATCATTTACAAATTCAATATTCACTGCTTCACTGTGTCCGCCAACAATCGGAATACGAACTGCCGTAGCCGTAACCTTAATACTGTCGTCACCCATAATCTTTTTGGTTTCGTTGGTCAGTTTCATTTCTTCTTTGGTGTAACCATTATCCAAGAAACTATCGCAATGAGGAATCGCGTTTCGGTGAATCTGGTAATGATACGCCATTTCGCCTTTTACACCGTTATATTCGTTTTCTAACTGTTGAACCGCTTTTACGCCCGTTCCCGTAATAGATTGATAGGTTGATACAACAACACGTTTGATCTGGTATTCTTTATGTAACGGAGCCAACGCCATTACCAATTGAATGGTTGAACAGTTTGGGTTGGCAATGATTTTATCGTCTTTTGTCAACACATTTGCATTGATTTCCGGAACAATCAGTTTTTTGGTAGGATCCATTCGCCAAGCCGATGAATTATCTACAACCGTTGTACCAACTTCGGCAAATTTAGGTGCCCATTCTAATGATGTTTCTCCGCCTGCTGAAAACAACGCCACATCGGGTTTCATTTCAACGGCTGTCTGCAAATTTACCACCTTATACTTCTTATCCTTAAAAGCTATTTCCTTACCAACCGATTTTTCCGATGCTACCGGAATTAATTCTGTTACAGGAAAATTACGTTCTGCCAAAACATTCAGCATTACCTCGCCAACCATACCGGTTGCGCCAACTACAGCTACTCTCATAGATAAAATTTGTTTTAAGATTAAAAATTTGCAGTAGCAAAAATATGCAATAATTTGAATAGTTTATGAGGAAATTACAGCGTATTAAAATCTTTTACCTGAAGTTGTATAGTTACATTATCTTTCCACTGATTTTCTGATAACGAATATACCACATTCATTAATTTAAGATTTTTTGTGGTGTTGATTAAATCTCCTTTTTTAAAAGCGATTGCCGGGAACGGTTTTGAATTATTCTGCTTGACGAACATACGCAAATGCTCGTTATTTTTACCGATGGTTTGTGCATTGCCTGTATCAAAAACATTGGGTGTAAAAAACACAGGTGTCATATTTCCGGGACCATGCGGTTCGAACTGTTTTAAAATACGGAACGTTTTTTCATCAAAATCATCAAAATTCACTACCGCATCAATTTCAATTTCTTCGGTTTGCTGTTCTTCGCAAATGGTTGATTTTACAACTTCTTCAAACTTCGACTTAAAATTTTCGTACTCGGAATCTTTAATCGTTAAACCTGCCGCATACATGTGACCGCCAAACTGAATAATGTGTTCCGAACATTTTTCTAATGCCTGATACACATCGAACCCTTTAACAGATCGTGCCGAAGCTGCCAGATAATCGCCACTTTTCGTAAAAACAAGAGTTGGTCTATAATAGGTTTCGATCAATCGGGAAGCCACAATCCCAATGACACCTTTATGCCAACTTTCGTGATAAACAACAGATGAAAACTTATTTTCTTCGTTATTTTGAATGATCTGATCCAACGCTTCTTCCGTAATTTGCTGATCTAGAATTCGTCGGTTCATATTAAACTCATCAATTTCCTTGGCAAATTCAATGGCTTCATCCAAATCAAATTCGGTCAGTAATCGAACGGCATAATTCCCGTGTTTAATACGTCCGGCAGCATTTATTCGCGGCGCAATTTTAAAAACCACATCGGTAATTGTAAATTCTTTAATGGCAAACTGCTTTTTCATTGCCAAAATTCCAGGTCGCGGATTGCTGTTAATAACTTCCAAACCGTAATATGCCAGAATGCGGTTTTCATCTACAATTGGCACAATATCGGCTGCAATAGCTGTTGCAACCAAATCTAAATACGGAATTAAATCTTCTATGGTTTCGCCACGATTCTCCGCCAAAGCCTGTATCAATTTAAAACCCACACCGCAACCGCACAATTCCTTAAACGGATAGTTGCAGTCTTTTTGTTTTGGATCTAAAACAGCTACGGCATTTGGAACCTCATCACCAGGTAAATGGTGGTCGCAGATTACAAAATCGATACCTTTTTGGTTGGCATATTCTATTTTATCGATTGATTTTATACCGCAATCTAACGCAATAATCAGTGTAATTCCGTTGTCTTCGGCATAATCTATTCCCTGGTTTGAAATTCCGTAACCTTCTGCATATCGGTCGGGAATATACGTATCAACATCGGGATAAAAACTTTTAAGATAAGACGACATTAAGGCAACTGCCGTAGTTCCATCCACATCATAGTCGCCAAAAACCAAAATGCGCTCGTCGGCTAAAATGGCTTTTTCTATACGCGCAACGGCTTTATCCATATCTTTCATTAAATACGGATTGTACAGATCTGCCAGTTCCGGACGAAAAAACTTTTTAGCCTGATTAAATGTGATAATACCGCGCTGTGCAAGCAATGTAGCAATAAGCGGACTTACATTTAAAGTGGTTTTTAAATGCTGAATTATTGAGGAATCGGGATTTTGTTTTAACGACCAACGCATAGTAAAAATGTAAAAGCACCCCAAAAATGAAGTGCATTTAAAATACAAAATTATTTTAATATTATGGCTTTTACAAGGTTGATTTTTGTCGTTGATTTAAAAAGAATATGTATATTCGATTAGTTGTTGATATTTTTAAAAATGAAATTAACTGAAGAAGATTTAAATTACAAATTAGGAAAGATTGGAGATATTTGGAATTACTTTATTTTAGAATATAAGTTTTTTAAAAATCAGATAAAATTTACCGAAGAGATTCAAACTAACTATTTTGGAGATATTTTAGGTTATTTCAAAGATACGTTTGACATTATATTTAATTATAAACAGTCAAATTCATATTCTGAAAGATTTTCAAATCATATAGGCTTGTTACAATCTATTTATGTTCAACAAGATTTTATAGAGGAGCTATTGGTTATATTTAAATGTTCAATAAATAAAGGAGATTTAAAAAATGACCTAAATTATTTAATTAACAGAGAAATTCGCAATGAACTCGTTGGACATCCAATTAGAAAACATCGTGGACAATTGATATCCTCTTGTCTATTTAGTTATGATGGGAAAAGTAACGCTATTGTTTACTTGAGATACCATAAAGACAACAATTACAAGTTTGAATCTATGGAATATCCCATTTTTGAAATTATAGACAGACATAAAAACTTTTTGGACAAATATTTTGACAAAATATTAAACAAACTAAAAAAATCACTTGTAGCATTTTTAAAGGAAATTGAAAACATACAAAATATTATTGACCATAAAACCTTTCAGGAACTACTTAAAGTCCTAGAAGCTAGATTTGAGTCAATATTTAAATATGATCATATTTATGACAAAATATCATTATTGGAAGTTTATGATAGAAAAAATGAACATAAAAGATATGAAAACTTCATTGATAAATTTTACGAAGATTTAAAAATAGATCTAAAAGAAAAAAAAGAATATATATCAGAGCTCTTAGAACAAAATAAAGAAATTGAACTCAATGATTTTACTTTACCTGTTTTTGATATAAAAATAATGTATTCATCTGAACCAAAAAAAACTTCAAAAAAACTTCCTGTAACATATCACTATGAACTTGGCAAACTAGCAACAAAAAGAAACCTAATAGACTTCAATTTTTTCGCTGATTCTCTACAAAATAAATGCTTAGAAAATGAAGTTGTTTTGAAAGAATTGTCTCATATGAGATCCAATATTTGGAATGACATAGAATACTATAGTGCTTTTAGATTGATTTATAACGAATTAAATAAAAGCTAATCAAAATATATCTAAAGATTAAGTTATTCAACTAAGTAAATACTTGACTAAATCAATTCAAAAACAAAAGGAAGCCAAATAGCTTCCTTTTAAATCTTATGAAAAACTGTTTCAATTTTTACATCGGCAAAACTGCGGAACATGTGCATAACTCCGCAATATTTTTCAACCGAAAGTTCTACGGCACGGTTTAATTTTTCTTCGTTTAAATCACTTCCGTAAAAATGGTAGGTAACCATAACTTTATTGTAAACCTGTGGTTCGGTATCGGTTAAAAAGCCTTGAGTTTCAATGTTGAAATCGGTAACTTCCAAACGCATTTTTTTAATCAGCGAAGCAACATCCAACCCCGAACAGCCAGCTAAAGCCGACAGCATCAATGCTTTTGGACGCAGTCCATTATTTGTTCCTCCCACTTCTTCGGCAGCATCAATGATTAACGAACCGCCCGGATTGGTCGATTCAAACTGCATGTTTCCTTTCCAGGTTGTGGTAATTAAATGGCTACTCATTTTTATTCTTTTTTTCTTTTTGTTTACCTGCTACAATTACAACTATTTCGCCTTTTGGCGGTTTGTCTTCAAAATGTTTCAACACCTCTTCTACCGATCCGCGTACAGTTTCTTCGTGCAGTTTTGATAATTCGCGCGATACCGAAACCTGACGTTCTTTACCAAAATAGGCTTCAAATTCTGCCAATGTTTTTACCAGTTTATGTGGCGATACATACAGAATCATGGTTCGGGTTTCTTCTGCCAATGCTAAAAAACGCGTTTGACGTCCTTTTTTATCAGGCAAAAATCCTTCAAACACAAATTTATCGTTGGGCAAGCCACTATTCACTAACGCAGGCACGAACGCCGTTGCACCCGGTAAACATTCCACAGGAATATCGTTTTCTACGCAAGCACGCGTTAATAAAAATCCGGGATCAGAAATTGCGGGAGTGCCAGCATCGGAAATCAACGCAATTGTTTGTCCGTTTTTTAATTTCTGCACCGTATGTTCCACCGTTTGATGTTCGTTGTGCATGTGGTGGCTGTGCATTTGCGTACCAATTTCAAAATGTTTTAACAATTTGCTGCTGGTGCGCGTGTCTTCTGCCAAAATTAAATCGACTTCCTTTAAAACCTTAATGGCTCTAAAAGTCATGTCTTCTAAATTGCCAATGGGCGTTGGCACAATGTATAATTTACTCATTTTTTGAGTTTCTTTTTAAACGTAATTTTGTCATTCTGAATGAAACGAAGTGGAATGAAGAATCTCTATTACAAATGAAACAGATTGCTTCGCCAGTTCGCTATCGCTCGTGTCCTCCTTCGTCTGAATGACAGTGTATTGTGATAATTATTGCTACAAAAATCTTTTTTCAACCAACTGCATAAAACGGGTTTCGAAATCTTCTTTTCCGTTCCAGTTGTTAAATTCGGGTTTAACCAAATCGTCTATAAAATCTTTTGCTTCTTCGTAACTTTCAATGGTGTTTAATTGCGCAATTACTCGGTTTAAATCGTCGCTGCTGCCGTTAAACAAATTCTTTTCAAACGCAATTCTGTCGTTCAAACCAATCGAAATTTTATTAGCAAATGCATCGTTTATTGATTTATTCAAAGGAATTTGACGGTAATTTTCTGTCGATTTTTCTACTGACTGATTTGTTACAAAATGTTGTGATCCCTTAAAAGTATCTTCTTCTTTTTCGTTGGAATTATTTGCATTGAAAAGTTCGTTATGCGGAATAGAAAAAACCGGATCGATCTCTAACGTAGCGCGTTCAACTGCTTCTTTTGCATCTTCAACAGGATCTAACTGTTCAACGATTTTTATTTCTTCCTCAACTTCTTCAACCGATTTTATGGTTTCTTCGATCGACGGAGTAAATTCTACTTCATTATTTTCGATTGGCGTTGCTTCTTCAGTTGGAACTTCCTCTTCAACCTCAACTTCTTCTTCAACATGTTCCGCTGTTTCTTCCACATTTTCAACCGAAGCTTCAACCGGCGGTGCTGCATCAATATCAGCCGCATTGGTAACGCTTAATTCAATCGGCGTAATTAATTCTTCTTCAAAAGTTACTACATCGTCTTTCTTTTCTTCCGTTAAAAAAACACTTGCAGGCTGTTCTTCAACAATATCGGCAGGTTTTACTTCTTCCACTAATTTTTCAGGAGTTATCGACGGATCCAATCTAAACTTGTTATCTTCATAAAACTGCAGTAAAATCAACTTATTGTGCAGTAATTCGGTTTCTTTCAGCAAAGAAGAAATTTCCGATTTATCCTTTAATTTTAAGATACGGTGAGCGATGCTTATTAAATCTGATTCAATGATTTTCTTCATAACTTTTAAATTTTTACCAATTATTTTTTGATAAATTTGTATGATACAAAGTAACAGAAAAAACTGTTTTAAACAACTTATAATTACTAAAATGTTTCTTGAAAATCCGGTAAATCATACAGAAAAATTTGGATGGATCGAAGTGATCAGCGGCTCGATGTTTTCTGGTAAAACCGAAGAATTGATTCGTAGATTGCGCCGTGCACAGTTTGCCAAACAGCGCGTGGAGATTTTTAAGCCTGCGGTTGATACGCGTTACGACGACGAAAATGTGGTGTCGCACCAAGGAAGCGAAATTAGGTCTACTCCTGTTCCCGCTGCAGCAAATATTAGAATTTTAGCCGATGGTTGTGATGTGATCGGGATTGATGAAGCGCAGTTTTTCGATGATGAAATTGTTACGGTTTGCAACGATTTGGCTAATGCCGGAATTCGAGTGATTGTTGCCGGTTTGGATATGGATTTTAAAGGACAACCTTTTGGACCAATGCCTGCATTAATGGCGACTGCCGAATATGTTACCAAAGTTCATGCAGTTTGCACACGCACCGGAAATTTAGCCAATTACAGCTTTAGAAAAGCAGCTAACGACAATTTGGTTATGCTAGGCGAAACCAATGAGTACGAGCCTTTAAGCCGTGCGGCTTATTATAAGGCGATGCATAATTTAAGAGAAGAAATCTGATTACTTTTATAATAATAAAACAACAGACTCTGATATTAATTTAGTAATGAATTCACATAATGAGAATAATCATTTTAATAATATTTACTTTGACAATGAGTATTTGTTTTTCTCAAAAGCTAGATATAATTTCTCTTGATAAATTTGAGACAAGCGTAATTGTTTTGGACAGTATTTCAACAAGCAATATGTTGACACAATTTGAAGGAAAACAAGATAATTCGATACGAAAAAAATGGACATCAAGAACTTTTAAACTTTCTAATGAAAAAATTTTAATTGAGTTTTATGATAAACAATCTGTATTAATTGGAAGCCTTGAAGATTTTAATAAATTAGATAATATTAGATTTGTGAAAAACACAATTGGTTTTCTAAAAAAGAATATTTCTTATAAAATTGAGTTGACTTTTGATGAAGGAATAGAGATAATTGAAAAAGAAAAACCAAAAAGACTAACTCAGTATGTTAGCGATCTTCCGGAATGGAATGATTTTGAAGTTTATAAACTCAATACAGGACAAATTCTTTATTTAGACAAATCTAAGAATCAAAAAACAGCGTCAATATTCCCTGATATAAAAACCCTTGCTTCAGAAAATACATCAATATTAGAACAAGAATATTATTCAGATGAGGAAGAATATCTAATGAAAGTTTTAGCATCTGGAGATAGACTTTTAGATTATGAACCTCAATATCATTCTATTTACCCAAAGTATCTAAAAGATCTAGTTAAAAATCATAACCTTTCTTTAATTGAAGAAAAGATATATGTTTCTGATTTTTTTTCAAACTTATACAAATCTGAAAATGGTTATTATATCCTTGTTGAAGAAGTGAATCAAAAAAATGGCGCAGGAAATAAAAAGCTAATTTTAGATTTGCGTATTTATAATGATATTGAACAATTAAGAATGGATCAAAAACGATTCAGTGAGTACAGTGAATCGCCTTTTGCTTGGGAACATTTATATCAACAAATATCAGATAAATATGGACAGAAATTTCCAGATCTTGTATTCCAACTTATTGCCAAACTACCACAATCATTAAATTTTGACAATGAACAACTTTCTTTTGATAGCAATGGAATTGATTTGGTTGATGAAGCGTTGAAATGGAACGGAACAAGCGAAAAGAAATTCAACGAATGGTTTCCTTCTATACTTGCTTATTATGGGCAATGTTATATTACCGAATTTAAAGATGGAGAATGGAAAACAATTTATGATAAAGAAGATAAGTTATGGATACCTGAAGTTATCTTAAAAAACGGAGATTCAGCATGGGACTATACCAACTTTTACAAAAGTCTTTATGAAGGTCCAGTGCCAATGCGTTGGGCTGGAAATTGGAATCATTAGATGAAAAATTATATCATGGCTATTAAATAATAGCATACTTTTACTTTAAAATATAACGTACGTTTAGTTTGGTATTCGTATCTACAACACCTTCTAAAGGTTGGTATTTTAAAACTCCGTCTTTGGTTAGTTCTATAATTTTTACCTTATCTTTTTCAAACCACGTAATCTGATATTCCAAATCGGTTGGGAGAATTTCAAACGCATTGTTGCTATCGCCTGCACTTGTAATCATTGCCGAACCATAAAACTGATTGTAATAATCGAACAAATTAAAAGTCAAATGTTCTGTAACTTCAGCATTTAAAGGCATTAAAACGTTTGGAGCAACAAACATTTGTGTTTTAGACAAGCGTTCTTTTCGTAACACTTCTCTGTTAGAATTGTTCAATTGCTGTTCAATCCATTCTTTATAAGTTCCCTCAAAACCTTTTGTCTGTGCGTGTTCGTATGCTTTTTCGCCATCGGTTCCAATTACAGATTCTACCCATTCGGTAAACGTTCCGTAAAAACCGTGTTTTAAAGCCATTTCGTAAGGCGAACTTCCGTTAGATGTCTTTAAAGACTGTATCCATTCTGTAACAATTGCCGTAGTTTTATCGCGCTTTGCAATTTCAACATCCACTTCGCGTCCCCACAGCATTTTCATCCACTCTTCTTCGCTGCCTTTATAACCTTTGTCAACCGCTTGCTGGTAAGCTGTTTTACCTCCTTTAGCATCAATCATCTCAATCCATTCGGTTACCGTTCCATCGAAACCTTCGTTAACGGCAACTTCGTAATCGTTGCTTGGTTTAGCGATAATTGGTGTGTTGGTTGCCGATATTTTCACAGGAACTTCTTCTACAACCTTTGGTTTTTCTTCTACTATTTCAGGCTGATTTTCAACAACCGTATTTTGTGTAGGATCAAACGGAACTTCTTCTCTTTTTACCACCTCAACAACTTCAATCACATCTAACAAAACAGATTGCGGATCTTCGCTGGTAATCAAAACCGGTTCGTTGGTATTTAGTTTAGGTAATTCGGCAGTAACAGCAACTTCTTCTTTTGCCGGAACAGCCGGAACTTCTTTTTTAGGAACTTCCACAACATCGATCACATCTAAAACAACAGGTGCTTTTTCTACAACAGATTTTGTATACGTAATTAAATCGCGTTTTTGGATCGATTTTGAAAGTGTGGTAAAATCAGATGCCGAAACAATGTAAGTATCTAAAGCTTCCACCGGAAACAGATAAACCACATCGTTTACATCTTTTATTTTTAAAGGATTTTTATTGTCTTTTGATATCGTAAAAAGTGTTTTAAAATCGGCATACGGTTTAAAAAGATCGTTCGTATTCAAAATTTCATACCATTGATCATCAACCCACATAAAGAAACCTTCGCGAATAAACTTTGAATCGGGGTGAATCAAAACATTGTATCCAAAGTCATTTCCGTCGGCAGTTGCTTTTTTATGAACATCTTCAATTTGTAGATATGGCGCTGCATAATACACCGTATTTGCCTGCTGAGCAGTTACCGCAAAAGGAATACAAATTAAAGTTACGAAATATTTCAACATTTTTTTTCTTTTTAAAACGTTGCAAATGTACATATTTATCAAAAATAAATAACTAATTGCCAACATGGTTTATCTTTGTATTAACAAACTAAATTTTTAAATGGAAACAACATCATACGTTACAACTACTTTTAAGGATACTATTGCTTTTGTAGAATTTTTTCACCCGGCAAGTAATTCGTTCCCAAGTTCGCAACTGGCAGAATTAACGAATGCCATTAATGCTTTAAATGATAATAAAGAAGTTCGAGTTATTGTATTGAAAAGTGCTGGCGAAAAGGCTTTTTGTGCGGGTGCTTCGTTTGATGAATTGTTGCAGGTAAGCAATTTGGAACAAGGCGGACAATTTTTCAGCGGATTTGCCAATGTTATTAATGCCATGAGAAAATCGAACAAAATAATTATTGGGCGTATTCAAGGGAAAACAGTTGGTGGAGGTGTTGGATTGGCTGCTGCGTGCGATTATACGTTTGCTACCAAAAATGCTTCGATTAAACTGTCTGAACTGGCAATTGGTATTGGTCCGTTTGTGATTGAACCTGCTGTGAGTCGAAAAATTGGAAAACCTGCTTTAGCCGAAATGACGCTAGATGCCGAAAACTGGAAAAGTGCCGATTGGGCTTTTGATAACAAATTATTCACGCAATTGTTTGATGATGCTGCACAAATGGATGAAGCCTTGGAAAAATTTGCTACACGTTTAAGCAGCTACAACCCGGAAGCTTTATACGAAATGAAAAAAGTTTTATGGGAAGGAACCGAAAATTGGGATACGCTTTTAAAAGAACGCGCTGCGATTTCGGGCAAATTGGTTTTATCTGATTTTACTGTGAATGCATTGAACGCTTTTAAGGGGAAATAATATAAAAGGCTATTCAGGATTTGTTCAAAGTTTGTCATCATGAACTTGATTCAGGATCTCAAAAGTAATTTAATAAATATTTAATGAGAAGATGAATCAAGTTCAGCTTGACAGCACAAAATTCTGAATAGCTTTCTTCTTAATTCCTTGGCAGTTCGCTTAAATTCTTTACAAATTCGCCATTTTCAAAAAAGAATAAATTACCATTCCAATCATCTTTTGCGTTATATTTCAAACCCTTTAATTCATTATCAAAATAGGTTACATATCTTCTACGAAGCTGTTTCCCAAAATAATTACTATCCATTACATATAATTGTGTTTGATAACTTTCTGCCAAAGTATAATCTAAATTAAAATAACTGGTCATGACCAAGAAAAGTTTATAGTCATTCTTTTTTGCCCAATTTTCATAAACATATAACGGTTTACAAAATTCCGACGAACAACCATTTGCAAAAGTATAAACCAATGCTTTAGGATATTTTTTCAGTTCTTCACGCAATTCTAATGCACTAATAACATAAATTTTATCTTTATCTGTTTGTAAATTTGGCTCAAACGATTTTATCATTGCTTTTTGTTGATCGGTAAGATCATTAAAGTCGTCTGAAAGCCCTCCCATTTTAACTACTCCACATGAATTTAAAAGGAATAAAAGACTAAATAAGGTAAAAAATTTCTTCATAAGATTGTTTTATTGCTACTTCAAATATACATTAAATTTTAAATCACTAATTTTGCTAAAAATTTTCGTATCATGAGTTTTATCAGAATCACCAAACAATTTACTTTTGAAACAGGTCATGCACTTTATGGTTACGACGGTAAATGTAGAAATGTTCACGGACACAGCTACAAACTGTCGGTTACCGTTATTGGGCAGCCTATCACCGATAAAAATCATGTAAAATATGGAATGGTGATTGATTTTACCGATTTAAAAGCCATTGTTAAAGAAGAAGTAGTAGATCAGTTTGATCATGCTACCGTTTTTAACCAAAACACACCGCACGTAGAACTGGCTAAAGAACTGGAACAACGCGGGCACCATGTTATTTTGGTTGATTACCAGCCTACAAGCGAAAATTTAGTAATTGATTATGCCGAACGCATTAAAAATCGTTTGCCGCAAAACATCAAGTTATTTTCTTTGCGTTTACAAGAAACCGAAAGTTCGTACGCCGAATGGTTTGCTGCCGATAACCTGTAAGCATGATTACGTTAGAAATCCCTGCAGATAAAAAAGTTTATTTTACGTCCGATCATCATTTCGGAGCACCTACCCGTGAGAAAAGTCTTCCGCGCGAAGCCTTATTTTTAAAGTGGTTAAACGCTATCGAGGAAGATGCCGGTGCGTTGTTTATTGTAGGCGATTTGTTCGATTTTTGGTTTGAATATAAAAAGGTTGTTCCCAAAGGATTTGTCCGTATTCTGGGAAAACTGGCTCAAATGCGTGATAACGGCTTGCCTATTTACTTTTTTGTAGGAAACCACGATTTATGGATGGAAGATTATTTTGAAGAAGAACTGGGTATTCCGGTCTTTCACGAACCTAGAGTTTTCAAAATATTCGATAAAACCCTATTTATTGGTCATGGCGATGGCTTGGGTCCGGGTGATAAAGGCTACAAACGCATGAAAAAAGTGTTTACTAACCCATTTTCAAAATGGTTGTTTCGTTGGTTACATCCCGATATTGGTGTTCGCTTGGCAGAATATCTTTCGGTAAAAAACAAATTGATTTCTGGTGATGATGATGCCAAATATTTAGGCGAAGAAAACGAATGGCTAATTTTATATGCCAATAAAAAAGTAAGCGAACAATTTGCCGATTATTTTATTTTCGGACACAGACATTTACCAATGACACTGCCGTTGAAAAACAATGCAAATGCCTTATACATTAATTTAGGAGATTGGATTCAGTATTTTACTTTTGGTGTTTTAACTTCTTCAGGTTTTGCATTGAATTCGTTTTCACAGACTGATCTTTCTGAACCTTTTCTTCCAAAACCCAATCATGGTGTTTAAAATGACTCCATTCTTCGGCTGCTAAATCGACTTCCGGATCAATTAAACGGCTGCTTGGTCGCATATTAATACTTACGCTGCTTCTCATGGCGTAAACAGCAACATCTTTCCCTTGACTTTTAAAATGATCTTTAATTTTATGTGCCATTTGCCAGATAACATCAGGTGCATTTAAGCGCGAACACTGTTTTTCGTTCAATAATTCCGTGTTATTAAAAGTTAAACGTTCGTTTGTTTTTTTATCGATCACTTTAAAAGTTACTTCTCCAGTGCGCGATCTTAACATCATTCGCCAGCTTAAACGGTGTGCTTCTTCGGTCCACAACACATCTCCCTTAATAAACCAGTGGCGTATTGGCAATAAAATTTGAATGATTAAATACGGAACGAAAAAGTATTTGAAAATAGTGCCATAATCTGCGGTTGTTTCGCCGTTGTATTCTTCTTTTGGTCTTTTCCTAAAGAAGAAATTCCGAATTTGATTTGGTGGAAAAAAGAACACGCAAAAACTCAATGCAAAGTACGGAAACACACCAATTTGCAGGGTTATAGAATTGAATATGTGAAAAATCAGCGAAGCGATTATTGCAAACCAGCGGGTACGTCTCCAAAGCAAAGCTGGAACAATCAATCCGTCAAAAGCAATTCCCATGTAGGCAATAAACAACTGAAATTCGGTTTTCTTGAACAACATCTGCACATTTTCAGGCACATTCGTCATTCCCATAAACATATTTCGTGTAACGGTTCCGTCTAACCAATCGGGATAAAACTTGGCGATCGTCGCATAGAAATACACACAGCTTACCTGAATGATAAAAACCAGTCGAACCCATTGCGGCATGTAATTCTTTTTTATCGATGGATTTTGTTTAGCATCAATCGAAGCATTTGCATTTGCAGGCAAAAAGCACATAATCAAACCGATTAACCACATTAAATAATAGTGATTGTTGTATGATGTTTTTTGTCCGAAATAAGCCAGACTCCACAAAACCGTCAGTGCAATAACCGAAAATCGGTATTTATAACCCAGCATAACTCCGATAGAAGCCACAGCCATTAAACCAAAAACCACATACATGGTTTCGTTTTGAAGATGCAGCAGCCATTCAAACCCAATAAAAGTAAAATTAGTTGTGGTATCGATAAAATTTCGATCGACCCATTTTAATGCCAACGCTCCAACCGCTTCGGCAAGAAATATGATTCCAAAAAAAATCCGGAAAACCACTAACGAAGAATTATCTATTTTCTGGAATGCTTTTTTCCACATAACTATTCAATATTTGAAAGGAAATTTCGAGAAAAAACCTCATCGTTCTTTAATGCTTCAATCAATAAATCAATCGAACCAAAATGTTCTTCGTCCCGAATTTTTTTAAGAAAGCGAACGGTAATTTCTTCATCGTAAATAGTGTCGTTAAAATCAAAAATATAAACTTCGACTGTTTTCTCGGTTCCACCAACTGTTGGGTTTGTCCCCACGCTTAACATTCCGTAATAATCTTCACCTTTAACCGTAACGCCAACCACATAAACGCCAATGGTAGGAATTAGTTTATAATCTTCGGCAACATGAATATTCGCCGTGGGATAACCAATGGTTCTGCCTAACTGCTTGCCCGAAACCACCTTGCCCGAAACCATGTACGGATAGCCCAAATAGGTTTTTGCCAAAGCAACATTACCCACATTCAACGCATTGCGGATTTTGGTTGAGCTAACAGAAACATCGTTTAGCTCTTCGGCAGAAATCTGTTCTACATCAAAATGGTATTTCTTTCCGAATTCTATTAAATCGTGAATATCCGCCGAACGGTTCTTTCCAAAACGATGATCGTATCCAATAATAATTTTCCCGATGTTAAACTGATCTACCAAAACGGTTTTCACAAATTCTTCGGCTGATAAATTGGCAAAATCCTGTGTAAATTCCTGAACTACCAAATGATCGATCCCAAAATGATCAATCAGTTTAATACGCTCATCAATCGTATTTAACAAAGATATTTGATGATCGGTTTTTAAAACCATGCGTGGATGCGGAAAAAAAGTAAGCACCAAGGTTTCGTAACCATATATTTTTTTCTGAAGTTTCAGCTTGTTCAAAATAGCCTGATGCCCAATATGCATACCATCAAACGTACCAAGGGTTACAATGGTTTTCTGCGTTGATTTAAAAGATTGTACGGAATTAAAAACGTTCACTTTTACAGTTTTTTCCAAAGTTATTAATAAATTAACGAATGAAAGTTATTTTGCAGGAATCTTAATGTAGGTTAATAATTTAAAAAACGAGGTTAACTTAAACTTCTGTTTTGGATAAAGTTAGTATTTTTGACAAAACAATCATTTTTTATGAAATTTTACAACAAACTAATTCTTATTCTGCTTATTTTCTTCACTGGAAATTTGTTTGCACAATTTAATCCTTTTAAAGAAAGTACAGAACGAGTTTTTTCTGACAAAGAAAAATTCGTTAGAAAACATAACCCAACCGACTTTAAAATTTACAGCTTAAATCTTAAAAATGTTTTAGAATGGGCTAAAAAAGCTCCGGAATTATCTGAAAGACCGTCAGACTTAGTAATTACATTACCAGATGCAAACGGACAATTTACAAATTACTGGGTTTACAACAATGCTGCTATGGAATCTGAATTGGCAGAAAATGTACAAAACATAAAAAGTTTAAAGGCTGTTGATACTAAAAACAACGGAAACAGTATAAGCATTAGTATTTCTGATATTTTTGGATTGCATGCCATGGGAATGAAAACAGACGGATCTGTTTTTTACATTGATAACTATACTAATGATTTAAATAACGTTATTGTTTACCAACGTAGCAGTCTAGAATTACCTAGAAACAATTTCACTTGTTTGGTTCCGGGCGATAGTTTTGATGCGATTGAAGTTTCATCTGTGCCAATTCAAACCTTAAGTTTAGATAATAAGCGTAGAACATACAGATTAGCATTGGCTTGCACTATTGAATATGCTGCTTTTCATGTAAACAACGCGCCGGCTGGAACACCAAACACAACAGTTAACCAGAAAAAAGACATAGTATTAGCTGCAATGAATGTTACATTAACGCGTTTAAACCAAATTTTTGAGCGTGAATTAAATGTACATTTAAGTTTAATTTCAAATAATAGAGACATTATTTTTATTACGTCTGACAACTTCTCAAACGATGATGATTTTCTGCTAATTGATGAAAGTCAAACGGTAATAGATAATGTAATAGGTTCTGCGAATTACGATATGGGTCATACATTCAGTACAGGTGGTGGCGGTTTGGCAAGTTTAGGATCAGTTTGCAGTTCATGGTCAAAAGCATCAGGAATCACAGGTTCTCCTTCTCCTGTTGGCGATCCTTATGATGTGGATTATGTTGCACACGAAATGGGGCATCAGTTTGGCGCTAATCACACGCAAAACAACAACTGCCAAAGAAATAATACAACTTCAGTAGAAACAGGCAGCGGAAGCACTATTATGTCTTATGCAGGTATTTGTGCACCAGACGTACAGGGTAATGCCGAAGCATATTATCATTATGTAAGCATCAAAGAAATGCAGACTTTTTTACTTTCTGCAACATGTGCACAACAAACAACCGTTAATAATTCACCACCTGTGGTTAATGCTTTACCAGCTAAAACAATTCCTTACGGCACACCATTTATTTTAAGTACTACAGCAACCGACCCAAATACAGCAGATCAGTTAACATATACATTTGAACAAGTTAATACGCAAATTGCAACACAACCCCCTGTTGCAACTTCTACAACCGGACCAGCTTTTAGATCAGTGGCTCCAAGTACAAATAATTTTCGATCGTTTCCAAACACAACGACTGTTTTAAATGGAACAAGTAACAGTAACGGAATTGTGAGTAATAATTGGGAACGTTTGGCAACTGTAAGTAGAACCTATAGTTTTGTTGCAACCGTACGTGATAACAACGCTACCGGAGCGCGTGTTGTTTACACACAGCCTGTAACTATAACTGCAGCAAATACAGGTCCGTTTGTAATTACGGCACCAAACAACAACCCAAGTACTACAGAACCTATTTGGTTTATGGGGTCTACTAAAACAATTACTTGGAATGTTGCCGGAACAACCACAAATAACATAAATACAGCAAACGTAAATATTTTAGTTTCTACAGATAACGGATTAACTTATACTTCATTAGCTGCTAATGTACCTAATAATGGAAGTGCAACAGTTACTATACCAACCAATTTAACAAGTACGTACGATGCACGAATTAAAATTGAGGCTGTAGGAAATATTTTTTACACGGTTTCTAAAAAATTCACTCTGTGGGATCCAAATTTAAGTATAGAAGATGTTGTGTTAGATAATTTAAAAATTTATCCTAACCCTACAACAAACATTTTAAATATTGAATTTTCTACAACTGATATAGAAAAAGTTAAGTTTGATATTTTTGATTTAAACGTAAGATTGATTAAAACAGTATCACAAGAAAATTCAAACCAAATAAATCAGCAGATAAATGTTGAGAGTTTACAAACAGGAACCTATATCTTGGTTATAAATACAGGTAAATATACTTCTACACATAAGTTTATTAAGAAGTAGAAAAAATATCCTTAAAACAAAACACCCCTAAAATTTATAAGTTTTAGGGGTGTTTTTTATTCCTCTTGTTTTTCGTTTATCTTTCGTTCCAATTCCAACAACTCTTCAATTACCGGGCGAACGGTACTTTCGGGTAAATCGGCAATGCGTATGTACATTAATCCGTCAACCGAGTTATTAAACAGTGGATCTACATTAAAAGCCACTACCCGTGCGTTTTGTTTGATATATTTTTTAATTAAAACCGGTAAACGTAAACCACCAGGTTCTACTTCTTCAATCAGCTTGTCGAATTTATTCAAATCGGATTCGGCTTCGTTAAAAACAAAATCCTTATCGGCATCTTTCAACCGCACCTTATATTCTTGTTTAGCCTGAACATATTGCGCCACATACGGATCGTAAAAATGCGATTTCATAAATTCAATCATCAGCGATTTACTGAAATCCGAAAATTGGTTGCTTATACTTACCCCACCAATTAAGTATTTGTGTTCCGGATAGCGCAATGTTGTATGCACAATACCTTTCCACAACAAGAACAACGGCATTGGTTTTAGCTGGTATTCGCCAATAATAAACGCACGACCCATTTCTATTGATTGCTCCATCATGCCGTGTAATTCCGATTCAAAACGGAACAATTCGGTTAAATAAAACCCGTTAATACCGTGCTTTGAATAAATATCTTTACCAATTCCCATACGGTAGGCACCGGCAATACATTTGGCATCATCGTCCCACAAAAACATATGTTTATAGAACGTATCGTATTTATCTAAATCAATCGATTGGTTTGTTCCTTCACCTACTGCCCTAAAAGTTACTTCACGTAATCTGCCTATTTCACGCAGAATATTCGGAATATTTGTGGCATCGGTCAAAAAAACCTCGTAATTTTTACTTTGCAGTAAACGTTCGTCGCCTTTACGTAAATTTTCTATTTCTTTCACCATTAAATCCTGAAGCACCGGGCGTTCGATCTCTTTTGGCGGAGGTGTTGGCAGTTTAAACGATGGTATTTTTATGTATTGCTTTTTATCGTCGTCTTTTGTGGTATTTGCTAACAGATAGGTTTTCTGGCGTAAAAATTTTCCAAAAATTTCTATTGATTCTCCGTGCTCGTTTTGTTCGGCAACCGTGATTGGTTTTCCAATACGTACGCGGATTACACGGTCTTTTTGGGTTAATAATTCAGAAGGAAGTTTCGCCGTTTGCAACGTTGGACTAATTTTAGACAACATATAGAACAACTTGCTGTTTTTGGCATGAAAATAAATAGGAACAACCGGAACCTGCGCTTTTCTAATAAGCTTTAACGCACCTTCTTCCCAAGGTTTATCTACAATTTTATCGTCTTCTTCAAAATTTGATACTTCGCCTGCCGGGAAAATTCCCAACGGTTTGCCATCACTTAAATGGCGTAAGGTTTCTTTCAATCCTAAAACACTAGATTTGGAATCTTTATGGTTTTCAAACGGATTAACCGGCATCACATAAGGCTTTAAAGGCTCAATTCTATGCAACAGAAAATTCGCAATGATTCGATAATCCGGATCACGCTCACGCATTAATTTCAACAGTAAAATTCCGTCAATACCACCCAGCGGATGATTCGAAACAGTTATATATGGACCTTGTTTGGGTAATCTTTTTAATTCTTCGGGATCAATCTCAAATTCTATCTGAAATTCGTTCAAAATGGCATTTAAAAAAGTAACGTCTTCTAAATGTTTATTTCTATCGTAAATTTTGTTTAATTGTGATATTTTAAGCACTTTCATTAATAACCAACCAGAAAAAGTACCAATAAAGCCGTACTTATCTAATTTTATTACGCGCGCAATTTCTTTAGCGGTTACTAACCCCATTTAAATATTTTTTTGCAAAGATAACAATTCATTTCACACCTCTTTAAAACCAATTTCATTATAATGCAGTTTTAATCTAAGGTTACGGTTTTAAATATAGTAAAATTTACTCTAGTTTTATTAAATTGTTAACAAGATAATTTTTAACAAAATACAAAACAAGTCGTTAAATGTGTTTTTAGTGAAAAACGAATTGTGTATTTTTGACAAAACACCTACTTATAAATGAAAATTTTATCATACAACGTTAACGGCATTCGCGCTGCAATTACCAAAGGATTTTTAGATTGGTTGCAGGCTGCAAACCCCGATGTTATTTGTTTACAGGAAATTAAGGCAACGCAGGATCAAATTCCGGTTTTAGAAATTACGGCAGCCGGATATCCGTTCCAATATTATTTTTCGGCAGAAAAAAAAGGCTACAGCGGTGTTGCCATTTTGTGTAAAACCGAACCCAAGCAAATTGTTTTTGGTACCGGAATTGATTATATGGATAAGGAAGGAAGAAACGTTCGGGTAGATTTTGACGATGTTTCGGTTATGTCTTTATACCTTCCATCGGGCACGAATATTGACCGTTTGGGACATAAATTTCAGTACATGGCAGATTTTCAGAATTACATAAACGAACTGAAAAAAGAAGTTCCTAACCTGATTATTTGTGGCGATTACAACATTTGTCATCAGGCAATTGATATTCACGATCCTATTCGCAATGCAAAAGTTTCGGGCTTTTTACCTGAAGAACGCGAATGGTTGGATACTTTCATGAAAAACGGATTTTTAGATTCATTCCGAATGCTGAATCCGGAACCGCATCATTATTCGTGGTGGAGCTATCGTGCAAATGCCCGTAACAATAACAAAGGCTGGAGAATAGATTATAATTTGATCTCAGAAAACATGAAAGATCGTGTAAAACGTGCGTATATTCTGCCCGATGCCAAGCATTCTGATCATTGTCCGGTTGCGATAGAAATTGATTAATAAAAACATTTAGAAATATGAAAAAAATATTATTGGCAGCTTGCTGCATACCACTTTTAACAGGCTGCGTTACCAGAAGATTATACAATGAATTAGACGCAAAATATAAAAATTGTGCCGAAGAATTAGAGCGTTTAACAGGCGAATCATCTGATTTAAAATCACAGTCGTTTGATTTGGGAACAAAAAATCAATCATTACAAAGTCAGTTAGAAGATGCTGTTGCCGAACGCGATAAATTAAAAATTGCCTACGATCAACTGCAAAAAGAATACGGCAGTTTAGAAAAGAACAGCGATCAGGCAATCAAGGCAGAAATTGAACGTTTGAACAGTTTAAAGAAAGAATTAGACGGAAAATCGTCTCGTGTTGCCGAATTAGAGGGTAAGTTGGCGGCACAAGACAAGAATCTGCGCAATCTAAAAGAATCGCTTTCTAAAGCTTTGTTTGAATTTGAAGGAAAAGGTTTAACGGTTGAACAAAAAAACGGAAAGGTTTATGTTTCAATGGAAAACAAATTGTTGTTTCCTTCAGGCAGTTGGACAGTGAGTAACGAAGGTAAAAATGCAGTGGAACAGTTGGCTGAAGTTTTAGCAAAAAATCCTGATATTGCTATTTTGATCGAAGGGCATACCGATAACGATAAAATTATGGGTAATTTAGGTGGCGGTATCACAAACAACTGGGATTTGTCAACCAAACGTGCCACGGCAATCGTAAATATCATCGAACAAACCAACGGCATCGATAAAAAGAACCTTACGGCAGCCGGACGAAGTGAATTCGCTCCGATTGCATCGAACAGTTCAACAACAGGCAAGGCAAAAAACCGACGAATAGAAGTTATTTTAACTCCGAAATTAGACGAAATATCTAAATTATTAAACGACTTATAAAAACAAAATCCCGAGGTAACATCCGGGATTTTTTTCAAATACATTTACATGAACGAATTACAAAGCACCATTTATTCCTTTGGTTACAATTTATTAAAAAACACAGGTTTAAACAGTCAGGCATCGCATTACATCAACACCATTTTACTTTTATTGGTATTTTTTGTGCTGTTGTATTTTACAGCTTTTGTACTGCGTAGAATTTTAATGCTGGTACTTATAAAAACCATTCGCAGAAGCAAAACCCGTTTCGACGATTTTTTAATTCACAACAAAGTACTTAAATACCTTACGTATTTAATTCCGCTGATTATCGCAAAACAGTCGTTACCTCTTATATTTACAGGCTTTCCACAAATAACGCACATTACCGTAAAAATGGTTGACATTGTATTGATAATTGCCTTTACATTGTTGCTAAAATCGGTTTTTTATACGTTTAAGGATGTCTTAAACAGCCGTAAACGATTTACAGACAAACCTTTAGATAGTTATTTTCAGGTAATTGCCATAGTACTGTATATTGTTTGTGCCATTTTGATATTTTCTGAATTAACCGGTAAAGAGCCTTACGGTTTGCTGACTGCTTTGGGGGCTGCATCGGCAATTGTGATTTTGGTTTTTAAGGATACTATTCTGGGATTTGTTGCAAGTATTCAGGTATCATCGAACGATATGGTGCGTGTGGGCGATTGGATCGAAATGCCAAAGTACGGTGCCGACGGAAGTGTTTTAACCATTAATTTAAGCACCGTAAAGGTTCAAAATTTCGATAAAACAGTAACTACCATCCCTACATACGCATTGATAAGCGACTCTTTTAAGAACTATCGAACTATGCAGAAATCGGGTGGTCGCCGAATAAAAAGATCGTTAAATATTAAAATTGGATCGATCCGCTTTTTAAAAGAAGAGGAGATTGAAGATTTAAAACGAATCAAACTTTTAAAATCATACATTATCGAACGTCAGCAGGAAATAAGCACTTATAACCTTAACCATGTTGACGACCCCACGATGCTAGTAAACGGTCGCAGAATGACGAACATTGGTTTGTTTCGCGAGTACACAAAACGTTATTTGCTAAACAACACTAAAATACACAAGCAATTTCCCATAATGGTAAGGCACCTACAACCTACCGAACATGGTTTACCTATTGAAGTTTACGCCTTCACAGACACCGTAGAATGGCTTAAATACGAAGGCATTATGGCTGATATTTTTGATCATGTTTTAGCTGTGGTCCCGTACTTTAAGCTCGAACTTTTTGAACTGCCAAGTGCCGCCGATATACACGATGTACTTTTAGCAACCTTCAACGAAAATAAAAGCAACCTAACTTAGGTTGCTTTTAAAATTTAGATAATTAAGATTTTATATAAACACAAACAAGGCGGGTTTTCACCCGCCTTGTTTTTATAATTAATGTGTTTGATTAATCTTATTTCTTAACGATTTTTACAAACTGTGAAGCTTTTGCTGTTTCTATTTTAACCAGATAAGTTCCTGCACTTAATCTGCTTAAATCAACTTTTACTTCGTTGCCTTGATAATCGTTTCCAAATACTCGCTGACCTGTTATTGTGAATACTTCAACTTTCTTGATTTCTTCAATATAACTGATGTTCAATTCAGAATCAACAGGGTTTGGATAGTATTTCAATTGGGTAAGATCTAACGCTGCATTGCTTAAGTTTATCGTTACCGTTACTGCTGCCGGTATAGCACTTCCACAATTGTTTGCACCTGTCAATATTCCATAATACGTTGTTTGATCTTGTAATGGATGACTCGATGCCAATTGGTTCACTTGTTTAACTGCATCATTAAAACTTGCAAACCAGCTTACATTTGGTTGGTTCATTTGTAGAT
>Ga0213826_1000213_pt1 | contig 48285 bp, 66 predicted proteins | sample MC6MC0899MG_FD_180668 | JGI IMG/M metagenome (GOLD analysis project Ga0213826, IMG submission 180668) | Enriched soil aggregate microbial communities from Iowa State University, Ames, United States - MC6-MC0899-MG | ecosystem: Environmental > Terrestrial > Soil > Unclassified | place: USA: Iowa...
TGAAGCCTGGTTCTTCGTGAAGGTCTTCTAGCTGCACCTTCATAGCGTCGGCGCGCCGAACCTCGCCATCCTTGATCATCTGTTTGAATGACTTTGCCATTGCAATTCACTTCCATTGGGGCTGCATTGGTCGTGACGCTTGCTGCCGTCTACCTCCCGGACCAGGGGAGGGCGAACGTCACGACCGATGCAGCCTGTTGATGGGGAACTAGGTGAATAGAGCAGTTTTCATCGGGCTGACGCTGAGCTGGTAATGTTGGTAGTCTGGATAGCTCGAAATCTCGCTAGGAGGGCAAAAAACATGGAGATAGACCTAAAAAAGCCAGGCGCACTTAATCGCCAAGCAGTAAGACAATTGATCGCATCTGTGAACGATTCGACTAATGTTCAGCTTCGGGTAACGCTTGATGGTATTGCATTCATTTCCACAACAAACGTTGGAAACCGGAACACAGAAGGCTTGCTTTTCAGGCTGGAGACTTGGTGTGCGGGGAATGATTACGTTGGCTTGAAAGCAGCATCTGATGACAACTGGGTCAACCAAGTTTTCAACGATCTAAAAGAAAACTGGCCAAACCCAACTTCGTCTTACATCGGTAACTGACTCAAAACTGTGGATGCTTGCGAACCGTAGCGAAAGGTTGGCCCAGGAAGAGCGCCTGGGCTTGCCTCGCTTTCGGTATCAGTTTTCCCGTCTGGCCCTGTCGCCAAGGCCAGCCAGTGAAATCTGTTCTCTCGGGGGATCTGTGATCCCGACAGCTGACCGCGAAGTAGTCCATTGCATGGCATCCCACCCGTCAGCACTCTTTGATCAAGGGCCATCTACGCTGCTGGCCACGGGGTGAGGCGCCCCTGTACCGAACTTTAAGGCGTTCGGCTCGCTGCCTTACTGCTGGCCGGTGTTGATCCGGCGATGAGGTGAGTATGAGCATGCTCATATTTAGTGTCAATGGGTAATCTCATAATGATTATGATGCGGCCCATATTTTTGTTTTTCATAGGCACAAAAAAACCCGCACAAGGCGGGAAGGGGTATTGAAGCGTGTTCAGTCTTGGCTGTGCACGACCTAGCTAGAGATAGAGCGTCAACGGGATTGCTTGGCTGCGCGAGGCGTTTTTTCTGGACGAGGCGGCCAGCTGGCTACAGCCTCGATTGATACTCGCGGAAAGGTTTTTTCATCAGGAGAGAAGTGACTGCGCACGTAGGCCTCAATGATTCTCCCCCCAGATGCAAATCGAGCTGTAAAGCTTTTTGCCCAGCGTTCGCTGATGTAGCCGATCTGATAGCGGTAGGGGCCAAAGAAAAACCACCTTTTGACCTCGACGTATACCGCAATTGCATTTGGATCGTGAGGATTATGGGGTTCGGGCACCAGGACTACGTCCATTCCGTCTCGAACGAAGCGCCGAATCAAGTCGGCTCTGGACGAGCCGTCAGAATTACTGAAGCCGGTACCTTTTACAGTGAGCTGGTAGACAGCTCCATACTCATTGTCATCTTCCATGATGTCTCTGTATCAACCGATGGCTTGCAAGCGGGCGTGCATGATCAAAAGCGGCCAAGAACCTTGCTGGGAGCAAGTATGTTGCCCACGTAGTGGATGTTCTCTATGTCCGCCCAAGCGATAACTCGCCGCTCGCCGTAGGCCGAGTTTACCGACGCAAGGTTTACGCCTTCCTCGTTCTCGAAAAGCAATTCCTTGACCATGCTCTGGCCGTCTGTGGTCGTGACCATAACGTACTCACCTGGTACCAATCGGTGATTCGGCTCACACACTGCGATCCAGCCACTTCGGATAGCAGGTGCCATTGAGTCGCCCTTCAGGCGCAGCGCATATGCGTCCTCATCCCGTGACCATGTCTCAACCCACCCCTCAGCCACATCAAGCCCAATCCAGTAGCCATCATTTCCAAGCTGGGCGGTGCCCACAATTTCAATCCTTCGAGTGGGGGAGATGATCGGCGGGCCAGGTATGACGTTGGTTTCTGAACTCAACATCGACCCGGTTCCTTCAGCCAACCATAAGGCGCTTACGCCGCAAGCGCTCGCTATTTGGGCAATGTAACTCGTCCCCTGGGACTTGCCTCGCTCTAAGTTCGAGATGGACGTCTGGTCCATCCCAACTCGGGTGGCGAGCTGGCCCTGAGTGAGGTTCGCGTGAGCTCTGGCTGCTTTGATTCGATCTTTAAGTTCCATAACGGGAGTATCAGGGGCGCTCCCATATTCTTGCAAATGAGTGTTCCCATGGATTACCTTATGAGAATTCCCATAAGGAGGGGTGCCATGAGCACTATCTACAAAGAACTCGTCGCCCACTTCGGGACGCAGGAGATTACTGCTGAACGGCTCAGCGTTGACCAAAGCACAGTCTCCGGCTGGGTACGCGGTAAGCACGGGATGTCTCCTGTGGTAGCTAAACGGGCTGAGCGCCTCACTGAGGGCAAGTTCAAGAAGGTGGATCTTTGTCCAGCTTTCCCCTGGGACGAAATCGCCTGACAAGAAAAGTATGAGTGGCCTGGCCTTTCGCCAGTAGATGGCCAAAACACCTGCGAATCCATCCAGTACTGAATTCGCAGGCGAAAAAAAACCGCCTAGCGGGGCGGCTTCTCTAGAACAAATATCGAGGTCGATTATGCACCGCATGGCCGATGCAGGCAATACCGCGCATTCCACGTCAGGTTTTGGAATCTCGCCAAATCCGACGCGTCAGGCAGTTAGTCAGGGAGGGCGTTCGTAATGGCTCGTATCCGCACCATAAAGCCTGAATTCTGGACCAGTGAACAGGTCATGGAGTGCTCGGCGATGGCTCGACTCCTATTCATTGGGATCTGGAACTTCTGCGACGACGCAGGCAACCACCCGATGTCCCCCAAGACCATCAAAGCTCTCGTTTTCCCGGGTGACGACATCACTGCCCTTGCCGTGGAGGGACTGCTCGCTGAGCTGGTAGCGAACCGGCTGATAGCTCTCTACGAGGCCGCATCGAAGCATTACCTGCATGTCAACGGATGGCACCATCAAAAGATCGACAGGCCTACGGTCAAGCACCCCGAATTCGTTGAGCCCTCGCCGAGCACTCAGCGAGAAGTCGGCGCAGGCTCGCCTAGCGGTGACCGAGGCCTCACCCCCGGAAGGGAAGGGAAGGGAAGTAATACACACTCTCCGCGTGAGCCGTTCGCGATGTTCCTCGAATGGATTCCTGACCAGGCTCAGCTTGAGGCTTACGCCAAGCGCTCAGGGGTGGCCATCGAGGAATTCTCGCAAAAGGCCATTTCGGGCTTTGTCGTCCATCACGACGCGAAGGGGCTGGCAAAAACCGAGAGCCAGTGGATCGCCGATCTGGTCGGGTGGCGAAAGCGTGACCTTGCGAATGCTGCGAAGGTCGTTCCCCTACGGGCTGGGCCTGGTGGGCAGCAGTTCGATGACAGTGATACGTCGTGGATCGAGCAAGGAAGTGCCCAATGAACCCAGTCGCAGTTGTCACGCACGGCCTGTGGGCCAAAGTTCAGTCCGGCCAGCACATCCGTGCTGGATACGAGCTACCCGATGACGTGAAGGCCGAACTCAACCAGAAGACAGCAGCGGTGATCAACGACCTGTTCCGCGATCTGCGCTCGATCTGCACCGCTTGGAAACAGGCGTGGCCAGACAAGGACACCTACAACGCCTCAAAGCAGCAATGGCTGACCGCGTTCCTTGAGGCTGGCATCTGCAACCCTGAGCAGTTGCAGTTTGGGCTTATGCGCTGCCGCCAGTCGGGTGCAGCGTTCATTCCGCCGCCCGGCGAGTTCATCCAGTGGTGCCAGCCGTCGCCCGAAATGCTCGGTCTTCCACCCTTGGCGACTGCTTTCCGCGAAGCAACCCGCAACGCCCATCCTGCGATGGCAGGCCGGGGCAAGTGGAGTCACGACGCGGTATGGCATGCGGCTAAAGAGTGCGGCTTCGAGAACCTCAACAAACTGCCGTCCGATGCCAGCTCGAAGCTGTTCGAGCGCAACTACACCATCGCGATTCGTCGCCTGATGGCCGGTGAACCGTTGCAGAAGATGCCACTGGCCCTTCCCGCAGAGGTTGTCGCACGCAGCACCCCACAAGTCGGAAATTCTGCTCTGGCAGCCATGCGTGCCCGCTTGGCGGGGCGCTGATCAATCAACCTGCAAGGAGGCGACCCTGTGCGCCAAACAAAACTGACCAAGGCCGCGCGCGGTCGGGAGTGCCAAGTGCGCATCCCTGGCGTGTGCAACGGAAATCCCGAGACCACCGTCCTCGCGCACTACCGCCTGGCTGGCACCTGCGGCGTCGGGAAGAAGCCGCACGACATGCAGGGTGCCTGGTGCTGCAGTGCCTGCCACGATGCCTGTGACGGCCGCAGCCGTGTGATCGGCCGAGACACTGCCCGGCAGTACCACGCCGAGGGCGTCATGCGCACTCAAGCACTGCTGATCCATGAGGGGGTTTTGCTCGCATGATCCGGCAAAGACCTCCGTTTCGTAACCCGGCACCCGCCAAGCCTAAGCCAGCCCGAGCCAAGCCCGTCGACAGGGAAGGGCAGGAGCAGGCCGCGCTGATGAAAGAACTGCAGCTGCGCTACCCGCAGGCCTACAAGCTGATTTACCACGTCCCGAACGGTGGCCACCGGATCAAGGCCGTCGCGGCCAAGCTGAAAGGGCAAGGTGTCAAGGCTGGTGTGCCTGACCTGGTGCTGCCGATGGCGCGCGGCGGGTATTTCGGCTTGTACATCGAGTTCAAGGCCAAGCCGCCATTCGATGCGCCGGTCTCGGCCACCCAGGATGCCTTTCTGCAACTGCTGACGAATGAGAACTACTTGGCTATCGTGTGCCGCGGCAACATCGACGCCGTCGAAGCCATCCGGGCCTATCTGCTGCAGCCCGCCACGGTGGCCGCATGAGCGCGACCCGTGAAGTGAAGCTGAGCGAGGCCGAGGTGCGCCGGCAGGCCGCCGACAAGTCGGTGCGCGACCTGCGCGATCCGCGTCACCCCGGCCTGTATCTGCGCTTCTGGAGCAACCGCGAGCGCGGTACCTGGCACTTGGTGCGCGGCAAGAAGTGGGTACCGATCGCCCGTTGGCCCGACCTGACCGTGGCGGCGGTGCTAGCCGAGCTGCCCGCGCTTCGTCAGCGCCTGATGCGCAGCCCGGCCACAGCGCCGGTAGCCTCGGGCATGGCCACCGTAGGGCAGTTGCTCGACTGGTACGCTAACCGTATGGCTCGCGACCGGTCGCTGTCGACCAAGCGCAAGGCCGGCGCCCGTTCCGCCATCGCCCAACACCTGAAGCCGCGGCTCAATGACCTGGCCCTGGCCGAGGTGACTGCCGACGCGCTGGACAAGCAGCTGATGTGGCCGTGCCAGGCCGAGGTGTCGCTGTCCTACCTGCGGCAGATGTTCGCGCTGCTGCTGACCGCCTTCCGCCAGGCCCAGCAGCTTGGCCTGATCGACCGCAACCCGATGGCGGGGATGCGTTTCAACGACTTCACCAAGGCCAAGATCCTGCCCAAGGCAGCCCGCCTGCGCGACGTTCAACTGCCCGAGCTGATGCAGCAGCTTGCCCAAGCCTTCGAAGCGACCCCGGGTGACGCCATGCTGGCCCTGATGATGCTGGCCCACGGCACCCGGATCGGCGAGACCCGCATGGCGCGTTGGAGTGAGATCTCGCTGGCAGCGGCCGAGTGGTTCATCCCGGCAGCGAACACTAAGACCCGCACCGAGCACCGCCTGCCACTGACCGCCCAGGTTGAGGCGCTACTGGTGCGGTACCGGGCGATTCAGCAAGGTCAGGGTTACGAGGGTGTGTACCTGTTCCCGAACCGTCGCGGCCTGTCGCTGAGCGAGACCCAGGCCAGTGCCGTGTTCACCCGCCTGGGGCAGGGCGAGTGGACCAGCCACGACCTGCGCAAGGTATCCCGCAGCACCTGGACCGACCTCGGTATCGACGGGCACATCGGCGAGATGCTGCTGAACCACACGCTGGGCAAGATCGCCAGCACCTACATCCATACCCAGGCCATGCAGCAACGTCGGGTTGCCCTAGAGAAGTGGCACGCGTGGCTTGATCAGGTTGGCTTCGTGGCCATCCACCGCCTTACCAAGGCCTTATTTGAAAATTCGCAGAATTCGCCGCAGGCCACAGCAGCCGTGGCGCCGAGCGACCTTACCGCATTTGTAATTAGCGAGGATTCAAAGTGACAGGGAAGAGCCGCGGCCCCGCCTTCAAGAAGGCAGTGATCGAGTTGGCTCAATGCCCTTTGTGCCGCGGGAGAGCGGTCACCAAGGGTTTGTTCTACGAACTGCCATGCGACCACTGTAACGCCTCGGGCTTTGTGGCAGCCGCAACAGGCGAGGCCGTGGCCCTGGATGAACTGGTGACCCAGCTCAGCATGGCCCTGCAGGCCGCGCACCGGCAGATCGAGCAGTTGAAGAAACCTCAGGCATCCGGGCCTGGGGCTACATATCAGGGAAGCAACCGGCGCGGCGCCGGCGGCACCAACTACACCGGGGATTGAGGGGGAAGGACATGAAAAAGCGAACCTACGTAGACAGGGCCCTTGGTGACACCGCGTACATGCTCGAGCAATGGGGCTGGTGGCGCATGGATGGCATGGGCGTGCCTCAGTACGTATGCCCGCTTTATGCGCTTATGAAGGAGCACGCTCCAGCAGAAGGAGGGCTTAAGCAATACGTGATCACGGATGACCTAGCACTTGCGGTGGACGGCGCCGTCGCCAGGCTCAACAAACGCAACCCGCAGATGGGCGGCTTCGTCTGGCTGTACTTCGGCGCTAAGTGGCCGGCGCTGCGGATCGCCCGTGAGCACAAGATGAGTGAAGCCAAGGCGCGCGAGCTGATCAACACTGGAGTGGCCTGGATCGATTGCGCTCTGGAGCAATTTCGCGAAGCTGCATAAAAAGCTTTCCGCGCGGATAAACACCTGTTTTCATAGCAGCGTGTCCAGCTTGCAAGCAACGCGACACAGACAAACCCCTGCCAATGTGCTGGGGTTTTTCGTTTGTGAAGTCTACGGTAACCTCGACGCTCATCTACGAGCGAACCAAGGCTGCCCATGAAACGCGACATGAAGTTGGTTAAGGAAATTCTGGGGTTCATTGAGCATGCGGGGACTCTCGATGGATCAACCCACTCTGAGCTCATGGAAGAGATATTGGCCAGCCACGGAGTTCTGAATAGCGGCGGTGAAGCTGAGGAAGCATTGGTCGAGGAAATTGCTTACCAGCTGGGAATTTTGGAGTCCGGCGGTTTGTTGCTGAGGACTGAGATCGAGCCCCTGGGTGATCGTCCCGATGAGACCTATTACCAGCTGACATGGGCCGGACATGATCTCCTCGACGCCATTCTTAAGCCTCAGTATCAATGAATCTCTTATAGTTAATAATTAGGGCCCCGGCGTACGTCAGGACCTTTTCGTTATTGAGCCTCGGCATTTGCCGGGGCTTTTTCGTTTTCGGCTCCACCACACCCATCGCCCCGAGCTGGGTGTGCTGTTGGGACCGAACCTATTCCGCTCCCCAAAAGGGAGGAATCGAGATGCCAAACATGCCTGAGAAGGACCCTGGCCTGTGGGCCGCAGTAATCGCCTGGGTGTTTGCCCACCAGCCTCAGCTGTATGCCGCCGGCCTGTCCGTAGCGATCGCCGTTCTTCGGGTGGTGTATGGCGGCGGCAGTCGCCGGCAGATGATCTTGGAAGGCGCGCTGTGCGGACTCATCACTCTCGCTTTGGTGCCTCTGCTCGAGTGGATGGGCCTGCCTCAAGGCATGGCCACCTTCGCAGGCGGTGCTGTCGGCTTCATGGGAGTGGAGAAGCTGCGCGGATATTCCGATCTGTTTCTGTCGCGCAAAGCACAGGGGTGATACATGTCGCTACCTAAGGCAGGCAAAAAGCCAAGCCCATACGGTTATCGATGGCAGCAGGCCCGTGAAGGATGGTTACGCAAGAGGCCACTCTGCGTTCGGTGCGAGAAGACGGGCCTAAGCAAGGCAGCCACAGTCGTCGACCACATCACGCCACACCGCGGAGACATGGTCCTTTTCTGGGACAGGTCGAACTGGCAGTCGCTTTGCACTAACTGTCACAGCTCCTACAAGCAGCGCCTGGAGAAGTCTGGGCGTGAGGTTGGTTGCGACGTTAGTGGCAGGCCCCTGGACCCCCGGCATCACTGGAATCGGCCCTCCTGAGGGCTTCCGGGCGGCTCTGGGCCCCATCCCAGAGGGTAGGGGGGGTGTAAATGTTTTATCGGAAACCTTTCCTGACCGTTCGCCCCCCTCCGCGTGCAAAGCCGCGAAATGAAATGATTTTTTTTGAGAGCAGAAAATGGCCGGGAGACGACCTACACCGACGGAGCTGAAGCTTGTCAGAGGGAATCCCGGTAAGCGCCCGATCAACAAAAATGAGCCTCAGCCAGCTAAGCGCATTCCCAGTGCCCCAGATCACCTGAGCTCGGATGGCCAGGTGGCGTGGGGGCGGCTCACTGTGTTGCTGGACCGCATGGGGGTGCTTACCGAAGCCGATGGCTTTGCGCTTGAGCGCCTCTGCGATTGCTACTCCGAAATCCTTGCCCTGCGTGATGTGATTGATGCGCAGGGGCGGACTTACGAAACCACCAGCACCCAGGGCGAACTGGTGCTCAAGGCGAACCCGGCGGTGGCCATGTTGGCCGACGTAGACCGCCGCTTCAAAAGCTACCTGGTCGAATTCGGCCTGACACCGGCTGCGCGATCCAAGGTGCAAGTAAAAGACGATGAGCCAAAAGAAGACCAGTTCGCGGAGTTCTTCGGTTGACGACCCGGCAACGCAGTACGCCAAGGAAGTTCATTCCGGTGAGCGTGTCGCGGGGCCAGACATTCGAAATGCGTGTGCGCGCCATCTGCGTGACCTGGAGGAGGGGCCGAAGCGCGGGCTGACCTGGGATTTGGCTGCGGCCAACAAAGCTATTCGCTTCTATCGCACAGTCCTCAAGTTGAACGGTGGGGAGTTTGAAGGGCTGCCGTTCGAGCTGTTGCCCTGGCAAAAATTCATTGTGGGCAGCATCTTCGGATGGAAGTCCAGTGACGGGTATCGCCGCTTCCGGGTCGTTTACGTCGAGAGCGGTAAGGGTTCGGGAAAATCGCCCTTGGCCGCCGGGGTGGGGCTGACCGGACTGATCGCGGACAACGAAGCACGCGCCGAGATCTACGCTGCCGCGACCAAAAAAGATCAGGCCATGATCCTGTTCCGGGATGCTGTGGCGATGGTGCAGCAATCTCCGGAGTTGACCAAGCGCCTGGTTTGCAGCGGCACCGGCCAGAACATTTGGAACCTGGCCTACCTCAAGTCAGGATCGTTTTTCAGACCGATCAGTTCGGATGATGGTCAGTCTGGTCCGCGGCCACACATGGCGCTCATCGACGAAGTGCACGAGCACAAGACCAACATGGTCGTGGAGATGATGCGAGCCGGCACCAAGAGCCGTAAACAGGCGCTCATTTTCATGATCACCAACAGCGGCTCGAACAAGCGCGGCCCTTGCTGGGAGTACCACGAGTATGGCTCTCGGGTTGCATCTGGGGCACTCACTGATGACGGATTCTTTGCCTACATCTGTTCGCTGGACGAGGGCGATGATCCTATTCAGGACGAAAGCTGCTGGTTCAAGTCCAACCCTTCGCTTCAGGATGCTGATCTTCCGGGCATGAAGTACTTGCGCGAACAGGTGACCGAAGCCCGGGGGATGCCGAGCAAGGAAGCCATGGTGCGGCGCCTCAACTTCTGCGAATGGACCGGCGCAGAGTCGCCATGGATCTCTTGGGATGTCTGGAGCCAGGCTGAAGAGCGCGTACCCATGTCGCTGTTGCGCAATCGCCCCAGCGTTGGCGGACTGGACCTATCCAGCACGACGGACCTGACATCATTTGTCCTGCTGTTCTATCCGACCTACGAGGATCCGCACTGGCGGCTGTTGCCGTATTTTTGGATTCCCGATCACGAACTCGACAAGCGCGAAGCCCGCGACAAAGTGCCTTATGCGGCATGGATTAAATCGCGGGATCTAGAAACGACGCCAGGGCGTGCCATCAGCAAGCTGCATGTGTTGCGTCGGCTGCAGACCATCTGTGACTTCTTCCAGGTGGACAAGATCGCGTTTGACCGCTGGCGGATCGAGGATATGCGGCAGCTGATGAGCGAGTACGACATCACATTGCCTGAGCTCGTGGAGTTCGGGCAGGGCTTCAAGGATATGGGGCCGGCGGTGGATGAGTTTGAGCGGCGGCTGCTCGGCATGATCGAGCCGCAACCAGAGGAAGAGGGTGGCGCGGCAGAGTTCTTCGATGATGCGCTGCCGGCCGAGGCGGTGGAGTCTCTGCGGCACGATGGCAATCCAGTAATGACCTGGTGTGCCGGTAACGCCGTGATTGTTTCCGATCCGGCAAACAACCGAAAGGCCGACAAGGCTAAAGCAACGGGCCGAATTGACGGAATCATTGCCGCGATCATGGCGACAGGTATTAGCGGGGCAGTGTCTTCCGGCAGCAGCGGCAGTTCCATTTACGACGAAGGAGTTGGGGTTTGAACACCATTGCAATTGCTGCGTGGGTCGCTGGACTGCTTGGCTTCGGCCTACTGGTCGCCGGCATCGCCCTGATCCATGTGCCCGCTGCGCTCATTTCTGCTGGACTGGGCCTGATCGGTTGGGCCTGGCTGGCGGACAAAGCTGCAGCTCGAGTACCCCTCAAACCCAGTCCAGAAGGAGGCTGATCATGTTCTTCAGCAATCTTCTCGGCGGCAGTGAAGGGCTGGTTTCGGATAGCGGCGGGGGCTTTTGGCGAGGCTTGATCGGCTCTAGTCGTTCGGCCGCGGGGGTGACGGTTACGCCGGATACGGCGCTAGCCATTACCGTCTTGCAAACTTGCGTCACCTTGCTGGCGGAGAGCGTGGGTCAGTTGCCGCTTGAGTTGTATCGCCGACTGGGTGATGGCAAGCGTGAGTCGGCTACGTCCCATCCGCTCTATGATGTTCTCCGTTATCAGCCAAACCCCTGGCAAACTCCTTATGAGTACCGAGAATCCGGCCAGCTCGCCCTGGGGCTGCGAGGGAACTGCTACAGCTTCATCGAACGCAACGACGACGGTTCGGTGAAGGCCCTGTATCCGCTGCGAAACGACAAGGTGGTGGTGCTCAAGGGCGGCGACCTACGTCCTGTCTACCGTATTGGCGGGCACGATCCGTTGCCCATGCGACTGATTCATCATGTGCGCTGGCACACAAAAAATCATTACACCGGCCTGTCTCCCGTTGAGCTGCATGCCGATGCCGTCGGACTGGCGCAGGCGGTAAGACAGTACGCGGGCAAGTCATTTGCCAACGGCACTGCGGTGAGTGGTGTCATTGAGCGCCCGAAAGAGGCGCCGCCGATCAAGGAACAGTCCAGTATTGACCGCATCCTTGATCAGTGGGGCAATAAGTTCTCAGGTATCGACAACGCGAAAAAGGTCGCGATGCTGCAGGAAGGCATGACCTTCAAGGCCGTGTCGATGAACAACGTTGACGCCGAGCTGCTCGGCATTCTCAAGGCCACCGGACTCGACATCGCTCGGATCTACAAGATTCCGCCGCACATGATCAACGAGCTGGAGAAGGCCAGTTACAACAGCCTTGAACAGCTGCTGATCCAGTACGTGATCTTCGCCCTGATGCCCTGGGTGAAGCGCCACGAGCAGGCCATGATGCGCGACTTCCTGTTGCCGTCGGAGCGGCGGGATTACTTCATCGAGTTCAACCTGTCCGGCCTGCTGCGTGGCGACCAGAAAAGCCGCTACGACGCCTATGCAATTGGCAGGCAGTGGGGGTGGCTGTCGATCAACGACATCCGGCGCCTGGAAAACATGCCGCCCGTTGCCAACGGCGACAGCTATCTGCAGCCGCTCAACATGACCGACGTGGCCAACGGCCTGCCCGATATGAATAACCCAAACGTCCGCGCCCAGCTGGAACAGCAGCGTGACGACATCCTGAGGATGCTTGCCGCATGAAACGACATTTGCGCGCTGCCAGCTTGCTGTTCAATCAGCCGCTACTGACGACACCCGACATGCTGGACCTGGCAGTGCGCTGGGCCAATCAGACGATGAGCCTGAACATCGTCAACCTGAACATGGGCGGGGCTGCAGCCAACCCATCGATGTTCTATGACGACGATGACTACCAGGCCGAGCAGGACCGCCGTGAAGAGCAACGGCGCGCCGCCATTGCCCAGACAGGTATCGAAGTGATCCCCGTTCATGGCGTGCTTGTTAGCCGCGGTAGCCACTTGAACGCCTGCGAGACCATGACCAGCTACGAAGGTCTGCGAGCAGCCCTGAACAAGGCGATTGCTGACCCCATGGTCGAGCACATTGTGCTCGACATTGACAGCCCAGGCGGCAGCGCGGTCGGCGCCTTCGAACTGGCGGCCGACATTCGCGCGGCAACCAAGATCAAGCCAATCACCGGCCTGGTCAACTTCATGGCGTACTCCGGGGGCTACCTGATTGCGTCTGCTTGCACCGAGGTCGTGGTCAGCATGACCTCCGGCGTGGGCTCCATCGGAGTAGTGGCCAGCCACATGGACCGCTCGAAGATGATCGAAGGCATGGGGGTAAAGGTCACGACAGTCTTTGCCGGCGCGCACAAGAATGACCTGAGCCCGAACGAACCTATTACCGAGCAATCTTTGCAGGTGCTGAACGAAGTCGTGCAGGAGAGCTATCAGCTGTTCACGACCCACGTTGCCGAATACCGAGGCCGCGACGTCGGCGACATCATCGCCACTGAGGCTGCCTGCTATCGCGGTTCATCCGCCATCGCGATTGGCTTGGCAGATCGCCTGGAGTCGCCGCAGCTTGCGGTAGACAACCTCTCGCGTGCGGTCGCCCTTAGTCGCGCGCAGCGTCAAGGCGCACAGCCACAACAGCGCATCAGCGTGAGGGCTACGGCCTTCGCCATTCAGTCTCAACTCTGACCGCGTTCGCGGCAGTGACCACGACCGCCTAACGGCGGTTTTTTTATGCCCAGGAGGCAGTATGTCCCTCGTAACTCAACTGCGTAGCGAACGCGCCACCATCAATGGTCAGATCCAGGCCCTGGCCCAGCTGGAGGCGGCCGGTACCGCACTGAGCGCAGAACAGCTCTCCCAGTTCGAGCAGCTCAGCACCCAGTTCAATCAGCTGACGGAGAAGCTTGCGCGCGCTGAGGCGGCCGAGCGTATGGCGACCGCGAGTGCGGTCCCCGTGAACGAAGGCGCTCAAGGGCTGAACGGCCCGCCCGGCAGTATCAGCGGTCCATTTGCAGCGAAGCCGGTGCCGGGTGCCAACATGGCGCAGATGGTTCGCGTGCTGGCCGCTTCCCGCGGCGATCAACAGGCAGCCGCGAAGTTGGCCGCCGACTCGGGCTACAACCCTGAAATCGCCATGGCGCTTAGCACCGTGACGCCAGGCGCCGGCGGGGTGCTGGTGCCGCAGAGTTTCTCTAGCGAAGTCATCGAGCTGCTCCGGCCAAAGTCGGTGGTTCGCAAGCTCGGGTCGGTTTCGCTGCCACTAGAAAATGGCAACCTCACTGTTCCGCGCATCAAGGGCGGTGCGGTGGTGGGGTACATCGGTACTGAGGAGGATATGCCTGCCACCGATATGCAGTTCGATGACCTCAAGTTGTCGTCGAAGAAGCTGGCGGCTCTTGTTCCGATCAGCAATGACCTGCTGGGGTACTCGGGTACCAACCCGAACGTGGATCGCCTGGTAGTGAATGATCTCACCGCCTCGGTAGCCCTGGCAGAAGACCTGTCCTTCCTGCGCGGTGCTGGTACCGGCAACCTGCCCAAGGGCCTGCGTTTTTGGGCGCCGGCCTTCAACGTGTTCGCAGCGCCGGCAGCTGTAACCCTGGAAGCAGTTGAGTTGGCGCTGTCCGCCCTGATTCTGCGCTTGGAGAACGCCAACTCCAACATGACCTCACCGGGGTTTGTCATGGCGCCCCGGACTAAGCGCTGGCTGGCTGCGCTGCGTGATGGCAACGGGAACAAGGCTTACCCGGAGCTGGATCAGAACATGCTGAAGGGCTTCCCAGTCGGCTCGACTACTCAGATCCCCATCAACCTGGGGGCCGAGGGCGATGCTTCGGAGATCCACTTCGCGGACTTTGCCGACTGCTTCATCGGTGAAGACGATGCCATGGTCATCGATTTCAGCAAGGAAGCCACCTACAAAGACGGCAGCGGCAACGTGATCAGTGCATTCCAACGCGATCAGACCCTCGTCCGCGTAATCGCCAAGCACGACTTCGGGCCGCGCCACGTTGAATCGGTCGCAGTGATGACCGGTGTCAAATGGGGTAGCACCCTGTAACGCAGTACGCCCGGTCCGCCGGGCACTCCTTTCCAAATTCCAGGAGCACCTCATGACCAAAGTAATTGTTACTTTTGACAAAAACTGGCGCGGCTATGCCGCTGGTGAAACCGCTGGCTTCGAATCGAATGTGGCCGAAGGGCTCATTGAGGCGGGCTATGCCAGCGAAGCGGGCAAGCAGGCGAAGAAAGCCAAACCTAACACTGGCTCCGCTGCCGCGCCAGGCAAAGATAATGGTGGCGACGCTACCGGCGCTGCGGGTAAGTCTGATGACTCAGCGGACTCTGACGGCAAGCCTTAATCATGGCACGCCGCATCGCTTACACGGGGGCGCCCGTGCTGACATTGGAGCAGGTGGCCTTTCAGTGCCGCGCTGAGCCAGAAGATCTGCAGCCCGAGCTGATCAATCAGATCATCATCCCAGGCGTTACAGCACAGGGGGAGTCGAGGACGGGCGCGGCAATACGAGAGGCGCTCTACGAAGAAGAATGGCCGGCGCACTATCCGTCAGGTCACTTTCTGGATGTCGGCCAGGCGGTCGCTGTCGAATCCGTCTTGCTCCTCGGCGCTATCGGCGCACCGGTGGAGTTCACAGGTGCAGTTGAGCTCATTCACGGTGGCAAGGAAAGCTACCTGGCATTTCCCGGCGGCCGACCTGAGGGCCGTCTGCGCATCCGCTACCGTGCAGGCGTTGACCTGCAGGCGCATCCTGGGGTTGTGAGCTGGCTGCTGATGGCTGCCGAAACGGCATTCGCCCAACGCGGGCTGTTGATTGTTGGCCAAACGCTGACCGAGGTTCCTTCGGGGTTTGTCGACCACTTACTGGCGGATATCACTGTTCCGCCGAGGTTCTGAGCATGGCTAGCTCGATAGGCACACGCGAGCCGGAATCCGGCGAGTTGGACCGGCGCATCACTATTCGGCTGCGCGAAGACCTGCCTGTTGAGGACGCAGATCTGGATGCGGTATTCACTCAGCCTCGTCACCGCTGGGCCAAGATCCGCGCCGTCGGCACAGCGGTCTACACCGACAGTGTCCAAACGGACGACACCATCACACATCGGATGTGGGTTCGACTGCTGGGCGGCGTCACGACCTCGCATGAGGTGGTGGCGGGCGGCGTGATTTATCGCGTCAAACGCTGCACCCCCTGGGGGGCAGGGAAGCGCTTCACCCTGATCGAAGTTGAAGAGCTGGGTCAGCAGCAAGACGAAGGAGGGCTCTATGGCTAACTCGGCTTCCGTCGACGGTTACTTGCACATCGAGGGTTTCGACCAGTTCGGGCGTGAGATCTTTGACAAGAAACAGATCAGGAAAGGGATGCGCAAGGCTGGCCGACTGGTCAGCCGCCGTGCCCAGCTGAACCTGGCCTTGGCCCGGGGACAAGACAACTACCCGGTCAACCGAACCGGCAGGACCGTCGAGTCGATCACGTTCAAGGTCTCCCGGGCTGGTTTCCTGGTGAAGATTGCGCCGCGAAAGACCTCGTCCATGAAGGACTACTACCCGACCTATCTGCATTACGGCGTGAAGCAAGGGGCTCGCGTTCGTGGGCTCGCATCCGGCAAGCGTCGCGGTAAGGGTGAACGTGCTGCAGCTCTCGCAGAGCGGGCCGCAAGCGGATGGCGCATCGCGCCACGGGCGAACTACATGGAAGACGCCCTGCAGGACGAAAAAGACCAGGTCCAGTCGATCCTCAAAGCAGCCTTCGCCGCCGCGTTGCGCTGACCAGCAGGCCCTCCGGGCCGGTAAGCCAGTATGAAAATCTCCCCCGTGATCGCGCACTTGCGCGAGTACTGCCCGAGCCTGGCTGACAGGATTTCGGGCGGCATTGACCTCAACGCCGTTAGCTCGTCCACGCTACTGAAGAACCCATCGGCCTATGTGATAGCCGCTGATGACAAAGCCGGCGAGAACAAGGCGCAGAACGCGGTCACTCAGGATATCGAGGATCGCTTTGAGGTGGTGTTCGCCATGGACACCAAGGACGAGCGCGGCCAGCAGGCCGCCGACTTGCTGCACGACTTTCGCAAAGAGCTGTGGCGGGCCTTGATCGGCTGGCGACCTGGTGACGAGTACGACCCCATCGTCTACGACGGCGGCGGATTGGTGCTGATCAACCGTGCACGGGTGGTCTACCGCTTCAGCTTCTCGGCTGGTTTCCAGCTGGGCCGCAACCGCGACAGTGAGCCCGCTGAAACCTGGCATGAGTTCGAGCTTGATGGCCTCCCGCCGCTGAAGGGCATCGACTTCAGCTTGGACAGCCTGGACCCTAAAGACCCCAACCACACCTCGCCTGGGCCAGATGGTCGGGTCGACGTGCGCTTTTCCACCGAACTACCACAAGGGTAACCCCATGACTCTAATCACCGTGTATCCGGTAGACGGGCGCGTCACGCCCGACCCGGCCATGGGCGATACGGTGCCGGCCGAAGGGCGCACCGTGGAACTCGATATCTACTGGCAGCGCCGCCTGAACGATGGCGACGTGACCAACGAAAAAACCGCCAAGGCGAAGGCCAAGGCCACCAACGGGAGCGCTGAATAATGGCCGTCAGTTTCAACAGCATTCCGAGTGACCTTAAGGTGCCGCTGTTCTATGCCGAGGTCGACAACAGCCAGGCCAACACGGCCACCAGTGCCATGCCGCGCCTGATTGCTGGGCAGGTCAACGATGACGCCGTGGCCGCTGAAATCGGCAAGCTGACGCTGGTCCCCAGCCTGAGCTTGGCCAAGAGCATCGGCGGCGTCGGCTCGATGCTGGCCGAGATGTACGACACCTGGCGTGCCATCGACCCGGCCGGGGAGGTGTGGTGCCTGCCGGTGAAGGTCACCGGCACCAAGGCGACCGGCAAGGTGACCGTCACGGGCACCGCCACTGCCGGCGGGCAGATCAACCTGTATGTAGCCGGGCAGCTTGTGCGAGCCACCATCGCCAATGGCGCCACGGCAGCGGCGACCGCCACGGCCATCGCTGCAGCGGTCAACGCGGCCGGCCTGTCGGTGTCGGCGGTGGCGGCGGCCGGTGAAGTCACCCTGACTTGCCGCTGGGCGGGCCTGAGCGGTAACGACATTCAGCTGCAGCTGAACCGGCAGGGACGCGCCAATGGCGAAATCACCCCGGCTGGGCTGACCGTTAACATCACGGCGCTGGCCGGCGGCGTGGGTACACCTGATCTGGCGGCCGCCATCGCGCTGCTGGGGGATGAGCCTTTCGAATTCCTGTGCGGGCCGTGGGCCGATGCCACCTCGCTGGATGCCTGGAAGTCGCTGATGAACGACAGCAGCGGCCGCTGGAGCTGGTCGCGGCAGCTGTATGGCCACGTCTACACGGGCGTGCGCGGCACGCTGGGCGAGCTGGTTGCCTTGGGCGACACCCGCAACGACGCGCACGTCACCGTGTACGGCTTTGAAAAGTCATGCCCGGACCCGGTATGGCGGCAGGTGGCCGCGTACGCGGCGCGGCAAGCCGTTTATATCTCGGCCGACCCGGCGCGGCCGACGCAAACCGGTGAGCTGAACGGCATCACCCCGGCGCCGGCGGGCGAGCGCTTCATGCTGACCGAACGCCAATCGCTGTTGAGCCACGGCATTGCCACGGCCTTCGCGCAAAGTGGTGCCCAGCGCATCGAGCGCGCCGTGACCACCTACCAGAAAAACGAGTACGGGCAGACCGACAACTCGTATCTGGACAGCGAAACGCTGCACCAGTCGGCCTACATCATCCGTTCCCTCAAGGGCCGGATTACCAGCAAGTACGGCCGGCACAAGCTGGCCAACGACGGTACGCGCTTCGGCGCCGGCCAGGCCATCGTCACCCCGGCGGTGATCCGCGCGGAACTGATCGCCGGCTACTTCATCCTTGAGCAGATGGGCATCGCGGAGAACTCCGACGCCTTCGCCAAGTACTTGGTGGTGGAGCGCTCCACCACCGATCCGACCCGCGTGAACGTGCTGTACCCGCCGGACCTGGTGAACCAGCTGCGGGTGTTCGCCCTGCAGTACCAGTTCCGCCTGCAGTATCAGGTGTAAGTCAAACCGATCCACCAAAGCCCGCCAATGTGCGGGCGTTTTTGTAGGAGACGCCCATGGGCAAGAAAGTCGCGGGCACCGTTTACATCAAGGTAGACGGAACCCAGTTCACCGTGACGGGTGGGGTCGAGGCCCCGCTGAGTGACAAAAAGCGCGAAACCGTCGCGCCGGGCTTCTTCAAGGAAGAAGACCTGCCGGGCTACGTGGTGGCCACTGTGGTCGCTGACCCTGACCTGCCAATCGCGCAGCTGATGGCGGCCACTGACGCCACCGTCACCGCCGAGCTTGGCAATGGCTGGGTCTACGTACTGTCCGGCGCGTACATCGTGGAAGAGCCGGCCGCCAAGGGCGATGACGGCACCATTGATTTCCGTTGGGAAGGCACCAAGGGGGTGTGGCAATGAAAGAAGTGATCAAGCTGTCCGCGCCTATTACGGCGCACGGTGTGGAAGTGACCCAGTTGGAGCTGCGCCGGCCCACCGTTGTAGAGGTGCGTCAGCTCAAAGTGTTGCCCTACAAGATTGACGGCGACGACTCGGTCTCCTTGGACATGGACGTGGCGGCCAAGTACATCGCTGTGTGCGGCCATATCCCGCCGTCGTCGGTCAACCAGCTGGATATTTCCGACCTGAACACCGCCGCCTGGGTGGTGGCTCGTTTTTTCTTGACGCCGGCGTCAGCGACGTTGACGGCCTGATTGCGGTTGCCTACGACCTCGCATGGGTCTGGAAATCAGACCCTGAGCAGGTGATGGGCCGGACGTTGGACGTGGTTCTGGAGGCCGTCATGCACAGCCAGCGCATAGCGGAAACGCTGAGGGGGGAGGATGGCTGACAAGTTCCAGCTCAAGGCGCTTATTACAGGCGTCGACAAGCTGTCACCGACCCTGGCGGGCGTGCGCAAAAACATTTCCGCGTTCCGCAAGAACCTGGAAAGCACCGGCCTCGGCAAGATCGGTTGGAGCGATATTGTTACCGGTGGGGCCATGGCGGCCCCGTTCATTGCCGGTGCGCGCGCGGCCATCGACTTTGAGTCGCAGATGGCCGATGTGCGCAAGGTGGTCGACTTCGATACGCCTGACCAGTTCAAGAAGATGGGCGACGACATCGGCCGGATGTCCGAGCGCTTACCCATGGCCGCGACAGATATTGCCAAGATCATCGCGGCCGGCGGTCAATCGGGAATTGCCCGTGATGAGCTGCTGGGCTTTGCTGAAGCGGCGGTCAAGATGGGCATTGCCTTTGATCAGACCGCCGATGAAAGTGGCGACATGATGGCCAAGTGGCGGACCAGTTTCAAACTGACGCAAGGGGATGTTGAAACCCTGGCCGACAAGATCAACTACTTGGGTAACACCGGCCCGGCCAACACCAAACAGATTTCCGACATCGTCACCCGCATCGGTCCACTGGGCGAGATTGCCGGTCTGGCGTCGGGGCAGATTGCCGCGCTGGGCGCGACTATGGCTGGGGTGGGCGTTGAGCAGGACGTGGCCGCTACCGGTATCAAGAACTTCATGCTGGCCATGACCAAGGGATCGGCGGCCACCAAGGCCCAGGCCAACGCTTTCAAGGCGCTGCGGCTGGACTCGAAGATGGTATCCAAAGCCATGCAGGACGATGCCCAAGGCGCGGTGCTGGATATCCTCGATCGGATCAAAACCATCGACAAGGACAAGCAGGCGGGAATTCTATCCGAATTGTTCGGTACCGAGTCCATCACCGCGATTGCGCCGCTGCTGACCAACTTGGATCTGCTCAAGGGCAACTTGGCCAAGGTCGGGGACGCCTCTAAATACGCGGGCTCCATGGAGGGCGAATATTCCTCGCGGGCGGCTACCACGGCCAACAACATGCAACTGTTGCGTGGCAGTGTGATGAGTGTCGCCCGGGAGGTCGGCAATGCTTTGCTGCCGGGTATCAATGCGGTGGTTGACCAGCTACGCCCCTGGATATCGCAGGTAGCGGATTTGGTGCGCAATAACCCGCAACTGGTGCGTGGCATCGTCATTGCCGGGGCAGCGTTCACCGCACTGAGGGCAGCGGTGTTTGCTGCAATGGTGGCCACTCGCTTGTTAGGCGTGGCCTTTGCGGCAACGCCAATCGGCCTCATCGCCGTGGGCATCGCGGCAGCGGCCGGTCTGATCGTCGCCAACTGGGAGAAGGTCGGGCCGTTCTTCACTGCGCTGTGGGATTTGATCCGGGCGGCGGCGGTGCCAGTGATGGACATGATGAAGACCTTTTTCGAATGGACGCCATTAGGTCAGATCATCAAGTACTGGGGGCCAATCAGTGCCTGGTTCAAGAAGCTGTGGGTGGGCATAAAGCCTTACATTGAGCCGCTGCTGAAGTTCATGGGCATGGAGGATGGCGGGCCAGGCATCACCGCCAAGGTGACGCAAATGGCCGAAGCGCAGAGGCGCCGTAATGCGGGTGAAGGTGGTGGCACGGGTGATTTCCTGGTGGCTAATGCCGGCGTGAAGGTCAAGGCCGCCCAGGAGCAACGCGCCCAGCAATTCGGCATCACCCCCGGTGCGCTGCTGAAAGCGCCGGGTCAACTGCCCGATCCGGGCTCGCTGCTGCGGCAGTCTTCGGCGGCAGCCGGCAAGACCCAGTTGAACGGTGAGTTGCGTGTGCTGTTTGAGGGCGCACCGCCGGGCACGCGGCTGGAGGGGGCAAAGAGCAGTCAACCTGGCGTGACCGTAACGCCGCAGAACGTCGGCCGCCGAACCATGGGAGGTTCGCAATGAGTGAATGGCGTGATTTGCGCCGCGAGGCCTCGTTTCGCGGCGTGCCTTTTCTGGTCGACAGCGACAGTGTGCCGGTCGGCCGGCGTACCCAGTTGCATGAGTACCCGAAGCGCGATCAGCCCATGGTCGAGGACATGGGCCGGCAAACGCGGGAATACAAGTTTGAAGGCTTCGTGGCTGGCAGCGACTTCATCGCCCAGCGTGACCGCCTGCTGGACGCGCTGGACAAGCCCGGGCCGGGTGAGCTGATACACCCCTGGTTTGGGCGGCTGACCGTCACGGCCGGCAAGTGTGAAATCTCCCATGCGCGCAATGAGCTGGGCATGGTGCGGTTCAACTTGTCGTTCATCGACGGCATGTTGACCTTCCCGGTGCAGACGGTGAATACCCGCCGTCAGCTGATTGCCCATGTGCCGAGCTTGCTGGAGAGGATCAAGGCGCGCTTTGACGCGGTAATGGCCAAGGTCAATTGGGCGCGACAGCAAGTCAACAAGGTGCGCCGGGCCATTTCCAGCGCCTATGCCTTCGCTATCAACTTCCTCAAGCCGCTGACGTCCCTGGTGGCCGATGTGGGAGCGTTCGTGCAGTCGGTGATCAATGCCCCCGGCGCCTTGGCAGCCAGCCTGCTGAGCGACCTGGCGAGCATTGAACGCTGGTTCAGTGGTTACGGGACCAGTGGCTCGCTGCATTCGTCCAAAAGCAAGGCGGAGGCCATCGTGGCGCTGTCCACCGAACGCCCGGCGACGGATGACCCCGACATTGCCCTGATCCAGTCCGCTGTCATTGGCCTAATGCAGGACGCGGCCGTGGTCGACCTGCTGCTGGACATGGCCGAAGTACCGGTGGCCAGCGTGCAGAGCATCGAGCAGCCGGCTGCCCTGAGCGTTCAGCTTGAGCAGCAGGGGGCGACGGTCGAGGCCGGCGGCATGACTGACACGGGGGTGCCGGTCGCGGATGACATTATCGCGGCCAGAGACGCCATCAGTGAGGCGATGTGGGTGGTTGCTGGGGAAAGCGCGCCGGAACACTTCGGCGCGCTCAGTGACGCCCGTTTGGCCTTGGATCGCCACCTGACCCAAGTGGCGCGCAGCGGCGTGTGGCTGCGGCCGTATCAGCCGAGGCTCACGGTGTCGTCGCTGGTCCTGGCTCACCGCTTGTACGGCGATGCCCTGCGCGGTGACGAAATCGTTTCGCGTAATGCGATTCGCCACCCAGGCTTTGTGCCTGCCGTAGAACTGCAAGTCGCCAAGAGTTAAGCCATGGAGCCAGATAACACCGTCACCCTGAGCGTTGGCGGGCACGACTACGCCGGTTGGAAAGACGTCAGCATCAGTGCCGGGCTGGAGCGCCAGGCGCGTGATTTCACCGTGTCGGTTACCTGGAAGTGGCCCGGCGGTGACGATGAGCCGGTGCGCATCCGCCAGGGTGAAGAAGTCGAGGTGCGCATTGGCCAAGACCTGCTGCTGACCGGTTATGTGTTCAGTACGCCGATCCGCTATGACGCCCAGACCATCACCCTGAGCATTGCCGGGCGCTCGAAAACCGCCGACCTGGTGGATTGCGCGGCGATCAACTCGCCGGGCCAGTGGCGCGGGCAGAGCGTGCAGAAAATCGTGGAAGCCTTGGCCGGCGAATACGGCATTATGGTGGTCAACGAGGCCTCGGTAACGCTGGGCCTGGATGACCACACCATCGAGCCCGGCGAAACCGCGTTCGAGAGCATCGACCGGCTGCTGACGCTTTCCCGGCTGTTCAGCACGGACGATGGCCGGGGGCGGCTGGTGATTGCCAATCCCGGGGCGGCAGGGCGGGCCGTAGACGCGCTGGAGCTGGGCAAGAACATCCTCACCGGTGACACCGCCCTGGACTTCTCCAACGTGTTTTCCGAGTACATCAGTCGCGGCCAGCGCAGTGGTACCGACGACACGTTCGGGGTGGCGGCCTCTGAGGTCGAGGCGCGGTTAGACGATGACCGGGTGACCCGCCGGCGGGTGAAGGTGATCAGCCAGTCGGGGCAGCTGACCGACAAGATGGCCCGCGACCGGGTGCAGTGGGAGCGGGCCAATGCCCTGAGTAAGGCCCTGACGCTCAACTACAGCGTGCAGGGTTGGCGGCAGAGCAGCGGCGAGCTGTGGCGGCACAACATGATCGTGCGGGTGATTGACCCGCTGATCGGCGTGGAGCGCGACATGCTGATCAGCGAAATCAGTTACGAGCTAGGCGAGTCGGGGACGCTCACGAAAATGACCGTGGCCCCGCCTGACGGCTTCCTGCCTGAGCCGAACGACGCCTACGAGAGCCGCAAGCTCAAGAAGGGCAAGAAAACCGACAACTTCGAATACCTCATTCCAGCGGACTACAAGCCATGAGAAACCCCTTAGCGAGCGTGCTGGCTCGCGGCGTGGTCGTGCTGGCCAACTCGGCGCGCAAGCTACAGGCCCTGCAACTGCGCATCACGGCCGGCGAGGTGAAAGACGACATCGAGCACCTGGAACCCTACGGCTTCACCGCCTGCCCCCTGCCCGGCGCCGAGGCACTGGCTGGGTTCTTCGGTGACCGAAGCCATGGGGTGGTGATCATGGTGGCCGATCGGCGCTTTCGTCTGCAGGGCCTGCAGCCCGGCGAGGTGGCGTTGCACACCGACGAAGGCGACAGCCTGGTGTTCAGGCGCGGCCGGGTTATCGAGGTCGACACGCTGACGCTCAAGGTCAAGGCCGCCGAGTCGGTCGATTTTGACACGCCGATCATCCGCACCTCCGGGCGCATCGAGTCGGCCGGGGATCAGGTGGCCGGCGGTATCAGCCAGATCGAGCACGTCCACGACAACGTGCTTAACGGCCAAGGCAGCACCAACAAGCCGGTAGGGGGTGCGCCATGACGCGTGAAGACCTGCTGCGCCGCTCGGTGACCATCAGCCTGTTTACCTGGCGCCGGGCGGCGGCTGACGACCCAGTGGACGATGCCGACCGGCAGGGCTGGTGGGCCGACTGTGCGCCGACGGTGGTGGGCGATCAGATCGGTTCCCGGCTGTGGTTATTGCGCCGCCGCACCATAACCCCGGACACCCTCAAGGACGCCCGCGACTACGCCGAAGAGGCGCTGCGCTGGCTGACTGACGATGGAATCGTGACGACCGTTACGGTCACGGTCGAGCGGCAAGGCATCGAGCGGGTCAACCTGCAGGTGGTGCTGACCGAGGCCAACGGCGAAACCTTGAAACTGGCTTTTGAGGACACTTGGAGCTTGATCAATGGCGTATGAAATCCCCACCTTGCCTGCGCTGATCGCCCGCACCGAAGCCGATTTTGAGCGTAATGCCCCGGATGCCCTACGCCGGTCAGACGCCAAGGTGGCGGCACGGGCGCTGAGTGGTACGGCGTTTGAGCTGTACGGGTACCTGCGCTGGATTGCCTTGCAGTCGAGCCCGGCCACCTGTGGCGATGAGATGCTGCGGCGTTGGGCGCAGTGGCGCCTGGAAGGCGGCCCCAACGATGCCACGGCCGCCAAAGGCAGCGCGGTGGTCACCGGCTCCAACGGCGCGCTGGTGGACGTCGGGGTGGTGTACCAGTCCAGCGATGGGCGCCGGTATGCGGTGACTGAAACCGCCGTGATCGTCGGCGGGTCCGCCACCCTCAAGCTGGCAGCAGAGGCTGTTGGGGCCTCGGGCAACATCGAGGCCGGCAGCCTCACGGCCACCCGGCCGGTGCTGGGGGTCAACTCGACGGCCGTTATCAGTAACGGCGGCATTGTCGGCGGTACCGATCAGGAAGAAACCGAGCCGCTGCGCGCGCGGGTTCAGGCGGCCTTCAAGAACCCCAGCAAGGTCGGCAACGGTGACGACTTTGTGGAATGGGCCTTGGAGATTCCAGGTGTTACCCGGGCCTGGGCGCTGCCCCGCTGGATGGGGCCGGGCACCTTTGGCCTGGCCTTCGTGCGTGACGGCGATCCCGACTTCATCCCCACGCAAGCCCAGGTGGATGAAATGCAGGCGCATCTTGAGAAGAAGCGCCCTGTCACGGCCGAGGTGTACGCACTGGCGCCGGCCCGTCGCCCGATCAACTTCAACATGCGTCTGGTGCCGGACAGCACCGCCCTGCGCGAATCGGTCAGCGCGGCGCTGGCTGACCTGATTCTGGAAGAGGGCGGCCCCGGGCAGGTGCTGCGGATTTCCCACATCCGAGCGGCCATCAGCAACACCCCCGCCGAAGAAGACTACGTGATGAGCCAGCCGGCCAGCGATGTGATGTTGGCGGCCAATGAAGTCGGGGTGCTGGGGACGATGAGTTGGCTTAACACCCTTCTGCTGGAAGACGGCAAACAACTTGCGACCGAAGACGGCTTCGCTCTGCTGACGGAGTAACCATGGAAAACTACAAGCCGATCTCCGCATTGGACCCTGCCAATGAAAGTTCGGAGGATGACCTGTATCCGACGGTACAGGGCGCCGGCACCAAGAAGCAGACTTTGCGAGGGATGCGCCAAGCGCTTGTGTCGGCCTGGAGCGACCCTATCCGGACGCTGCTCGGCGCTGAATCTGAAAGCCAGATCAAGGGCTCGCTGGGCCTTTCCAAGATCGACAACACCTCGGATGCGGAAAAGCCGGTCAGCACCCCGCAGCGGCAAGCCCTGGATGCCAAGGCCAGCGCAGAGGACATGACCAAGGCCCAACAGGCGGTGGATGTGCTGGGCCGCACCCGCGACGCGGTGTTTCGCAAATCGGTGTTCTTGGGGTTGCCGCAACTGTTCCCCGACTACGTGTCGGCGTTCCAGTCGGTCGGCAGTCCCAGCCAGGGCAATATCTACCCTCAAGGCCACTGCTACGACGAACAAGGCCGGATCTACATTAAGTATGCCAACGGCACCCGCGCGGTCATCGCCTGGTACGAGGCCAACGGCGCGTACGGTGGTTGGTTCCTGATCGCCCCGGGCGGTGAAAGCCTGGTGATCATTGCTGAAAACGGGGTACGCCGGCTGTACAACAAGGCCGGCACGGATGGGCTGCATGCCTACGACATCAGCGTGCTGCCCACCAACGGCGCCACCGTGGCGGGGGTCAGCACCGGCCTGACCGGGGTTGGCCTGCAGTACGCCTATGACCGTGGTCGCTGGATCATCGAGCAGCTGCAGGTCGACATGGGTACAGAAGGTTCCCGCACCCGCTGGCTGGTGTACGACAAGAACTTTGTTCGTTGCAGCGAATTCTACGTTGCCAAGAACATTGTCGGCTGGCAGTTGCCGACCAACGCCCATTACAACTACGTGCCGAAATCTCAAGGCGTGGTGCTGCAGGGCGGCCGGGTGATATTCGGCCTGGGTGGCTCCTACATCCCTGAAACAGACGGGCCGGTGTCCATGCCGGTGGCTGCCGTGGGGGTGGCAGCCTGTGGGCTGGATGGCTCACTGCTGGAGTACGGCACGGTACGCGCTGATCAGCTGGTCAACCGACTGGCGGCCGAGGGTCATTACTGTGTGCGAATGGAGTCGGAAGGCCTGAGCCTGCGGCCGGACGGCACTATCAGCCACCTCTTGCTGACGGCGCGCCCGAGCAGCCCCGGCGCGGACACTGGCGGCATTTTGCTGGTCACCGAGTACGACCCGCAGGGTGCCAGCTATGCCGACATTAGCGAACCCTACACGCCGTTCAGCATGGACCGGGCACTGACGGGCATCTTCCCGCGCGGCCCTGACGGGCGGATGTACGACCCGTTCACCGGGGCGGTGTTCGCCACCCTGCAGCAAATCCTGCGTTACATGGCCGACCTGCAGATGCCACGGTTCACCTGGTACTCGTCGGCGGTCAGCATCGCGCCGATGGGGGTGATTGAGTTTCCAACGTCAAGCCGGGTCGAGGTGTTCAACCAGAACAACGAAGCCTTTCTGGTGGTGGTGTGGACGTCGGCCAAAGAATTCGCGCCGTACTGGGTGAACCTTAAGGTCAACTCCACCGAGCTGCTGGGCACCCGCAGCGCTTACCTGCGCAATGGCTTTGTGGCGAATGGCGATGTGTTCGGCCGTATCCTGACGCCGCACCGCGACAGCAGCCAGGCCGATATCCTGGTGCTGCAGCAGACCAGCACACAGGACGCCAACCTGGTGATCGTCGGCGGGGGTAGCACGGCGTTCACCGCCGCGACCCGCATCTGGTTCTACGCCGCGCTCAATGCCACGTCCAAAGTGGGCTTGAAGGTGGCCGAGATTTTCACCAACGGGCTCAACCCGGGCGAAGACAACGGCTTTGACCTGGGCGCCTTGCTCAAGCGCTGGCGAGAGGCGTTCATCACCAAGTTGACGCTGTTCGGCCCCATGCGACTGGGCCAGTACACGGTGGCCACGCTGCCGGACCCCAGCCTGACCCCGAACTACATCCTTGATGCGGATGACGGATATACCGGGATTCGCTCCTATCGTTCTACCGGCACGGCGTGGGAGCTGATCAACGCCCCCGACGCGCAGTTGCGCGACCGGGCCACGCACACCGGGTCGCAAGCGATCAGCACGGTAAGTGGCCTGCAGGGGGCTTTAGACGGCAAGCTGGCCAGCACCCAGCGCGGCGCGGCTAATGGCGTCGCCGCGCTGGATGCCACGGGCAAGGTGCCGGTAGCGCAGATGCCGCTGGATAACCTCACGCTTGGGGGCAGCCTGGGTGTCGGCGCCGCGCCCGTGGACCGATTCCTGGTCAACGTGCGTGGCACGCCCACTGCGCTGCCCGCTGCGGGTAGCCAGTATGGCGTGTTCTCGGCGGGCACCTACGGCCTGGCGGCGTTTAGCAGCGCCTTTGGCGGGGCAGTAAACCTGCCGGCGCAGGCGTCCCCTACGGTCGTCGCGCTGACGGCCAACTACACGTCGATCACGCCGGGGCTGGGGGCCAACGTGACCGTAACGGAGCATGACGGCTTCCGCGTCGACTCGGTGACCAGCACGACCATCACCATGGCCTGCTCGCTGCGGCTCAACCAAGGGCTGCAGAGCGGTTACGAGCGCTGGAACGTGTACGCCGCCGGCAACGCGCCGAACTACCTGAACGGTGATCTGCGGATCGGCACCACCACACAAAGCGGCTCGGACAAGCTGACCGTTTCGGGGCCTGTGCGCCTGAGCGGGGCTTTGCGCATCGGCCAGTACACCGTCGCAACGATGCCTGACCCCGCGCTGTATCCCGGCTATCTGATCGAAGTCACAGATGCCCCCGGCGGCACCAAGACCTGCAAGTCGCATACGACGGCTTGGAAAATCCTCAACACCGACACAGTAGTGAGCTAACTATGCCTGAATTCAGCGAACAAACTTCCCTGTACGAAATCGTCGTGCGCGTCCAAGAGGACGGCAGCTATGGCGCCCATTACATGACCATTACCCGCTTCCGCCGCGACGGTGAAGTCTTCGGCGCCAAGGAAGGGCTGCCAACGCCGTTGGTTGCCGGCAATGCTGAGGCGTTCGCGCTGCTGGGCCAATACGTCGAATCGGCCGCCCTTGATACGTTGGCGGTCAATCAAGTGCTGCAGGCCCGCGTGATCGAGCTGGAGCAACAACAACAGGCCACCAGCGCCGAGCTGCAGCAAGCGCTGGAAGCCAACCAAGCACTGCAGGCCCGCGTGGCTGAGTTGGAACAGGCGCCGGCGCCGGTCGAAACGCCGCAACCGGAGACTGACCCAGCGGAAGTGCCAGACGGCACGGTGTGACCGCCATGACGGTCGCACGCGAAGCGGACTACCTGCAGACCCTGCAGCAACTGCTGCCCCCCGGCCCGGCGTTCGACCTGGAGCATCAGCCGGACTGGGCGCAGCTGCTGGCCGCGCTGGCCCCCGAGCTGGCCCGGGTCGACGGCGATGCCGAAGGCCTGCTGCTGGAATTCAACCCGGCCACCGCCACCGTGCTGCTGCCGGACTGGGAGGCCTACTTGGGCCTTCCCGATGTTTGCACGGTGCCGGGGTCGCAGACCCTGGAAGAGCGCCGGCAAGCGGTCATCGACAAGCTGACCGCGAGCGGCGCACCTCAGCTGAGCTATTACCGGCGCTTGGCCACCCGGCTCGGCCTGACCATCGAAATCGAAGAGTTTCGCCCGGCCCGGGTCGGGGTGGCGGTCACGGGCGATTTCCTCTACGGCGATGGCTGGCCGTGGTCATGGATCGCGTCGGCGCCGCTCGCGGCCTATGGCACCGCTGAGGCGGCGTCCCTGGATTGCCGGCTGCAGCTGGAGGCGCCCGAGTATACCGACGTGGTGATCGGCTACGGGCACGCTCAGGTCAAGGCGATTACCGCCCAGGTCGATGAGCTTTTCCACGCCATTCATTACGCGTTACCGGCCGCCTTGGCCGGGTTTGAGGGGATGTAGCATGCACAGGATTTCAAGCTGGACCGAGTTCGCATCAGCAGCCGGCGGCTTCCGTTATGGCAGCTTGCCCGCTGGGGCGCCGCCCACGCCGCTAAAGGCGGAGTGGCTGAACATGGTGCAGGAGGAAATCGCCAGCGTGGTGATCGGCGCCGGCATTGCCCTGGACAAGACCAAAACCGACCAGCTCAAGCAGGCAATCCAGAAGATGGTAGGCGACTACCTGCCGCTGTCGGGCGGCACCCTGGCGGGGTTGCTCAAGGCCACCAAAGGCGTGCGCACGGCCAAGGGATTGCCTGGCGGTAATGCCAGCGAGGTCGGCTATGCCTTTGACGATGATGGCGATACCGGTCTGTTTGCCACGGGCGGCACCGCTGAGAACGGCTCAGATGTGGTGCTGCTGGTCGACCGCCGCGAGGTAGCCCGCTTCACCGGCAATGGCCGCATGACCTTTGACGGGGGCAACGAGCCGTACCACACCGGCAACAAGCCGACGATGCTGGACGTGGTGTATCCGGTGGGGTCGGTCTACATGAACGCGAGCGTGGCCACCAGTCCCGCCAAGCTGTTCGGCTTCGGTACCTGGTTGGCCTTGGCGCCCGGCCGCATGCTGATTGGTGCAGGCACCGGCACCGATGCCCGGGGCGATGTACGGGCCTTCTCGGTTGGCGGCTCGGGCGGCGAGTACAGCCATGTACTGAGCAGCGCCGAAATGCCGGTCCACGCCCATGCCATGCCGCAGGGCTCGGACGTTCCGTCCGGCACCACCGGCCCGGTGTACGCCTCGGGTGACGACGGCACGCGGGCGACCAAGCCGAACGACATACCCAACACCGGCGATGCCGGCGGCGGCCTGGCGCACAACAACTTGCCGCCTTACCTGACCGTGTACATGTGGAAACGAACCGCGTAGAGCCGGTTCGGCAAACAACCCGCTGAGGCGGGTTTTTTATTGCCTGGAGAAAAATATGACCGATGTTTCAGCGCTGGAAGCCTATGCCGGCCAGATGGCCGAGGCTGCTTCCCGCTCCAGGGCGGCGTCGCTCAAGCAACACACCTACGTGCACGGTAACGACCAGACCGACGTGGCCACCGAAAGCGGCCCGGTACCGAGTCTGGCCAAGCAGGCGCGGCTGTCGGCCGAGGGCACTGCCGCCTTGCGCGGAGACTTGAAGGCGCCCACCGGCGCCGGTGAAGTAGGCAGCGAATCCGGCTTGGGCGTTCAGGGTGATATCAAGCTGCTGCAGACCCTCAACATGCATTCAATGCAGCAGAAGAACAGCCGGCCCATGGAGCTGGTCGCGCACCGTGGCTTCATGACTCAGGCCCCGCAGAACACCGCGTTGGCCTTCTCGTCAGCGCTGAGCAGCGGCGCCGACGCGCTGGAGTGCGACGTGGCGGTCAGCGCCGACGGTGAGTACTACCTGTTTCACGACACGACCGTGGACAACCTGACCACAGGTACCGGCACGTTCACCACGCTGACGTCGGCCTACCTGGACAGCCTGGAAATGAAGGACGGGCAGGGCACCCGCTTCGCGCCCGTGCGGTTGTCGCGCTTCTCCGAGTACCTGGAGATTGCCCGCACGGCCGGCACGTTCATCTACCCGGAGTTCAAGCGTTACCGTAACACCGCCGACCTGGTGGGCATGGTGGCCATGATCGTGGCCGCGCAGATGGACAGTGCCTGCTGCATGTCCTCGTTCAACATGAACATTCTGCGGCAGACCCGCGCACTCAATCCCAACATGGAGCTGGGCCTGCTCGGCGTGTCCACCAACGTCGACGAGGTGAAAGGCTACATCGACCAGATGGTTGACCTGGGCAAACTGGTGTTGATTTGGGACTACGACGCCACGCTGGCCATCCCCGAGGCCGTCGCTTACGCCTTTTCCAAGGGCGTGGACTGGGGCGTGTACACCGTCGACCGGCAGAGCCAGCTGCCCGCCATCCGCAAACTCGGCATCCGCCGCATCATTTCCAACGTCTCGCTCAAGGTCCGCCAATGAACATCCCAAGCGATCTGAATACCTTCATCCCGTCGATGGTCGGGGTGGGTGGCACCTACGCGATCACGGACGGTGTCGGCCGGATCTACTCGCCGGCGAGCGTGTCGACCAAGTACGAAAAGAGCGTGTTGGTGGGGCCGGGCGTTAAGGTCGAAATGAAGCTGTTTGCGCGGGCGATCAGCGGCGTCGGCGGCGCGGTGGCCATCGACTACCTGCCGCTGGGGCGCGGTGGCGGCAGCGTTGACATTACTTCGCCCGAGTGGCGTGAATACGTGGTGAGCTTCACCACGCCGCTGAGTTCGCCGGAAAACCTGCGCGTGACGTTTGCCATCGGCAACTTTGCCGCCATGGGCGCCGGCACCTTTGAGTTCCACACCCCGCGTATCCGTATTGGCGACACCGACCTGGGCGCGCCCCGCATCTTGGCGCGTGGCCTGATCCTGCTCGATTCCGGGGTGCCCTCGCTGAATACCAACTATCAGGCCGACGGCATCAAGGCGTTGAGCTATGACGCCGCCACGGCCTCGCTGACCGTGAAGATGCGCGGCAACGACGGCGCCGGCATGCGCCTGCACCCGCTGATGATCGCGCAGCTGACGGACGACAACACCACGCTTACAGGGCGTCGCCTGCACGCGCTCTGCGGCCGCTACAACCGCGACGACGGTACCGCCAAGGTGACCTTCGTGGACGGCGGCACCGGCCAGCTCCAGGACATCAGCGGGCTCGGCAACGTCTACCTGACTTTCAGGGCAGAGATTTAGCCAGCACCCAGCCAACCGCAAGACACCCAGAACCCGCCAGTGAGCGGGTATTTTTTTGCCTGGAGAAAATCATGGCTCGACTTACCGAGGCCCAGGCCGGCGACGCAAACGTGCTCCGGTTCCTGGATCTGATCGCCTTCTCGGAAGGCACGTCTACTGTTAAGGCCAGCGACGACGGATACAACGTGCTGTACGGCGGCGGGCTTTTCCAAGGCTATGCCGATCACCCGCGGCGCAAGCTGACTTTTCCCATAAACGGCAGGCCGGTCACAAGCACCGCCGCGGGCCGGTATCAGCTGCTCGAGCGTTACTGGGATGCGTACCGAGTCAGCCTGCGTCTGGCAGGCGGTTTCACGCCAGAGAATCAGGACCGCATTGCGCTGCAGCAGATCAGGGAGCGCCGGGCGCTGGACGACATAAAGGCCGGCCGCGTCCAGCAGGCGATCGCCAAGTGCTCAAACATCTGGGCCAGTTTCCCGGGCAACACCTACGGCCAGAATCCGCACCGTCTGGATAAGCTGCTCGGGCGTTGGGTCGAGTTGGGCGGGGCGCTGGCGTGACTTGGCTCGGCGCGGTACCGGCCTGGTGTTGGTGGTTGATTGCCCTGGTGCTGGTGGCTGGAGGACAGGAAATTCGAGTGGGAGCGGTAAAATCGGAGGCGTCGACCGCAAGGTCGGAGCTATCCGACTACCGCCTACAGGTTGCCGAGCGCGACCGGCGCGCCACCGCTCAGGCCAGAAATGAAGAGAGGCGCCGCCAAGCCGTGGCGGATAAGGAGGACGAGAGTGCACGACAGAAACTGGAAATGGTCCAAGGCCGCGCCACTGCTGCTGAGTCTGCTGCTGGAGGGCTGCGCGGGGAAATCGCCCGACTGCGCGCCGGGCGATCAGCAACCTGCAGTACCATCGCTACCCAGCAGCGCCAGGCAGGAACCTCTCCCCTCGTGGTGCTCGGGGGATTGCTTGAAGAGTCTGACCGAATGGCGGGAGACCTCGCGAAAGCGCTTGAGCGAAGCCGAATAGCTGGGCACGCGTGTGAAGCAGTTTTCTACGGGATGAAGCCGTCGTAACCAGTGTCTATACTGTATCTCCACCGACAAGGTGTGCGACGATGGACAAGAGAACTTTCATCGGTATGGTCGAGCCCGGCAAGCCACTAATCCAGCAGGCTATGGGTGCCCTGCGTGACTGCCACGAAGATCAGGACCGGAGCGCGCTGCCAGGGTAGTCGTTGAGTTTTCCAAAGTTATATTTTTGAAAAAACTACCCTGGCGTCTCTTGGTATCTGTTATTAATTTAGCCGCTTAGCGCGCGAAGAATTTTCGCTCGGTTTCGGCTAGAAATTTTGAGTAAAATTCAAAGCCGTGCTCTGCTAAAGTTACTGGATGAATATCCTCAATAGCTTTTCCGAGATGGGATTTTGGTGGGTTGAACCACTTTCCTTGGTTTTTTACAGGCAGTGCCTCTATGTGAGGGGAGGTGAGCTCTATAAATAACTCGTCAGCATTATAGTTATTGGCTTCGCTTTCATCTATTTCGATGTCTTTGGAAGAGTCGCCACTTGGGTGCTTCCACTTCACTATAAGCTTTCCTGGATTAAGCTGGCTTACATCTTGGATAGAATGGTTGTCGGCGTTACGTGCCTGTTTCAAATATCTTAGCAATGCATCTTTCTTGCGCAGTCTTTGATATTTCCCTTGCCATGGCTGAAATTCTGCGCGGTGTGGGTGGCATATTTGCTCTGTTTTAATCCAGGCCTTTTCTAAGCAAGAAAGAAACTCGCGCCATGCCTGCTCAAAAATTTCAGTGTCCTTTGCCTTGCTCATACTATCAATTGCGCGCTTAGCTGCGCTCAATTCATCTTTTGCATGTCTCAATGGATCTACCATGTTGAAAGCAAGCAATTGGGGATCTAGCATGTTGTCTTCCTTCTATACAGTACAGATGCCGTGTCGCGTTCCGAAGGCTGCCGTTCCGTCATGGGTAGATGCCTTTCTGAAGAAGGCGAACAGCTTTTGTTTAAAGGTTCGTGCTCTTCTCGTTAAATGCCGCCAGCGCTTGTTTATGTAAAAAGTTAGCGGCAATAATCGAGGCCTCCCGAGACTAATCAGTCTTTCAGCATAGTCTCTGTTCCAGTCGGTTTCCTACTACCAGCATCGCGTGATAGCTAAGGCGCGCGGTAAGGACTTACCTCCACTTCACTAGGGGCCGCCCTGCGCAAGACAGGCAGCCTAGAAGTGAGGGGCGGTACTACTTGCCGAGCGAGCCCGGGAGTCGGGCACTAAAAACAAATCAAGCCGAAGTTAAGTACCTTCAATAATTGGGCGGCTATTCGTGACGAGAGTAGTCCTTCTCGTCATGGCGCTCCTCGTAGCCTTGCGTGTAGGCCTCACCGAGATTCTGGATACGGCTTTTTGCTGGATTGGTGAGTTTTGAACTGATGTTGTAGTAGGGGTAAACCCCACGGATTTCAGGATGTAGATTCGCGGCTACTTCCACATCGTAAGTAGACACGTACCGTCCTGCCCAGCGCTCAATGAGATGCTTGATTTGTAGGGGAGTCTTGAGCACTCCCTTGGTTTTGCTTTGGGCGTCAAACCACTCGTACGCAAAGCGTATGCAGTCGGCATGCTCATGGATGACATCTTCACCTTTGAGCGAATATTTGGTGGTTTTCTTTGCCGACTCGATTTGTTCGTCAGTGATCATGTTCCACAGCTCCCTATGCTAAAAGGCCATCATGCATCACGGGAGCTTCATACGCTACCCTCCACCCTGGCCGCCGACCGGTGATTGCCCATTTTGCTTGGCTGTGGGTACGATACTGTTTTTATATACAGTATTGGTGCCGCATGTACTTCCTCCTCGTTCGACGCCGCGCGAATGGCGTGGCCATCCCTTCAGCCCAGCTTGGGAAGATCCAGCCCCTGCGCGCCGACATCCATATCGGCGACCACCACAGCGAGCCACTGGGCCGCTTAGCTACCCAGGCTTGGGTCTTCAACCCAACACCAGGTCCAGACATCATCCCGCGCTTGCACGATGCCAAGGTCAACGGCATGGCTCAGCTTGGGATGAACATCAACGGTGTTGAGGAAGTGGACGGCGCGCTGTACGCGCAGTCCTGGTGGTGCAGGGCAGAATGATGGCCGGTATACCGCAGGCCTGGCTGGATGAGCTGAACGACCAGTTCGCCCTGATCACCGATCCGGACGGGCGCGCAGCTGTGCTCGATGAGATGGCCTATGCGGCCCATCGTCGGAGAGAGGTTAGCGCCGAGAACCTGGTCGACATGCTGGAGCTGTCCGAGGCGGCTCGGGCTTGGGGGTTGATGGAGTTCGAAGAGGCCTATCACATCGGCCTGTTCAAGTACGAATCGTGGCAGGGGATGGGGAGTGATGAGCCTGGCCGGATCATCGTTGGCAGAACGCCAGGGTGGGGGTGCTGAAGCTGTCTAAAACTGCTCGAAAGCTTCTCGGTTTTACTGGATGAAAGTCGCTGAAACTGGCCGAACTGTATTAGACAGGTCCGATGCACAGGCCGCTTGTGGCGCGGCCTGAGGCTCGAATCTCACGCTACTGCTGCATTACTGGCAGTTGCGCACGTCGAAGAGGTAAGAGCCGATAACCTCCGCGCGGCGCGCAAATCCCTCAATCGCCTTGATCCGATGCAGCTCGTGCCCAGGCTGGCGCTCTGCGATCACTTTGTGGATGGCGTCATAAAACTGCTCGTAAGCGATCGAATAGCCAAGCTCTTTGAAGGTCACGTGCAGGGCCTGGTGAAAGCGTTCCTCATCGTTCGGGTGTCGGGTGTGCCAGGTGTCAACGCGTAGCCAGGGGAGGAGAAACAGCTGAAGTGCCTTAATGTCAATGATGAGCTTCCTGCGCGTTAGGAAAACGCGATTCTAGTACAAATCGATTCCAAAACTGAAACGGCGACCCTCTCAGTATGCGGCCTGTAGCCGTGCCGTTTCGTCTTTGTTTTGGAATCGATTTATACGCTGATGCCGCTTGGTTTGGGCAATTAGCCCGCGGTCTTGAAAACCGCTGAGCAGAACCTACACCTGGACCGCACCTGTGAGGCAACTTGATCGGCCTCTACAAACGACTGCTTTCGACCCATAGCTGCCGTTCGCGAATGACGGCTGTAGGCCAAAGGCATGCGTTCGATTTTTGCTAGGTCAAATCGAGTGCTACTTATCTGAATGAGGGTGCACGCTATCGATTACTCTGGATCAAAGAGTGCCGGGGTGGGGATCTGCCAGGCGGGCTTCTTTTCACCTTGACTGTCGAAAGCGCGACGCGCCTCGCGGAATTCCTCAGCGTTTTCGACCACCCACATCCAAACGGGGGACATCCGAACCAACAGCTCCATACCCAGCGGCGTCAGCTCGTATTCGACGCGCGGCGGAATTTCCTCGAACTCCCGTCGAAGCAGTAATCCATCCCGCTCCATGGCGCGTAGCGTCTTGGTGAGCATTCGCTGGGTCACCCCAGTCATCTGTCTTTTTATCTCGGCGTGGCGCATCGTGCCGTACACGCCCAAGGCATGCAGGATGCCCAATGACCATCGGCTACCTGCGTGAGCGAGGACTTCCCGCCTGACGCCATCATCATCTTCTCGGAGCGTTTGGCAGATGGCTTCTGCCTGGCTCAGAGCGTCCTGATTGGTCATTTATTCCTCCTAGGTATCACGCGTGTGCCTTCTTACGAGTACTGCCTGATCATGCCAGCATTTGCTCATGTTATAGGCATCACGCCTCAGGAGGAATCATGACCGAAGCAACCCCACTTTCCCCTCAATCCATTCTTGTTCTCGGCGCCGGGGAACTTGGGCTCCCGGTTTTGCGCAATCTCGTGCGAGTGGCAAAGCGCGCACCCGGTTCCCAAATCAGCGTTCTTCTCCGGGAGTCGACCATCAACACCCAGATACCGGAGAAAAAGGCCGAGATCGATGAGCTTCGCGGGCTGGGCATCCAGATGATCGCAGCGGACCTGGTGAACGATTCAATTGAACAGTTAGCTGAAGTGTTCGCCCGGTTCGATACCGTCATAGGCTGTGCCGGCATGGTCGCGGGTAGAGAAACCCCCATGAAACTGGCAACAGCAGCGCTAAGGTCGGGGGTGAAGCGCTACTTCCCGTGGCAGTTTGGCGTGGATTTCGAAGTGATCGGTCGGGGCAGCCCCCAAGATCTTTTCGATTCTCAACTTGATGTACGCGAGGCGCTTCGTGCGCAAGACAAAACTGAATGGGTCATTATCTCGACGGGCATGTTCACCAGCTTCCTTTTCGAGCCCGTATTTGAGGTCGTCGACTTCGACAATGACACCGTTAACGCTCTCGGCAGTCATGAGAACAGCGTGACGCTCACTACACCAGACGACATCGGCGCTCTCACGGCGGAAATCGTCTTCTTCGAACCTCGCTTCCGCAACGAGATTGTCTATCTCTCAGGCGACACGGTGTCGTATGGACAAGTCGCGAACATCCTCGAACAGGCGCTGGGTCGTCCGTTCAAAACTAACGTGTGGACTGTTCCGTTCCTGATGGATGAGCTGAGAAAAGACCCTACCCATCACATCAAAAAGTACCGTGCTGTGTTCGCACAGGGCAGAGGTGTGGCATGGCCTAAATCGGGAACCTTCAACGAACAGCAGTCGATTCCAGTAACCACCGCTGAGCAATGGGCTCGGGCGAACCTTGGGGGCAAGTGAGCGCGACGACAGGTAGCTGACTTGCCGAGAAACTCCTAGGCTCGACAGTGGACGCTGATAACTAGGTTGAGCGTTTAGAGGGCGACAAGCTGTCTAGACTTCAGCGTAGGGCCTCAGTGTCCGCAATGGGTCGAAAGCGGACAGTCAGCGACAGCTACCAGTTGATACCAATTTTGATACCACTGATGGGGGAAGGAGGGGGGCGGAAGGGCGTTTCGCCCAATAAAATCAACCTTTTAGAACCGCCAAACACCCCCAAAAAACTGCATGGTGATGTTGGCGGTAGAAATCAAGTGCTTGTCCTGCGGGGGTTCCAGAGGTGTATTTAGGCCCTCGTGTCAGTTTTGGGCCAATTTTGGGCCAATTCGACGCGGGGCGGCAGCTTCTCCAGCTCCCTCCAGTCCGAGGAGGAGCTGATCCATTTCGCGTAGGTAGAGAGCACCATCTCAACGCTATGGCCGAGCTGATTCGCGATGAACGCAGGGTTCATCCCAGGCATCAGGCACAGGGTTGCGTAGGTGTGGCGGGTGTCGTACTGACGGCGATCACGGATGTCCAGCGCTTGAGCGCTGATTTGAATGGGGGGATTGTAACACTTGCATCGCAGCTCCACAGCCCACCTTTGCTTGGTTGGACCACGAAGGGCCTCGGGCAGGCGATATCACCAAAGGACCGTGTGCGTTGTGCAATGCCTCTTGACGCACGCCGAAGCACAGCTTCACCTCTAGGGTAAGTGGAACGTGCGTTGCCCTTAGTGCCCGAGGTGAAGCTGTTTGTACCGGATCATAAAAGCGGGCTTACCCTCGGATCACCTTAAGGCGCGCCCGCCCAGCGTCCGTGATGGCGTTTTCGCCTTCATCGCTGATGCGGTAGCGGCCGGACACTGACTGTGTAATGGTGAACCTCACCAGTCCGCTCTTGGACAAAGCCTCACCCACTTCAAAGCTCATTGCACGCTCTAGGTCGAAGATTTTTGTTTCTCCGATTTTATAGCGGGCAAACGCAATCAGCGCCGAATCTATCGCCGCTTGGTCTATCACCTCAACACGCATTTGACCTCCTGGTCTGAATCGCCCAGGTCCGTGGGCTTGCAGTTAACGGACCTGGAAGTTCGTAGAATGCGCAACGCTACTACGGAGCCGGGCGTGTTAGTTACTGGCTTTGCGTCCATGCTGGATGGGTGGCCAGTCATGATCGTTAGTTTTAGTCTGCGTGCGGCGCTGCAGTGTCCGTTAACGACATCTCTTTTGGAAACACGTTGATAAACGCACTAATAACAGGCTTGTCGTCATCATCGATATTGATCTTCGGTGTTTGCGACGATCGACTGATGTCCGTTGCAAAATTAGCGGCCCTCAGCGCACGTTCGATTTGCTGGCTTCCCGGGCTGTCATACAGCACTGCCTGAACGCCCGTGGCCTCTTTGGTGAGCATCAACTGCTTTATTTGTACCCGCACGCCTGCTTTGGTCAGGGCAACGGCGATCTGCTTGGAGAACGCCAACGCTTCGTCGTCGTTTCTGACGATATTGAGCAGTACGGTTGGGGCTACTTTGTCTTTTGCGAGCGCTGCCGCCAATGCCTGGAACGCGGCCTGTGCCTGCGCTGTCAGCTTTCTAGGCCGCAGGCGATGTTCAATGGCCTGGCGCTCTTTTTTCGCGGCGTCCAGTTGTGCCGTCAACGCCGCGTTCTGTTGCAGGAGCTCTTCGATTTTCAACTGGGACTGGGCGGCGGACTGGTTGGCTGTGGCGATCAGTTGGCTGGCCTCGGCCATGGACCTGTCGGACTCGCTGCTTTGCACCTCGGACGTCAGGTGCGCCAGTATGACCGCGCAGGCCGAGACTAAGGCGGCAATGATGGCGGTTGTTGTAGCAATGCTGTGAATAAGGCTGGCGTTATCTGCTGAAATTTCTGGCATTAGCGTGCTCTTGAAATTTAGTTTCCATGATTTTGCTTTTCGATTTCGCGGCAGATTGCCATAAATTCACCGTGCAAGCGACCTCTGGCGTCGACGGTCGGTGCTTGATTTGGCATGACGTGATGGCCTGCGTGGGCAAACGAATAACGCTTTGTTTACAGGTGATTGCCAGTTGTCCGATTCAGCTCACATTTCGACTGAGTACAGTTGCGCGCCGTTTGCCTTTGGCTATGGTGGCTTTAGGTATACAACTAAAGTCGTAGGAGGGGCGACATGCGGATTCGCGGCGACGTTTTCTGGGGCTGGGCTGACCCGACGCTTCACCATCGGACTCACGACGAAACGTTATGTGACGGCAGCTACATCGATGTCCAGGTGCGACTGTCGCGAACAGGCAATACGCAGATGTTCATCGGGGTTTATGCCCCTAGTGGCATGGCCATTCATGAAGAAGCATTCGATTCGCGTCCAGGCGAATCGATGACCCGTGCCTTGGCGTGGGGCGTGGGCAGGGCACGGCGGATAGCAAGCGATGCGATTCCCGTGGCCGAACAGTTCGCCTGCGCTAAGTAGCGAGCTTTGAAGGTTGCCGCGGGTTGGGCGTAGGTCAGGGCTCATCCTTGATTTTTGCTGCGACGGACCTCAGCTCACTGGCAACCCCATCGATGGACTTGATATGAGCGCGTACATCGATCTCGCTGTCTGCGGTCGCCCGGGCTTCCATGAACTTGGCGTGCCCGGTCATGGCTTTACTGAGTTCATTCAGGTGGTCGGCGGTTTTGACGAGATCGGCTTTGATGGTATGAAGCGGTTCCATGAGCGTGAGTGCGTTCCTTGAAGTGTGCGTCTACAACCCTGTCCGGCCGTTCAGCGAAGCGTGCGTGACATCAGCCACTGCTTGTTGCCCCACGCCTCGAACTGCTCAATGACCGTCCAGCCACGCTTCTCATAGTAAGCCTGTTTATCATGGGTGTGCAGGTACAAGGTTTCGAAGCCGGCAGTGCGCGCATGGGCACATAGGCGCTCAATCAGGTGCTCGGCGATACCGGCTCCTCTGGCTGCCGGGTCAACGAACACGCAGGCAAGCCAAGGGCCGAGGTCCGGGCGGGAAGGCAAGTCTTGGGCTGCTAGAGCGGCACCGCCCAACAACTGGCCTTGCTCTAGGGCAATCAGGCATTGCCAGTCACCATTGCCCTGGCCTTCTGCGAACTCGTGCTGCCATCGCGAAAGGTCGATGCCGTCGAACTCATACGTGAATTGCTGATGAATCCACTGAGCGAAGGCGTTGCAATGGTTCATGTGATTCGCGAGCCAATCAAATTGAGGCATGGGCATCCTGCACGGTAGTACCTGTTCAGCGCATCATGACACAACCCTCAAGTGGAGACGCAAGTGAAGTTTTTCATGCTAAGGCTAGTCAGTGTTCGACTTACCTGATTCATTACCTTGTACCTGTAAAACTGAGCCTTTATCGTCCGTTGCCAACAAGCCACTTTGTGCGTTGGCGGCGTTCAGCTCCGCATGCGCGATGTTCGCTGCACCCCGAAAGATAGCGCGGCTTTCTTCACCTGTTTTCAGCGTGTGCAGGTGACCATTCTGATAGAAAAATTGCGTACGGTTGGATGGCATGGGGAGCGCTCCTTGTAATGCACCACGCTTATGAGTATCTGCACGGGCTACTCTGTGCCCGCTTCACGACTATGGCTACTAGCAGAATTAACAGGTGACCGCTCTAATGAAGCTCCGATAAAATCTTCACGCTAAGCAAAACGCACCACGACCTTGGTTGATTGGAACTAAGTTGCGACGCTGGGTAGAATGCCCTGTATCTCTATTGGTCAATTGCAAATGCCTACATTTCGTATCTTTGTTTGCACCTTGTTGACTGCCAGCCTTGCCGGTTGCGCAACACCGGGTAACCCCACAGCCAGTAAGCTGACCTCCAAAACCCCTGCACAATATGCCGCCTGTGTAATGCCCAAGTGGCAAGCACTGGCGCCCCTCGCCAACCAGAAATCGATTGCCCACGGCTATCGATTGACCGCGCCAAGCGCAGTGGCCTCCGACGATGTCCTCGAGGTGGTTGAGTCGCGCGACGGCAGCCGCGCCACGTTCTATAAAGGCAGCTTCCTTTCGGGCGACAAACTGCGCCAGGCTGCAAGAGAGTGCCTGGAATGAGCTCAGTAACCTGAGCTGCCCATACCGCCCATGTTGGTAGCTGGCTGCCAGTCAGTTAAGCGTCATCGGCGGTGAATGGGGCCGCGCAGCGGCCCCCGAGGCAGCCGCCGTGTGCGGCGCGCACCTGCTTCGGCGACTTCCCCTCAGCGTGCTTCGAGTTTTGTGTTCATCCGCTGGCATTGCACTTCTGCATCGGTCCTGTTCGGGTAACTGGGTTTGAGCCGCTCCTTCGCCAGGTTGTCATAAATGTCGAACCCACCGCATACGGTCGCTGCGTAGTACCGGCTACCGACGCGGAATGACTCCTTTTCGATGGGTACCGCCGGAACGATAACGAATCTTGGTTGCATGTTTCGTGCCTCCCCAGGCAGAGACCTAAGTATTAGTCGGGCAGTTGGTAACCATCAAGCTGGCTCATGAGCAAGCGACGAATAGCCCGGGGCATGACACCAGTGATTGCACGCCCGTTCGTCGGTACAGTGGGGGCAAAGCGCCTGCCAGGCCTGCAGGCGCGTGAACAACGACCGAGACTACGGGTCTGTAGAAACACTGCGCTTGTGTGGAGAAGGGCGCTGTCATTTCTTCCACTTTTGGACAGATTTAGACCCATCAGTCGCTTTGTGTAAGGTTTTTGTAAAAGCGTCCGTTGTGCATACAAGGACCGGTATCGTGTTTGTACTGTCCAGTCCAAAGTAGCAAACGATGAACACACTTCCGTCGCAGCCCAGTGCTGAACGCGGGGCGTTCTCCAGTTTCGAGGCGTGTCGCAATACTCAGCAAGGCCCCGTGGTGATTCTGGCCTCGGGTGCTTCAGCCAGGCATTTCCCGCTGGCTGATTTTGCCCATCTGCCGATCATTGCCATGAACGGTTCAGTCGCCATGACAGCAGAGCATGGCGTGAAACCGTTTTTCTACGTGTGCACCGACAAAAGCTTCGGCCTGCAGCAACCTGATCTGTTTGCCACCGCCCTGCGTGACAGCCAACGGCTCGCGCTGTGGCCAGAGCAATTCGAGGGTGCCGACATACCAGCTGCTAGCGAATGCTATACCTTGCACAAGGCGCACACACCCGGCCTGCTCGACGGTGTGCGCGGGCACGGTGACAGTTGCGTCTGCAGCCGCGCATTGTGGAGCAAACGGGCACGGTCGATCGCCTTCAGCAAAGACTTGTCGCAGGGTTTTTTCGATGCCCGCACAGTCGCCTACGTGGCGCTGCAACTGGCTTATCACCTGGGGTTCGAAGAGGTGCTGCTGGTGGGGGTCGACCTTGACCAGACGGTGGGGCGCTTCTACGAGACCGAAGAAGGGCAACATTCACCGTGCGGACTGGACCAGCATTGGGACAGCCGCATCCTGCCGTCACTGACATTGATGGCGCGGCAAGTGGTCAATGAGCATTTTCACGTCTACAACCTGTCGGCGGCGTCGCGCATCCCGGCCGAACTGATCCCCAAGGTCAACCTGTCAGAAGCCAGGCGGATTGCCGGCTGCGGGATTGGTTGAGCAAGAAAGCGGGTGCGTGTGGCCTTGCGCCTGCGTAGAGTGCGCTGACCATCTCGCACCCTGCAGGAGCCCCCAATGTCCAGCGCCTTCACCTTCATGCAATCCCCCGTTGGCACGCTGACGCTGGTCGCCCGTGGCGAACGGCTGGCAGCCGTGCTCTGGGAGGAGGAGCGGGAAAACCGCGTGCGGCTCGGTGAGCTCCATCGTGATGACCGGTGCCCGGTACTGCTGGACACCGCCCGCCAGCTAGGCGAGTACTTTGCCGGCACGCGGCGACACTTCGACCTGGCGTTGGATTTTGCCGGTACGCCGTTTCAGCGCGAGGTGTGGGAGGCATTGCTGACCATTCCTTTCGGTGAAACCCGCAGTTACGGCGACATTGCCCGGCAGATCGGCAACCCCAGCGCAGTCCGTGCAGTAGGCGCGGCCAATGGCCGTAACCCGATCTCCATCATTGCGCCGTGCCACCGGGTAATTGGTGCTTCAGGCAACCTCACCGGCTTTGCCGGAGGGCTTCAGGCGAAGCAATACCTGCTGGCGCTGGAAGGCAGAGAAAGCCTGGCCTTGGCACTCTGAGCCCGGCAAACCTAAAAGATCCAGTTGGCGACCAGGCAGGCCACCAGCGCCAGCGCTGATCCGGCCATCAAGGTGTACTGACGGTGGGCCCGCCGGGCATGGGGCCGGACCTCTCGCAAGTATTCGCCAGCGGTGGGCGCACCCGGTCGATGGCGCAGGCCTTCGGCGATTTCGGCCAATTGACCCTGGATCAACAGCCCAACCAAGTAATGCGTGGATGCGTAGCTCGCCAGCGTCAACAACAGATACTTCACGCAGTCAGCACCCTCAGTGGCACAGCGGTCGCGCTGGAGTGGGTGGTATCCAGCAGAATCAGCCCTTCGCAGGTGTCATTCAGGCTGGCCAGCAGCCGACCCTGGTTATCCCAGGCCGCAGACCCACCTGCGCCGATGAACGTATCGGCAGGCCCCACGCAGTTGGCCAACAAGACGGTAAGGCCCAGCGTGCGGGCGACCTCCGGGTAATGCTCGTAGCCCTCACCAATGCCCTTGGCCGTTTTCGCCACACTGGCCAGGTACACTTGCGCGCCCTGTGCCCGCGCCTCGGCAGCATGTTCGATGAACATCGACTCGTAGCAGATGGCAGGCGCTACCCGGTGCTTGGCCACCTCGAGTACCAAGGGCTGATCGCCGGCGGCGAAGTAGGGCAGTTCATCGCCGTGCAGGCGCCGTTTGGCATACGCCTGGCGGGGCATGCCTGGGCTCAGGATCGGCATGCCGATGCGAATGCCGTGAGGCGTTGGCAAGGGCAGGCCCACGGCGACTGTGAGAGCATGCTGGTCGCACAGTGCCTGCAGTGGCTTTAGCCGTGGGGTGGATAACGGCAGGGCGAGCTGGCGGGCCAAGGTCGGCTCATAGCCGGTCAGTGACAGTTCAGGAAACACCACCAGCTCAGCACCCAGCGCCGCAGCCTGCTCGATGCAATACAGATGACGCGCAAGGTTGCCCTGAATATCGCCTTTGAGCGACGCCAGTTGCACGGCGCAAATCTTCATCAACAGCTCCTTCCCTGGTACAAGTCAAGGGCCGAGCATACGCCTGGCCGCAACACCTGTACCAGTGAAGGGTTTTTCAGGAAGGCGCGTGCGGTGCGAAGCGTTGGCGGAACCAGTCGTTCAGCATGGCCTTTTCGGCATACAGGCGGTCGCTGCTGCTGGTCACCCGCCCTGGGCGGCTGAGGTACATCTTGTCGCTGACCCGTTCCTGCGTTTGCTGGGCAGGTTTGCCGGGCTGGCTGAGGGTGTAGCTGAGGTCGATGGTCGGCCAGGTGATTTCGCGCATGAAGCGCACATCGTAGGCATTGCTGTGCCAAGGCTCGAAGCGCCCGGCCAGGTCGATGTCACGGATGTCGATAACCAGCTGCTGGTCAGCTTGCAAGTAACGCTGGCCGAGCTTCTGCAGGTACTCGGTCAGGGCCTTCATGACATAGGCATCGGCACCCCGTTCGTAGCCGGCACTGTCGAGGCTGGCATCGCGAAATTTTTCGGGATGGTCGAATCGCACCTCGACCTGCGCAGCCGGAGCACCTTGTGCCATGCTGTTCAATGACAGCGCCACGAGCACGGCACACACGAGGGCGGTACGCATGATGCACCTCCAAGGTGAAAGACGTGTCCTTTTATTCTACGCCTGCCATGACAGTACCCGCAGAGGAAGTTTGTAATGAGTCGGTTTCGGCGGGTAGCCGCCAACCCCCTGGGTCGAGACCTGGCGGTGGGTGATATCCACGGGCACTTCGGGCGCCTTGTTCGGTGCCTGCAAGCGGTTGGGTTCAACCCCGCAGTGGACCGCCTGTTCAGCGTCGGTGACCTGGTCGACCGCGGTCCGCTCAGCCACGCGGCGCTGGCATGGCTGGACCTGCCCTGGTTTCATGCCGTGCAGGGGAACCATGAGGCGCTGGCGGTTACCTACCTGCGCGGTGGCCGGCTCGACCTGGAGATGTACCACGCCGCCGGTGGTGGCTGGTTTCTTGAGCTGCCCAAGGCCGAGCAGCGGCGTTTTGTCGAACGCTTCGAGCAATTGCCGATCGGTATGGAAGTTGAAAGTGCAGCGGGCCTGATCGGTCTGTTGCATGCCGACAGCCCCTTCGCCGATTGGCCCGTGTTACGTAGCTGGTTGGAACTGGATGACGACCCCGAGGTACGCGAAGTCTGCCAATGGTCGCGGCGCCGGCTGAAGGAGGGCGACACCCGGCCTGTGCACGGCATCCGTGCCTTGTTGGTCGGGCATACACCCGTGCTGCAGGTCAAACAGCTGGGCAATGTCTGGCACCTGGACACCGGCGGCTGGGCCAGCGGCCATTTCAGCCTGCTCGACCTGGCCACCCTTGAGCTGGTCAGCCCCGCGCAAGGTGCACAAGCAACCCCCCGGCCAACACCATCAGCATGACCCCCGAAGCCCGCTCCAGCCAGGGCAAGGTGCGGGCGAAGCGCTGCAACACGCGCTGGTTGCCGATGGCCACGGCGACCAGCAGGTCCCAGAGCAGCACGATGCAGAACATCCAGCCCGCATACACCACCTTCCAGCCGACACTGCTGCTGGCGACCATGCTGGCGAGGCTGGCGTAGAACAGCGCGTTCTTGGGGTTGAGAATGCCCGACAAAAAGCCCATCGCCAGGCTGCGCCACCCACTTGGTACAGCGCCATTGCCGGCAACTGCGGCCAGGTTGGAATGCCCGGCGTAGCGCAAGAATTGTGTGCCGATGTACAAAAGGTAAGCCGCACCGGCCAGTTGCAAAGCAATGAACAACGTGCTGCCTTCGCGCAAAATCGACAGGCCGGTAAAGGCCATGGCGATGAAGGCGCCATTGGCCAACGCGATACCCAGGCACGCGCCGCTGGCGGTGCGCCAACCGCCACTGATGGAGGTGCGGGCAACCAGGAAAAAGTCCGGGCCGGGTGACAGCAGGGCTAGGAAGTGGGCGAGGGCGACGATCAGGAACTGCTCCATGGGCGGGACGACTCCGGCAGGGGAAAACCGCAGTCTGGCGTCGAGCCTGGAGCACGTATTGAAGATTATTGCGCGGGGCCTCAATGGCCTCGGTATTGCCCGGGCGTTACGCCCACGTGCGCCTTGAACACCCGCTGAAAGTGGCTTTGGTCGGCAAACCCAAGCTGATAGGCGACCTCTGCCAGCGCCAGGCCCTGGTTCAACAGAAGCCGACCGCGATTGACCCTGGCGTTGAGCAGGTAGGCATGGGGCGTCAGGCCGGTGGCTGCGCGAAACGCCCGGATCAGTTGATAACGCCCCAATCCCGTCTCCTGGGCCAACAACGTCAGGCTCAGTTGCGCAGGGTCCTCAGCCTCGATCCGCTCGACCAGGCCACTGAGCAGGGAGGCGCCCAGCGCCGGTGTCGCCTCCAGCGTCGGGTGCGAGCAGAAGTCCTGGTCCCCCATGAAGGCAATCAGCGCCGCCTCTTTCGCGCCGTTGCTCGCACTGGAGAACAACAAGGCATTCAGCGCGCAGAACTGGCCGTACAAGGCGGGCACATGGCTGATACGTGCAGGCTCACCCGCCTGCGCACCGCGCAGCCCAGACTCCAGGCGCAGTTGCGACAGCCAGTCGGCATCCACGTGCAGCATCTGGTAGCTCCAGGCCTGGCCAGGCGCCGGATTGCACGCATGCACACGCTTTGCCGGGACCATCACCAAAGTGCCGGGTGTCAGGCGTTGCTGACCACCGCTTGCGCCGGTAAACAGGCTGAAGCCGGCATCCACTGCGCCCATGGAAAAGGTCGGATGGCTATGCGCCTTGTAGCAGGCGCGGCTATGGCAGGCGCGGCGGCTTTCGACGAAGGGCAGGGCAGTATCGCGCCAGACGCGGGCTTGTGAGCGGGGCATGAAAGGGTCCTCGACAGGAGCAAAAGCTTACCAGTAGCAGGGGACCCGTACAGTTTTTTCGGCTGGCTGTAACTTGACCCTGTGCGCGTCTGCGGTCGAAATAAGCGCTTGATGTCAGAGGACAATAAAAATGGATCTTGCCAGTTTGCTGCTGTTCATCCCCGCGTGCTTCGCCCTCAACATGGCGCCCGGGCCCAACAACCTGCTGTCGTTGCACAATGCCAGCCGCTACGGCCTGCGCACGGCCTGCGTGGCCGGTGGCGGGCGCATTGTCGCTTTCAGCGGCATGATTG